>Ga0209992_10002526_pt1 | contig 16556 bp, 20 predicted proteins | sample 2SBtaG_2_FD_182564 | JGI IMG/M metagenome (GOLD analysis project Ga0209992, IMG submission 182564) | Deep subsurface microbial communities from Kolumbo volcano to uncover new lineages of life (NeLLi) - 2SBTROV12_ACTIVE470 metaG (SPAdes)... | ecosystem: Environmental > Aquatic > Marine >... | reverse complement strand
TAGCAAAAAGACTAGACTTCAAATTATTAAGAAAAATAAATTGTATCAGCCAAGGAACGCTCTTCCCTTCAAGCAACTCAATCATTTCTAAAACGAATTGAAAAATCTCCCTCCTAAAAAACAAAGGAAAAATAAAACCAATCAAGAAGAAAAAAGAAATCACACCAAGACTAAAAACTATATGCCACCTAGATTCTTTAAAAAATTTATAACAGGCAGAATAATTCCTTGAGAAAAAACCTCTACCCTTTGAATTAGATTTATTCACCATCTTCCAAAACTCTTCATCTCGAAAAATATTTACTAATCATTTTAGTTTTATGAGGATATTTCTTTTTGAGGTAGAATCCATACCCAAGTCCTACTAAAAGGCCTCCAAGGTGAGCAGTATTTCCAATAGGGAGTCCAAGACTAAGGGACAATGCCCACAAGACTCCCATCAAGAAGACCATTGCAATCCACATTGGCATCGGAAGAATAAAGAAAACTAAGACAGGTAAACGTGGAGTTAACACCGCCAATAAACCTCCAAGTCCGAATATGGCTCCACTAGCTCCTACAGCAATAGTTGTAGGACTTCCAATAAGAATTTCCCCCAATGGAATCACTCCAAAGAGTCTAGAAAGAACAACAAAAAACAAACCAGCCAAAAGACCAGATCCTAAATATAGCCATAAGAATCTTTTTTTACCAATTAATTTTTCAACAAAGCCTCCAAGGAACATCAAAGAAATCATATTCACAAAAATATGGGATAATCCTGAAGGGGAATGCATAAACATGCTTGTTAAAATGGTCCAAGGTCTCTCAAGGAAGGAAGAAGGTTGTAACGCAATCAAAGAGATGACCCTTTCAAATCCTAAATTTCTCGCCAAAACAAAAAACAAAAGAAATGCAATTACATTAACAAAAATTATAATTCCAGTATATGTAGAAAAAGATTCCCTTTGTCTCATCGTCACTTTTTACCCTTAATTTTCTTTACAGATTTTCGAAGTTTTCCCATAATCCCCTTCTTCTTTGCCCCCTTACGAGCCACACCTTTAGAAGCTTTCACAACTTTTTTCTTTACAGATTTTTTAGGAGGAGTCTTCTTAACTACCTTCCTTCTTACAACTTTTGCCCCTTTCTTAACTTTCTTCGCCATCTTCTTTTTAGGAGTTTTCTTAGTTTTCAAAACCACCTTTCCAGATTCTGCAGCCAACTTCTTTCGAGCAGCCGCCCTTGCAGCTTTCAATAAGGCCTTCTTTTCAGCAGCTTCCTTTTCCAATTTCTTATTAGCTCTAGCTCTTTTCTTAGATTCTTTTTCTCGAATTGTAGATAGCTCATTTACAATTAATTTCAAATCTTTATCAGTTCGAGTAATTCTAGCCTTAGTATCTCTTATGGGTCCGGAATTATCTGACAACTCATAAACCTCAGCACATTCTTCACAAGTAAATCCATGTTCAAGGGCTTTTTCTTCACCAACTTCAATACCGCAAGGATGACAAACATAAAATCTCTTAGTCTCCCTACTCTCCAAGATAGATTTAAAATTCTCAATTTTCTTAATTAAAGATTGTTCTAACTTCACCAAACATTTTTCTGTCTTCAAGGTCCAATAGTAGATATACCATCCCTTTCTTTTATCCTTTTTTCTGATAAAAGAAACAAGTCCATCAGCAGAAAGCTTGTACAAAATGTTTCTAACCTGATTAATTGTCAAATCCATTTTTTTAGCAATAGAAAATTCGTTAACATCTTTCTTTCCAAAAAGAATATCTACTATTCGGCCAGTTCCCTCTCCAGCCATTTCCTCGACGAGATTGTGTAGAAGTTTAACTTGCATTACAAATAAAAAGTTCCCCCTTTTAAATACCTTTCCAATCCCTTTCCAATCAAACCAATGTTAGAAAGGTTCTTGTGCCGATGTATATGTCAGAATGACTTGATTAAACGAAGTGAGGTACCTTTCCAATCCCTTTCCAATCAAACCAATGTTAGAAAGGTTCTTGTGCCGATGTATATGTCAGAATGACTTGATTAAACGAAGTGAGGTACCTTTCCACTCCATATATCCTAAAGATTAATTAATAAAACTCCGTCGAGGAGAATAAAAAATATTGTCGTCATTTTAAAATTAATATAAACCTATAAAAAAGAAATCGGATTATCCTTAACATGGGATGGTTCAGTAAAAAAGAAGAAGTGCCGGAGTTACCAGAATCTCCAGCCTTACCTGAATTTCCAAAAAGTGGCGATGAAGAAAAAAAAGAATTACCCGAACTTCCTTCATTCCCTAGCGATTCTAAAAATGAAAACTTAAATCGAGAAATGGTTAAATCAGCAATAGAAGATAATAGTTCTCCAGGAGAAAACGAGGTGCATGTGGAAATTCCAAAGAATGCAGAGAACTCCCACATGGAAGAAGGCAAAAAAGAGGAATCTATGATTCCTCCAAAACCTTCTAGAGAACATATAGCCCATCCAAAACAAGAAAAGAGCATGATTCCAGAACCGCCAAAAGTAAAAATGCCCGAACCAAAACCTATAATCTCTAAGCCAATAGAATCAAAACCACAAAAGAAAAATCCGGATGAACCAATATTTGTAAGAATTGACAAATTCCAATCTGCTCAAAAAAACTTTGAGAATATAAAGGATAAGATTGAAGATATAGAATCTACTTTAAGAAAAATAAAAGAAGTAAAAGAAAAGGAAGAAAAAGAAATTAGTGGATGGAGCAAGGAAATAGAGGATTTAAAATTAAAACTAACTGAAATTGATTCAGATGTTTTTGACCAAATTTAAGAATGGCTTCAAAAGATGAATTGTATATTTCCGTAGAGCCACAAAATTATAAGATATCCAAATCAAATATCCTGGGTAGTCAAGCAAACCTCCTAAAAATCTTAAAACATTTTCAAAATCTAAAAGTCTTAGCAAGACAAAAAGAAGATTTAAAGAAAAAATTACATAAGTCTTCAGAGTCTCTTATTTCCCAAATGAGAATTATGCAAGAAAAAATTCCAACTCCAAAAGTTCCAAGAGACCTTCAACATAAAGAAAAACAAGAAGTAGAAACAAATCCAAAAAAACTTCTCAATAAAAGAGGAAGTATCGAAGAAGAATTGGTAAACATACAAGAGAAACTAGATATTCTTAATTCTTAATTAAATCTTCCATCACTGAAACAAACTTTTTTCTCACAGGTAAACGAATATCTTCCATAAGCCCTCTTTTCTCTTGCATTAGAATAACTCTAGAAGAACGAAATAAAATATATAAGGGGAGAGCTTTTTTTATTTGTCCAAAATCAAGTGAACTATTTGCCTCATAGGACTGAAGAATTGCTCTGCGCATATGAGGGTATGCAAGTAATGAAGGTGCTAAGTCCTCCGCGGGATGCGTTATCCCACTAAATTCAAAATCGATATAGTATTCTCCCTCTTTCGTAGAAATGGAATTATTAACTCTCAAATCTCCATGAGTGAATGTTTGAATTGGAGGTTGCACTAAATAGTCAAGCCCGCCCTCAATCACATCGGCATAAGCATTATGATTTCCCCCGAATAAATCTCCTCTTTCCCTAACCTTTTGAATCACTTTTCTTAATTGCATCTTAGATGGATTTCTATTCTCAAAGATACTGGACAAATCTTTTCTAGAATGAATTCTAGCCCAATCTCCAACCCTCTTTAATAAATCACTCTCTCCGTTAGATTTCACAAGGTCGTAAAGAGCAATGTCTCCTTCAGCAAAATATCTAAATGGAACTCTGACAATAGGATTATCCATAAAAACCTCATAAGCTGCTCCCTCTCTTCTTGCAGATTCTCTGTTCCTAAACTTTTTTAGGACAACCAATTTACCTTTTATCGTATGAAAGCTAACATCATTTCTACAAAACTTTTCATAAGTCCCTTCATCAATTGGAGAGGCTTCCAAAAATTCATTATAAGAGTTAATTCTCATTTGGTTTTTTAAATAAACAAAAAATTACATTGTGAAAATGTTTTTGCCCTAAAGAATTTATTTCTTGTTCCGTATCATCTTGAAGATAATCTATCAAATCCCATCCAGAGTAAACTTTTTTGACCTCCTCAATAGAAGGGTAAAATTTTCCAAAATTATTCATATTATCCTTCTCAGACATCAAAACAAGAAGATTATACCCCTCCTTATTTGTAGAAATCTTCATCTTCTCTATAATCTCTTTAGAAGTATTTTCACTAAAAAAGTGAAGCATCAAAGAGCTAATAATCAAGTCATATTTGCCGAATACAAATTCTCTAACATCTATTTTTTCAAAATTGAAATTTTCCTGAACAATTTCTTGAGATTTAATATCTATTCCTGTAACTAAAGACTCGGACCTAGCAAATCTCCGAGACATATACCCCTTTCCACATCCAATATCCAAAATATTTTTTACATCTAAAGGAACTTTATCCAAAAATAAACGCTTAATAGTTTTAATTGAAATCATAATAATCTCCAAATTTATTAAGAGCTACATCCACCATCGGATGAAGAGCATCCATCACAAGGACTAGTAGAGGCTTCAAAATTCCCCCAAATTGAAGGAGCCTCGCCAAAGACCGCCCCATAAGCAAGATTCATATTTCTGGCATGTTCTGAAATTGTTTTCTCACTTTCTCCTACGATATATGGACTATGGTGGAGAAAAGTTCCATCTAAATTATCATTACAAAAGGCCTCATAAGCTTTGGTAAATAGTATAAATTGATGCCAAACAGAATCAACTTCAGGACTTGTCATCCCCAATGGTTGCCTTGAACTAACGGAGAGGGAAGCATATTTTTTAAACTCTTCAAAAGCAACATCGTAAAGATTAGAATCTGTTATTTCTCCAGAAACTTCAAGTCTTTCTTGGAGGAAAGGTGCTTCAAAATCTTCCATTCCTTCATATAGTTCTCTCGCTCTAGGCACAACGAGACCCAAAACATACAAAACATCTTCACTCCTATCTTCAAGGTCCAGAGTTTTTGACATAAAAAACAATAGAAAAACAGCTATATAAGCATTATTGTAATAGCCCCTAACTCCTAAAATCCCAAAACCTTATAAGTCCCAAATTCTATGAAAATTCATGAACCCATTGAGTAAAATCGTAATGGGAGGTGCATTAGTTCTTGGTATGTCTGGTTGTGATGGAAGTGACTTAGAAAGTAAAACTAGTTCTGAATTATCAACAAATAATGGAAGTCCTCCGTTGGTTTATGGGGCAGAGGCAGAAGATAATAGTGAAGGTCCACTAATTGTTTATGAAACTAACGGAAGGAGGATAATCGGAGATAATTCCAAACTTAATTGGATTTCTGATCCAGAAAGACGAAAAAGAATGTTAGAACTCTCCCCTGAAAAATATGGGATCTTCTCAGAAGATTCTCCATTAGGTTTTAAAGGAGAAGGAGATTTGAGACCTTACTTTCAAGCAATCGGAGGCAACACGAATGAAGTTCCTCTAGGAATCTATGCAAGAACAACACGAACGAGAGATCGCAGGGCAGATAGGTTAAAATCTAGAGAAAATGCACAAGGACCCTTTGGTGTTCTGGATTTCAATGGAGATATGATCGCAGATTTAATTGTAGGTTATGGCCATAAGAAGTTTGAAGATGGGATAGGAAGATTAGATGGAGTAAAAATCCTCTTTGTTAGGAAAGGAAGTGGAGTCAAAGGATTAGCAGAACAGAGCGGACTCACAGGAAGAAAGAGAGTTTTAGAATTGAAGATAGATACAGAGTATATGGATTCAGAACTACAAGCAGAAGCAAATAAAATACTCACTAAAAGAAGATAAGGCATCAAGGCATATCCCCTCTCAAAAATAAAATATTCTAAGCAGGAATTGTTTCTATTGTCTCACAATCTATATTGTTATGTGCTTGGTTGGGGATAACCATCTTTAAAGGGTCTTTGAACAAACTTCCCTGATAGTAAAAAAGGGTTATTAATAAATCCAAAAAAACTTCTCAATAAAAGGGACGGCATTAAAGAAGAATTAATTTCTATTCAAGAAAAACTAACAATGATTAATTCTTAAAATCCCAAAACCTTATAAGTCCCAAATTCTATAAAAATTTATGAATCCATTGAGTAAAATCGTAATGGGAGGTGCATTAGTTCTTGGTATGTCTGGTTGTGATAGTAAAGATATCGTTAGAACTCCTGAGACAATTTTCGCATCAACCCAAAATACAAGTTTTGTAGATATTGAAGGGGATGGAAAGGCAGACATTTTTTTAAGAAGGGATGGAGGATATGATATATATCTTAGAAGAGAAGGATGCAAAATTGAAACTTTTGATGACGCTGAAGGGAGAGTTTATACTCTTCATAAAGATGTTAGAGATATGACCTTGGCAGAAGAAAAAGAGGGAGACCGGAGGATAATGTATAATAAAAGACAAAGAGAGAAAAGAAGTAAGCCCTCAAATAGTATGTTATATGATTTAGATTAAGCAGGAATTGTTTCTATTGTCTCACAATTCTCCAATAAATCATTAACCTTTGGTTGGAAGAAATTTATCCCACGCACATACTCTCCAGAGCTTCCACCAAAAATAATATCCCAGAGAGTAGTTGTACCTACAGCTTCCCTAACTGCATGAAGGACGATAATATCTCCATTAGAGGCATTAAACGAAGAAACTTTCAACATTTCATTAATTATTTCATCCTTTTCAATACCCTTAATTGAAGAACTCTCTTTCTGACTATTCCAATAAATATAATCAAAATAACTAATCCCTGTAGAAGACTTTGAAGAAATTAGATAGTTCCCAACATTAAGTTCTTTTTTACTATACTCCTCAACAACATCTTCCTCAAAATGAATTCTCGAACAAACAAAACATTTTTTCCCTGCATCAAAGAAATCAGATGTATAAAGGTGATTTACTCCAGCACCATATAATGCATAACAACTAGCAACAGAATCTGCAATTTCTTTCTTAGCTCTTTCTTCATCGTAATAGTCAATCTCTATCAAATCAGATTTACATTTAAAAGGAAATTTTTCAGGCAAATCTGTAGCCACAGCACCTACTTCTCCAACACCATTAGTATTAGAAGTCTCAACAGCATTCGCCCTCAACAAAACACTTTGCCTGCAAACCTGCCAATCTAAATCGTCCTCCGTAAAATATTCATTAAAAATAAAGTAAAGCGAAAGACTCAAGACCATCAACCCAAGAATCATAGAGACAATAATGTAATATTTCTGACCCTTTTTATTCACCATTTTCATAAATTTAATAGTGTTGGAGTGTTTAAAATATTATTGTTTATCTACAAATAACTAAATTTAAAAGTCCCACTTCCCAAATCTAAATATGGAAAGAATTGAGCTAATAAAAAAATACATAGGCTTTTTCAAAGACAAAAAACACAAAGAAATCAAAAACTCTAGCTTAGTCCCTGAAAACGACCCGACTGTTTTATTTACAACTGCAGGGATGCATCCTCTAGTCCCATTTTTAACCGGACAAAAACACCCTCAAGGAAAAAGATTAACAGGAGTTCAAGGATGTATAAGAACAGGAGATATAGAAGAAGTAGGAGATACAACTCACCACACCTTTTTTGAGATGCTTGGAAACTGGAGTCTCGGCGATTATTGGAAGAAGGAAGCAATTGAAATGAGTTTTGAATTTTTAACAAAAGAACTAAAAATTCCAAAAGAAAAATTGGCAGTTACCTGTTTCAAGGGAGATAAAAACTCTCCAAAAGATAAAGAAGCAGAAGACATATGGGAATCCCTTGATATAAAAGATATAAAATTCCTTGGAAAAGAAGATAATTGGTGGGGTCCAGCAGGAGAAACAGGTCCATGCGGACCAGATTCGGAGATGTTTATCAACGGAGTAGAAATCTGGAACGACGTCTTCATGCAATATGAAAAAGATAATGAAGGAAAATACAAAGAAGCAAAACAAAAAAATATCGATACAGGAATGGGAGTAGAAAGAACAATTGCAATATTAGAAGGATTAGAAGATAACTACGAAGCCGGCATGTGGAAACCAATAATTGAAAAGATTGAATTAATCTCAGAACACAAATACTCAGAAGAAGAGAAAACAACAAGAGCAATGAGAATTATAGCAGACCACCTAAAAGCAGCAGTTATGATTCTCAATGCAGGGGTAGTCCCTGGGAATAGCGAGCAAGGTTATGTCTTAAGAAGACTAATCAGAAGAGGAATTCGATACGGACGAACAATCGGAATAGAAAATTTCACAACGAAAATTGCAGACACAATCTATGGATTATATGATGACTATAAATTAGACAAAGAAAAAATCTCCTTAGAACTCCAAAAAGAAGAAGATAAATTTCTAAAAACATTAGAACAAGGACTAAGAATATTCGAAAAGTTATCCAACAACAAAAAACAAATTAATGGAAAAGACGCATTCCTACTCTACCAATCCTACGGCTTCCCAATAGAAATGACAAAAGAACTAGCAAAAGAGAAAAAAATCAAAGTAGACGAAAAAGGATTCAAAGAAGAACTAAAAAAACACCAGGAACTCTCCAAAACTTCTTCAGCCGGAAAATTCAAATCCGGATTAGCAGACAATTCTGTTCAAACTACAAGGCTACACACAGCAGCACACTTGCTAGATGAAGCAATAAGAAGAGTCCTTGGAAAAGATGCAAATCAAAGAGGTTCTAACATAACTAAGGAAAGATTAAGATATGATTTTTCCTTTGATAGAAAACTAACTGACGAAGAAAAGAAAGAAATTGAAGACATGGTCAATGAAAATATAAAAAAAGCCCTTCCAGTTTCCTTTGAAGAAATGACATTAAAAGAAGCAAAAGATTCTGGAGCAGTAGGAGTCTTTGACGATAAGTATGGAGACAAAGTAAAAGTCTACACTATGGGGGATTTTAGTTATGAGATTTGTAGCGGACCCCATGTCAAAAACACAAAAGAATTAGGCACATTTAAAATAACAAAAGAAACTTCCTCTTCTTCAGGAGTGAGGAGAATAAAAGCTGTTCTTGATTAGTCTACTTCCCAATCTTTCCATGCCTCTTCCGAACAATCTTCAGTATCTCACTAATTCCCCTCTCAGCATTCCGATTAACCCTATAATCATATTCTAATTTATTCCTATCCTTTTGAGCCTGACGATTTTGACTCATTAATATCACAGGTGCTTGAAGGGCTGCAATCATAGACAACACAAGGTTTAACAAAATAAAAGGATAAGGGTCCCAAGTATTAATCCAAGCATAAATATTAAGAGCCATCCAAATCCAAAGGAAAACCATAAACCCAATAATAAAAGTCCAACTACCAGCATATTTCGCAAGATTATCAGCTGCCCTTTCCCCAAAAGAACCTTTTCCATAGACAAGGTTGTGAATCAAACCTTCCTCTTTTTTAACCTTCTTCATTAAAACCAAAAGAAAAATTCCTTTATATATTTAGTGTAAGGTGAAAAATTAAGCAGACCTTTTAGGAAAAATAGCACCTACCAAATTTCTAAAAAATCCTTCAGAAGAACCATTATCTCTTCTTCCAAAATTTTCCCACATTAAATGGCTATACTCTGCCCTAATAGATAAAATCAAACCATTCATTCTCAATACTTTTTCACTCCCTATGATCCCATTTCTAATATTTTTCCAATCTTCTACGGGAAAGCCTTGAAGACTCTTTGATAAAGTATCATAGCCATTAGCAAGATAGGTCTTTGTCCTGTCCATCAAATTTCCAAAATCATCTGAATCCAAATCATATTTTTCTCTACCACGTTCTAAGGCATTAGAAACTCTCTTCAAACGAAGGTAATATTTATCTCCTATATCCCTCAATTCTTCGCTCATCTTATAAAAAGATTATCCACCTTTATATATTTAGCGTCTTTTTTGTCCCAACCTAAATCTTTCCTTCATCCCTTTTGCGATAAAAAGAGTTTTTTCATAAACAGGCCCTTCAGAAATAATTCTCATATAAACTCTCTCAGGTCTAAAAACCTGCCTATCCCCTCTAAGACCAAGTGCCCACATTTCTCTTACCCTATTAACATAACTCTCTATTATCCCCCTACCCAAATCTTTAGATTTAACAAAATCATACCCATCAGAATGAATTCCTCTTTCTCCTCCATGAAATTTCTCATAAAAAATATCCATAACAGACTGTTGAAAAGCCATATGATCTCTAGAAAAATAATCCGTCCTACTCAGATCTACTTCATTAACCATACAAAAACACAACAAAACGCCACTTAAATAAATTTATATTCTCTCATTCAAGGTAAATCGAGGGTCTTCCTGGCTTAGACTTACGAGCCTTCTTCTCAGGGTCAAATTTTCCATTATCATTTACAGCAAAAACTTTTACCTTAGACTTAGAAGCTTTCTCCAACCCCTTAACATCAATCAAACCAATTTCAAAAGGCATCGCGTAAACATAAACCTTAGAAACATCCTTTTCAACTTTAGTCAAAAGGTAATCTATGTCTTTCAAAATTTTCTCATTTATATCTTCAAAAGACTTCTTATTAGAAACCTTAGAAGAATCAAATTTAGGCCAAATAGATGTAGAAATAAATCCCTTATTCCCCAACTTCTCCCAAAGCTCTTCGGCAACGTGGGGGCAAATTGGACTAAGAAGTTTCAAGAATTTCTCTGCACAATCTTTAGAACAACCTTCCTTCTCAATTAAATCAAAAAACTCCTTTAGCTCAATAGTTGCCTTCCTATAACCAAAACTTACATAATAACCTTCAATATTTTTTATCAAGGAATTAAGTTTAGATTCAACAACCTCTGAAGAAGAACCTTCCACAAATCCCTCAAAAAACTTAATTATTCTTCGAATCCATCTAACACTCCCTCTAATCCCCTTCTCGCTCCAATCAATATTTTTATCTGGCGAAGCAAGTCCTGACATAAAGAGTCTAGCAGTATCAATTCCATATTTTTCCAAAACCACTTCAGGTAAAACAACATTCCCTTTTGACTTACTCATTTTCTCACCCCCTTCAGCCAAAAGCATTCCCTGATGAAATAATTTTTTAGCTGGTTCTCCAAAATCAATTAACCCTAAATCCCTCAAAAACTTTGTATAAAATCTAAAATAAATCAAATGCATGCAAGCATGCTCCGCCCCACCAATATAGGTGTCAATTGGGCACCATGCTGAAACTTTCTTCTTATCAAAAATCTTTTTATCATTTTTGGGGTCGCAATATCGGAGGAAATACCAAGAAGAGTTCACAAAAGTATCCATCGTATCAGTCTCCCTTCTTGCCTTTCCTTTACATTTAGGACACTTAGTCTTAATCCAACTTTCCCTAGTCTCAAGAGGGTTTCCTTTCCCGAACTTAACATTCTTCGGAAGAACAACTGGTAAGTCTTTCTCTGGAACTGGCACTGCCCCACAACTTTCACAATGAATTACTGGTATCGGTGTTCCCCAATATCTCTGACGAGAAATCCCCCAGTCTCTAAGCCTAAACTGAACAACTTTCCGCCCAACCCTTTTTTTAATCAACCATTTTGTAATCTCAACCTTCGCCTTAGAATTCTCCAACCCATTAAAATCTCCAGAGTTAATCAACTTCCCCTCTCCAGTATATGCTTTATCTTCCGTAGACCCACCTACAACATCTTTGATATCAACCTTATACTTTCGAGCAAACTCAAAATCTCTATGGTCGTGAGCAGGAACAGCCATTACCATTCCAGAACCATAATCAGCAACAACAAAATTCCCCGCATAAACTGGAACTTTTCCCCCATTAGCAGGATTAATGGCATAACTCCCTGTAAAAACTCCTTCCTTCTCTAAATCTCCAATATCTTTCTCGCTCACACTACCAATCTTCTCCAAGAACTTATCAACAGCTTTCCTCTGCTTCTCAGTAACAAGTTCATCAAGCCGAGGATGCTGGGCCGAGACCACCATAAAGGTAACTCCAAAGATTGTGTCAGGACGCGTCGTGAAGATTGACCATTTATTACTATTAATCAAAAAATCAATCTCAACTCCATGACTCTTCCCAATCCAATTCTTCTGCATCGCCTTAGTCCTGTCCGGCCAATCCAAACTATCTATATTCTCGTAAAGCTCGTCCGCATAATCTGTAATTTTCAAAAACCACTGCTTAAGATGTTTAACCTCTACATCAGTATCCTCATGCCTCCAACATTTCCCTTCATGAACCTGTTCATTAGCAAGAACTGTATCACATTTTGAACACCAGTTAACTGAAGACTCCTTCTGATAAGCAAGACCTTTTTCGAGCATCTTCAAAAAAATCCACTGGTCCCACCGATAGTATTTTGGGTCGGCAGTAGAAAGAACTCTGGACCAATCATAAGAAAGCCCAATAGCTTTTTGTTGTTTGATATAATTCTTAATCGAAGCCTTAGTATACTCCTCTGGATGAACGCCTTCTTTTATCGCCGCACTCTCGGCAGGCAAACCCAAAGAATCATAACCCATAGGATGAAGAACATTAAAACCTTTCATAGTTTTAAACCGAGCCAAGATGTCCCCAATAGTATAATTCCAAGCATGCCCCATATGCAACCCAGAACCAGAAGGATACGGAAACATCTCCAAGACATAATAGTTTTGTTTTTTAGATTTATCAGAAACTACAAAAACTTTATTCCTAGACCATCTATCCTGCCACTTCTTTTCAACCTTCGCAAAATTAAATTCACCCATGATATCTCTAAGTCGGACCGGTTTTAAAACATTGCGAACATCATTCATTAAATTTTTAAAGAGAATTCATCAAATATAATCATGCTCTCGTAGTCTAGTGGCCAACTCACCTATTCACAATTCACTTTTGAAGATATTTGAAATTGTCAAAAGCAAATTACTCACCCTCTCACTTTCGAGACCGACATCCTTATAAAATCTAAACTACGAATTTAATTATGCTCTCGTAGTCTAGTGGCCAAGGATGCCGCCCTCTCAAAATCAGTGAGAAGTTCGAGTAGGTGATATAACAACTTCAGTTCCTCTTGGAACATCACTGAAAATCTCCTAGAGATTTTTTGGAGAACGGCGGTGACCCGGGTTCAAATCCCGGCGGGAGCATAAATGGTGTCATCGACACCATAAATCCGCTGGTATTAGCACAGAGCAAAACATTAGTTGATGGTTCAAGTTGCCCTCAAAGAGGGTATGCACGAAGTGCCGAGGCGGGAGCATAAAACCTTTTTGGCATATCTTGGGGACAACTTTTTCCAGGTGATTTTCATTCCCAACCACAATAATCCTTAAATAATCCCTCTCCTTTATCTTAAGATGAACAAAAAACTATTCGCACTATTCTTAACTCTAGCATTAGCGCTTTCAACAATTCTATCTCTGAACATAGCATCAGCATCCCACTACCACGACAACTACAAAGAAAAATTCACAACAACAGAATACTTCCCAGATAAAAAAATCGTCATAACAGAAAAAAGATACGCTAGATATGACAACGAAGACAGATACTCTACAAATTTCTACAGAAACGGATATTCCTACAGGAACACAAGAGATTATTGGGACAACCATTATAGCAGAGACAAAGAAATCAATTATAAGTACAACAAATACTACAATAGAAAAAATTATGATTACAATTATGACAGAGACTTTTGGAAAAGCTATAACAAAGGATATTATTATACTTACACTCCATACCTAAGACAATATAGCAAAAAACCATGCTATTATGAAGCTCCCGGAGACAGACTTTTTTACACCAAATGTCCTCAATAATTTATCATTCCCAAGTACACCCAAATATTTATAAAGAATTCTGATGACTCTCATCCATGGAAGAAGAAACAGTGACTCCTACAGAAGAGACTTCTGAATCTGCACCTGCAGAAGAAAGTACAGAAGCTCCCGTAGAAGAAACTGCTGAAGCTCCAGCTGAAGAAGAAGCAACTGAAGAAGCTACAGAAGAAGCTGCACCTGCAGAAGATGCAAGTGAAGCAACTGAAGAAGCAACTGAAGAAGCAGAAGCACCTGCAGAAGAAGCAAGTGAAGAAGCTCCAGCTGAAGAAGAAGCAACTGAAGAAGCTACAGAAGAAGCTGCACCTGCAGAAGATGCAAGTGAAGCAACTGAAGAAGCAACTGAAGAAGCTGCACCGGCAGAAGCTGAATCCGAAGAAACAGAAGAAGCTGCACCAGCAGAAGAAACTGAATCTTCAGAGGAAACGGCTTAATCTTTTACAAATTTTTTTTGTTTTTTTAAAAAAGAGCCGTCGAGCGTTAAGGAACGCAGACGAGTTTTTTTGTTTTTAATCTCTTTGTGCTAAGACACAATAAGCAGTATCTTCATAAAAAGGTTGTACATTCCTAATTTGAAAGCCATTTCTTTCTAAAGAAGCTACAACTTTCGCAGAAGAACCTTTAATTTTCTCAGCAGAACTTTTAAATTCATCAGTTCCAATCAACTCTCCCATTCTCCCAAGTTCCTCAAGATCTTTATCCGTAAAAACTAAAGAACCATCCTTTACTCTTTGGTCCAGATCTCTTCCTACAAGGGCAGTATGTCTTTCTTTCATAGAATTTTCAATTCCTGTAACTGCAAAATATCCTCCCGGCTTCAATGCACGATATATACCTGCCGTAACAGGATCTAAATTTTCCCAATCAAAACTAGATGCACAAGAAACTCCATCAAACTCAGAATTATAACCTAGATTTCGAGCGTCTCCTTGAACTGGATAAAAAATTCCACTTCCTTCATCACCAACATTTCTTGTAGCATATTCTAAACTTTCTTCATCAATATCTAGTCCATAAACTGTTTTTCCTTGATAGGCCAAATCCTTTGCTAAATTCCCAAGTCCAGTGCATAAATCAAGAACAGTGTTACAAGGTTGCATTCTTTCAGAGAGTAATCTTATTTGCTCCTGATTAAATCCCGAGGGACTTAGCATCCTATCTGATAAGTCTAAATCCATCTTAATCTGCATTATATCCATAATAGTATATGTCTTAATTGTTTATAAATCTTTCTATTTGTCACTACTCTATAGTTTAGATTATTTTGTTATGAGCCTTCTAGGGAACAAGGCTTCACACTTGGCTTCGCTCAAGCGTTTCGTGCAGGAGAGATTTAGTAATGTGTCGGTTTCTTTGATTAGTTTTATAGATTAAGTTAGTTATCCTAGAGTTCTTCAAGGAAATAGAAATAAATTATCTTAACTCCAGAGTAGTCAAACAGTCGAAAGATTTATAAATCATCTGTTAATACTAATTATATCCCAATCATGGAGACAAAGTAAAATGGATGAAAAATGGTACAGTAACAATTTAACTGCAGAAGAAGCAGAAAGATTGCAAAAGGATTATGCAAAAATTGAAAGCCCAATTTATGGAGTTAATGATAGGGGTGCACTTTCTTTACAATTTTCGTTGAATTATGCTAATAGTGGTGGTACTAACTGGCAATTAATGGACGCAGAAGATGTAAGGGTACTTCTTACAAAAACTAAAGCATTTGAAGTTTCAAGATTAGAAGGTAAAGTTGTTGAAGCTTTTTTAGAAGGAAGGATGTTAAGAGGATTAAGTGTTAATGAAAGCTTAATATAAATTTTTATTCTCCTTTCATTTCTATATTTCGCTGATTTTTTTATTGAGTTGAATAATCAGCTGCACAAAATTGTCAGGAAGAATTAACAAATTACTAAACTCTTCCCCCCAAGCGAAGTCTTGAGACTTGTCCAAGTCTTCGCGATAACATTCAAACCAATCTAAAATCCAAAACACATAAAAACCCCTATCTCCCAAAAATAACATGGAAAACACATGGAGTTTTCGGCATCATTGGAACAGAAGATTCTCCTAGTTGCGACTCCAAAGACAAGTTTTTTATACCGACTTTTCAATTAATTAAATATAATGGTGGATGTAGTTTAGTGGCAGAACGCTCGGTTGTGGTCCGAGCGGCCCGAGTTCGATTCTCGGCTTCCACCCTTGGAGAAAAATGATGAGAGATAATTTTAATTTAAACATTGCTAAAAAAGAAGACTTTTCAAAAATAGCAAAAATTTATTTGGAAGAATTCTCAAAAGAACCTTTTAATGAACCTTGGACTTTAGAGATGGCATTAAAGAAATTAGAAATTTTTTCAAGATATTGTGATATTTGGAAAATTTTGTCTAAAGAAGAAATTGTGGGCTTTTTAGTGGTCAATCCTAATCAATGGTTTTTAGGAGAAATTATCTTTGGAGAAGAAATGGCTATTCAAGAAAAATTTCAAAGAAGAGGTATTGGAGAAGAAGCAGTTAAAGATATGTTTAAAGTTTATAAAAAGAAAGGATATAAGAAGTATATGTGTCTTGTTAATGAAAGTTCCAAATCTCTTGGACTTCAGAATAAAATAGGTGCTAAAGAATCAAAATTCGATAGATTAATGGAGAGAAAATTATGAAATCAACAACAGCAAAAGGCTTCAAAGACTTCCTAGGAGAAGAAGCAGCCAAAAGAACAAAGATAAAGTCATGGATAGAAGAAACTTTCAAACTTTACGGATTCGAACCAGCAGAAACTCCAA
>Ga0209992_10002520_pt1 | contig 16588 bp, 24 predicted proteins | sample 2SBtaG_2_FD_182564 | JGI IMG/M metagenome (GOLD analysis project Ga0209992, IMG submission 182564) | Deep subsurface microbial communities from Kolumbo volcano to uncover new lineages of life (NeLLi) - 2SBTROV12_ACTIVE470 metaG (SPAdes)... | ecosystem: Environmental > Aquatic > Marine >... | reverse complement strand
ATGGATGTCAAATGGTTTTAGAGTATTCTATTAATCAACCAAAAATTTTGGAAAATGTAACTTGGGAAGATAAAGAATTTGTAGTAAAGATTTTGACTCATTCAAATATTGATAATTTTATTTTTGATCAACCATCAAAAAGTATTTCATTTGATGTATCTGATGAAAATCAATTTGTTACAGCAATTATACCATTGGAATTGATATGGAATCCATATACTGTATTACTAGATGATGGAAAAATTTTCTTTAATGAATTCAATAATAATGGTACTCATGTTTGGCTCAACATAAAACCTGAATCTTCAGGAACAATAACAATTATCGGAACCACTGCAATTCCTGAATTTCCAATAATTGCCCCATTAGCAATTGGATTTTTAATGATTCTTGTACTACCTTTTACTAGAAAATTTAATCTCCGCTAGAACCACATGAACAAAAACCATATTCATCAATTCTAACATCACATACAGGACATTTTTCTCCATAGGTGACTTCCGAAGCCTCCTTTCCAAACAGTTTGAAGTGATCATCAATTTCTATGGGAATTTCCCTTTTCTTTTCCAATGATTAGTATAGTTGTTTCAACTATACATCATTATCGGAGAAAAATTATGAAAATTGAATGTGGATGTCATTGTATAAAATGTAAAAGTACAGATTTAGAATCAAATAAAATTGGAGAAGTTGAAAATGATGGATATTTTGATATGCATCATACATGTAATCAATGTAAAACACATTTTGATCATTTGGATGGAGAAATTTTTGCTAATTGTAAAAAATGTGGTTATTTAATAAGCAATTAATGCATCTTGAACAAAATAATGGGTTTTACTATCATGTGAATTTTTCATAATTTCTTTATTTAATGCCATTTTTGCTAAAGCTTTTGAAACATCTAATGAACTAGTAGCCCAACCATATTCTCTTAATTGTTGAACAGTTTCAGAAACTGTTCTTGGTGAATCAAAAAATTTTTTTGTTTCTAAAATTCTTAATTTTGATTTTATCTCATGAGAAGTAATGTATTTTGGCTCATTAAATTCTGGTTCAAATGCTTCAGCATCATCTAAATCTTCTAAACCGAATTGATTTGAATTTTTAATTTCAGATGGCTTTATAGATTCATAAATGATTTTTGCAGAATTTTCGGGTAAATAATTTGAAATGCTATCTATAATTTCACCGATTGTTTGATTATCTACATAGAAATCCCTTGAATCAACCTCAATTTCATTTTCTCCTATCTTGAGTTTTATTCTTGCCATTAAGAAATAGTCATAGAATTTTCATTTATTGTGTTAGCTCTAATGAGCTTTAAGAGTAGATCAAAACTTTTACACAATTTATCGTGATTTTTTTTGTTTTGAATTAAAATATAATTTTGTGATTATTAGTCATGAAATCATCCAAAAGTGGTCTAATTGTTCTCCTTGTGTTAGGCATGAGTATTTTTGGATATTCTCAATACGCATCTGCATCACAAATAGGAGTAAGTATCACTCAAAGTGAATTATTAAGCGAAGATGAAAAAGGTGCAAAATATAATATCGAATTAGAATTTGTCAATCCTTCATTATTATTACTAACTGCAGGCGAAAGTAAATTCTTTGTAATAATTAATAATGAAATGGCAGGCAAAGGTCAGTTAGAACCATTCACATTACAACCATTAGAGAGTAGTAATGTCAAAGGAATTTTTCATACAGATTCTAATAATGATGAATCAAAATCAGTAAAAATTACTGGAGTTATGAAATATGATATATTATTAACAACAATTGATGTGCCGTTTATTTTCTATCCAACTGATGAGCAAGCAAGCGAATTTATACATCAAAAATAATTTCTTCTCAAATGCTTACGGTTTTTGGTTCTACAGCTTTAGATACGATTCGAACTCCAAAAAAAACATTAAAAAATGTTTTAGGAGGAGCAGCAACTTTTGCAGCAATATCAGCAAGTAATTTTGTAGATACTGGATTAATTGCAGTAGTTGGAAAAGATTTTCCTAGTAAACATCATAAAATTTTATCAAAACATCTTGATTTGCAAGGATTAACTATAAAAAATGGTAAAACATTTCGCTATGATGGAAAATATGATAATACTCTAAGTACAAGATCAACATTAAAAACTGAATTAAATGTACTTGCAGACTTTAAACCAAGTGTACCAAAAGATTATAGAAAATCTCAATTTGTATATCTTGCAAATAATGATCCTGAACAAAATACAGCATTACTAAAAGAGTTTGATAAAATTAAATTTTCCATGTGTGATACCATTGATTTTTGGATATCAACTAAAAGAGAAGCAGTAATTAAAATGATTAAAGCTGTTGATGCAGTAGTAATTAATGATGAGGAAGCTAAACTCCTTACAAAAGAATTCAATTTGATAAAATGTGCAAAAAAAATGATGAAATGGGGTGCAAAATATGTAATTATTAAAAAAGGTGAGCATGGTTCCCTCATGTTTTATGATGATGTAATTTTTCCAACTGCAGGATTTTCATTAGAAGATGTAGTAGATCCTACAGGTGCTGGAGATTCTTTTGCAGGTGCAATGATAGGATATCTTGCAAGTAAAAATTCAACTAGTTTACCAGAAATAAAAAAATCAGTTGTTTATGGAAATGTTTTAGGATCTTTTGCAGTAGAGAAATATGGATTAGAGGGACTACTCAATATCAAAAAAGGAGATATTACAAAACGAATCAAGATGTATGAAAAAATGATTCGATTCTAAAAAGACTTAAGTTCAATTATTTTCCAAAATTATTTGTCATTGTCTCAAAAGATTTCTGAAGATAGGTTAGATACAATATTCAAACTTCAACAAGGTCTATCTGAGATGATGAAGCTTGATAGATATCCAAAAGATTCAGAAGGAAGAATTTCTGCATTAAGTACAGCAATAATGCATGAAGCAGTAGAGCTACAAAGAACAACAAATTGGAAATGGTGGAAAACTCCAACAAAATTTGATGTTGCTGAAGCAAGAGAAGAATTAATTGATATTTGGCATTTTGTTGTTCAAGCATCACTTGAGCTAAATCTTACACCTGATGATATAGTAGATGAATACAAAAAGAAAAATGAGATTAATCGAGAAAGACAGAGAAACGGGTATTAAAGAATTTTAATTTTATTTGATATTATTTCAAAATTGGTTTCATTGATCAAATCTACCAAAGTAATGTTATTTTGAAAATATTGAATTTTTGATTTTGAAACGTTAAGAAAAGGATCTGGACTAGATGAATTGATAATTTTATTATTAGAATCAATTCCATTTTCATGTAGTTGAAATAGTGAATGTCCAGCTTTGTGTCCCCAAACTTCTTTTCCACAAACTAGAATGGTTCTAATTTTTTGATTATTATTTACATAATTAATAATTGAGTCAATTCCCTTATTTTCTGAAAACAGTCTTCCTACAATTGATATATGTTCTAAAATTTCAGAATTTTTAAATTTTTTAAGTAAATTTATGCTTGATAATGTACAAACTGCAATAAATGAATCTGGATTTCCTAAGTAATATTCTTCAGGAATAGGTAAAATAGTCTTACATAATTCTCCAATTGCCTCGCCTAAAACATTCACAAAATATCACGCATAGTTTTTGCAATATATTCAATATTGTTTTTTGTTACACTTGGATGAATTGGTAATGATAATACATGTTTGGCAGACCAATCAGTAACAGGTAGTTTTGTTTTTAGTTTGTAAAATGGTGTTTTATGAACTGGTATTGGATAATATGATGCTGCACCAATTCCTTTTTTGTTTAGTGCTTTCAAAAGCATATCTCGTTTGTTTGTTGAAATTGTGTAGAGATACCAATTAACATTTTCATTTTTTCGTTGTTGTGGTAGTTGAATTTTAAGATCAGAAATTAATTTTGATAAAAGTTTTGCATTATTTTTTCTTGCTTTCAAAAATTTTGGAAGTTTTTTCATTTGTATTGTTGCAATGGCAGCATTAATTTCAGGTAATCGTAAGTTTAGTCCAAATATTTTTGTATCATAGCCACGAACCATTCCATGATTTCTAATCATCAATAATTTATCTCGTAATTTTTTATTATTCGTTACAATAAAACCACCTTCACCAGAAGTCATTACTTTTGCTGGATACATACTGTAACAACCCATTTCAAAAAAAGTACCAGTATGTTTTCCCTTATATGTAGAACCTAAAGATTGTGCAGAATCTTCTATTAATGGTATATTATTTTTTTTACTTATTTCTGAGAGTCTTTCTACATTTGCCACATTTCCATAAAGGTGAACAGGAATTATTGCACGAGTTTTTTTTGTGATCTTTTTTTGTATTTCATCTGGATTAATGGTATAGTTTTCCTTAAGAATATCAACAAAAACTGGTTTTGCTCCAGTTGCTACAACTGCATTTGCAGTTGCTACAAAAGTAAATGAGGGTAATAGAACTTCATCTCCTTTTTTGATATCTAATGCATAAAGAGAAGCCTGTAAAGCAGCAGTTCCTGAATTAACTGCTATAGCATATTTTGATTTAACAAAAGTTGAAACAGATTTTTCAAATTTTTGGACATATTTTCCTCCATGATTGGCAGCAGATGTCAATGCGCCATCTCTAATAATAGAAGTAACTACTGAAATCTCTTCTTTACCAACTAGAGGAATATTAATTGCAATTTTCAATAGTAATTCTGTTAATAACTAGTCTATAAATCTCGTTGATGATACATGAATTTTTATATTTCAAAATTTGGCTATCGGCATTATGAAACCACGACATCTTGAAAAAACTGATTCGGGTTACAGAGTTTATCTGTATGTTTTCTATATTTGTGGATTCATTATGGCATCATCACTTGTATTTGGAGTATATGTTACCATGATTGAATGGTTAGAAAATGGAACTTATGTTATGGGTGAAGCAATTCACAATACAACAATTCCATTTGAAAATTTTGCAAGAGTAACAACTTGGATATTTTTTTCTACAATAATTGGATGGTATTGTGTTACTAGAATTGGTTGGAGAAGAACTGCAGGTGATAAAATTGTTGGAACAAAAATGGCATTACTTCAATTAATGTTATTAGGATTTTCAATCATTTCTCTTTACGAAGTATTATACAATTTTACAGTGTTAAATGGACAAATTGCTGCAGGTATAGTTAACGGATTAGTTCCAGATATTGATAGGTTATCAATTGCTTATCCAGATCCTGATAGACCATGGAATTTAGTTTTTGCAACCAAAGTATTTCTTGCAAGTTTTATCATTAGTACTCATGCATTTTATCTTAGTATAAAACCTAGAAAAAGCTTGGATGAATAAGAAGTATAGAGTAATTATTTCTAATTGGAGTCATTTTTGCATATTTTTCATTAAAACTATTTTTTCTAGTATGAAATACTTTGAATATGGGATTGTTTGGATCTAGTAAAAATGAATTAAAATGTAAAAAATGTGGAACGGTTCTTTCTGATTCTGAACGATTAAAAAAACATCAAGAAAAAGCACATAATAAGAAAAAAGAAAAGTGTCGAGTTTGTGGAACTGAGTTTGATACACAAGATGAATTAAGAAAACATAAGAAAAATTGTAAATAGAAATTATTCAGATTCGTTTTTTGGTTGGTGTTTAAGGGCTTTTTCAATTGCCTCTAGATTTTTAATTTCATTTTTAGAGTTCAATGTAAGAGTTTTAATCATTTCAGTGCCTAATTGAACTGATTGTTCAGGTAATAACTCTAAAAATTTTTGGAGTCCTTTTTTATAATTATCAATTAATTCTAATCCCTCTTCAAGAGTCATAGTTTTTGTAAATGTAACAGATATTCAAAGATTTCAAATTCTACTATATTTTTGAATAACTTTATACGTTTACAATTCAAAATTTGTTTTGATTTGGATATTACTGAAAAAGTTGATTTAATTTTAAGACCTCCAACTGAAGAAGTGGTAACACAAGATGAATTAATTGAATTATTTAAGATAAATTCATCTCCAAAACATTACATTGGTTTAGAAATTTCAGGATTCTTACATCTTGGTAGTTTGATTAGTACGGGTTTCAAAATTAACGATTTTACAAAAGCTGGTGTTAAATGTAAAATATTTCTTGCAGATTGGCACACTCTAATCAATGATAAACTAGGTGGAGATTGGGAAACAATCTCTAAAGTTTCAAAATATTATCAAGATGCATTCAAGTTAATTTGTCCTGATGCAGAAATTGTTTTAGGATCAAAATTGTATGAAGAGAAAACAGAATATTGGTCTGAGCTTGTGAAGTTTACAAAACATATGTCAATTGCTAGAACAATGAGAACACTAACTATTATGGGACGCTCTGAAGATGATAAAAAAATTGATGTTGCTAAATTACTATATCCTGCAATGCAAGCAGTAGATATTCATTCTTTAGATGTAGATATAGCTCATGCAGGAATGGATCAGAGAAAAATCCACATGCTAGTTAGAGAAATTTTTCCTAAAATGAAGTGGAAAGTACCAATAGCTGTTCATCATAAATTATTACCAGGACTCTCAAAGCCTGCAGATACTAGTGAGTCTCAAGTATTAGGTAAAATGAGTAAATCAGATCCAAATTCAGGTATTTTTATTCATAATACAGACGAGGAGATAAAGAAAAAAATCAGTAAAGCCTGGTGTGAGGAAGCAAATATTCAAAATAATCCATTATTAGAGATTTCAAAAACTGTAATTTTTCATGAGTTTAATGAAATGAAAGTTGAAAGGCCTGAAAAGTTTGGTGGTAATGTATCATATTCTAATTTTAATCAACTTGAAACAGATTTTGTTGAAAAGAAATTACATCCAGGAGATTTGAAACAGACAGTTGGAAATTATTTGATAAAAATAGTTTCTCCAATAAGAGAAAAGTTGAATTTAAGTGATGAATTACATGAAACAATAAAGAAAAGTTTCTAAACTTTAAGATCTGGATTAGTTTGCTCTTCTAAATTATATTTTGATTTGTATCCTCTAGGATTAATCATCAAATCTTTGTAAGTATAAGTTGAAGAGTTTCCAATTATTACAGTACTAGTCATTCCTAATGTATCTGAATGATTTGGTAGATTTTCTAAATCAGTCATTACAATTGTTTCAGATTCTCTATATGCTCCTTTGATAATTGCAACAGGAGTTGTAGGTTTTCTATATTTTAGAAGAGTTTCTCTTGTTTCTTGTAATTGATGAATTCTTTTCTTACTTGCTGGATTGTAAATAACAATTACAAAATCACCTTGTGCTGCAGATTCTACTCTTTTTTTAATTACTTCCCATGGCACTAACAAATCACTCATGCTTACTACTGCAAAATCAGTCATTAGAGGAGACCCAACTACAGATGCACATGAATTAAGGGCAGACACGCCTGGAATAATTTCAACTTTGAGCCCATCTTTTGGATTCCAGCCAGTTTCTGCAAGTGTTTCATAAATTAATCCAGCCATTCCATAAATTCCCGGATCACCACTTGATACAAGTGAAATAATTTTTCCAGATTTTGCAAGATCAATACATTGATGAGCTCTTTCAACTTCTTGTGTCATTGCATAACGATGAATTGTTTTTCCTTCAATAAGATCTGAAACTAAGTTAACATATGTTTCATATCCAACAATCGTATCACTTTCAAGAATTGCTTCTTTTGCTCGAAATGTCATGTGATCATTATGACCAGGACCAACACCGACAATGTATAATTTACCTGTCAATTTCAAAATGAATTTTTTAATCAAGTAATTTATCCGTTTAGAGAAATATTTATTGGAATGGATCTATGAATGGACAATTTACTATATGTTCACTATTCATTGGACGTGCTATACTAACTGTCAATAAATCATCTGCTCTAAATGAATCAATATCAAATTTAGTTTCTAAGATTTTTGCTGATTCTTCATTATTCCATTCAACAAGATATATTCTCCACATAGGACTATAATTTTCATCACCAAGTGCAGATGCTGCAATTCCTGGTTGGAATCCTAAAGGACCAGTTCCTTTAATTCCATTTTTAAATTGGAAAAGATCAACTGCTCCTGAATTAATAATCAAGTTTGCAGAACTTGGAGATGAAACAACTCCCATTGTTTCTGCAGGTCCCGAAGGTGTTGCATCAGTTACAATATAGTAAATGGTTCTTCCATCAGGTCCCCAACCTCTATGTGCTACAAAGGTTACAGTAAGTTCTTCTTCATTTATCTCAACTATTTGGCCTCCGCCATAGGACATTTCATCAATAATTTCAACATCATCTCTAATTTTCATCTGTCCATCTGGCCAAACAATTTGTGGTGTATTGATAACAATGCCTGTTTCGTTAAATTCAATTCTACCATTCTCATTTGCAGTAATTATATCATTTGAGGATTCAAATACAATTTCTTTTTGACCATTCTTCCATGTAACTTCAATAACAGAATTTAATGCACTATATTGTGATTCTTGAGAAGGGGTACTAGAAAATACTTCATCTTGATATCCATAAATCCCATTTCCCTTAATTCCATTTTTAAAAACAAATATTTTTTGAAGTGATTCTTCAGGTACATTTGAAAGAACTGTTGAAAGTTCAACATTCCATTCTTGTTTTTCTGAAAGAGTTTTTGCATAATCCTCATCACTTCCATCAGTAATTATGTAAAGAACTTGGTTCCCTTCATAGATTCCTTTATGCATTGGAATTGTAGCTGGAACATTTGTTTTAGCAAGTAATGATGATGGTTCATCTTTTTCCAATTCAATTTTTTGCATAATTATTTCAGTAGGTTGTCCACGTATCCAACCATCAACACTAACAGTCGTAGTAAATTTTTTTGAAGTTGGTGAATGTAATGCAAGTGCAGCACCTGTAAACTCAAAAGAACCTGATTTTTCTTCTAAATCAATTAAAGATAGTCCATAGATAGTTTTTCCATCAACTGTCCATGTGGGTTGACCTTTTGCATCTTGTGAGTTAATTTCATGTAAAACAACAATCTGAACAGGCTCACTTGAAGTAAATGTCATAGAACCATCATAGAGAGTTCCAGCATTTGGTGATAAAATTAGTGCTAATTGATGATTTTCATGTCCTTGACCTGGATCTTGTGAAGATGAAATTGTTTGAGTAAAATGAATTTTTTTTCTAGAGCCTGCATCAGCAAATTGATCAGTTATGGAAGAAATAGAAATTATACTTGTTACAAAAATTGCAATTATTACAATAGCAATAAATTTTTTCAATGAGTATGATTAAAGTTATTCCCTTAAATTATTTTGTCTTAGTTAATTTTGTCTAGAGTAAATGCATCATGTATTGCACGTACTGCAGTATTTGTATCAGAATTTTTTACAACAAATGCAAGATTTAGTTCAGATGAACCTTGAGTAATCATTGATACATTTACTTTATTTTTTTGAATTGCAGTAAAAACTTTTGATGCAACTCCAACAGTACCTCGCATTCCTGAACCAATTAATGCAATAATTGCCACATCAGTAGTAACCTCTAGCTTTTTGATAATTTTTCCAAGTAATTCCATCTCCAAAGAGCTTGTTGCTTTATCTAAATCAGTATTTTTTACAACTATAGTTATACTTGATTCTGATGGATTTTGTGAGATCATCATTACATTAATTCCAGCTTTTGCTAATGTTTCAAATATTTTTGCAGCAGTTCCAGGATTTCCAACCATACTTCCTCCTCTAATGTCAATTAATCCATTATTTTGAACATTACTTACACATTTTACAGTATTTTTTGCAGTTTTTGATGGAGTAGCAGATACAAGAGTTCCTTCATTTTTTACATTAAATGAATTTCTAATTTTCATAGGTATTTTCTTTGTAAGTAGAGGCTCAAATGTTCGTGGATGAATTTGTTTTGCACCAAACAAAGCCATTTCAATTGCTTCAATATAGGAAACTTCTTTGAGTAGTTTTGCATTTTTCACAATTTTAGGATCTGCAGTCATTAATCCATCTACATCACTCATTAACCAAATTTCATCTGCTTTAATACAAGAACCAATAATTGTTGCAGAATAATCAGAACCACCTCTACCAAAAGTAGTTACATGTCCATGTTGATCTGCTCCAACAAATCCTCCAACTACAGGAATAGTTTTCTTTGAAAATAAGTCATCTACTTTTTTTGATACTCTCAATCTAGTTGTATCAATTAGTGGTTTTGATTCACCAAAGTTTGAATCAGTAACAATTCCTACTTCTTTTCCAGTAAGTGAAATTGATTTTCTTCCTGAATCATTAATTGCTGAAGAAATTAATTTTATTGATAATCTTTCTCCAAAGGAAAAAAGATAATCCATAGTTCTTGGTGTAACTTCACCTAACAATACCATTCCATCTATCAATGCAAGAAGTTCTGTAAAATCTTGATCAAACTTTGTAAGTAATTTTTTTCTTAAATCAGATTTTTTGATTGTTTGTTTTGCTAATTGTTTATGTCTATTGATTATTTTTGCTGCTAATTGTTCTGCTTTTGATTTATTTTCTTTTTTTATTGATTCTGATATTTCTATTAAATCATCAGTTGTTCCACTAGTTGCAGAACAAACAACTATAATTTTATTATTTTTTGATAATGAAGTAAGATATTTTGCAATAGTTTGAATGTCCTTAGTTGCAGAAATTGATGTTCCACCATATTTTATTACAAGTCTCATTTCAAAATACCTGAATTGTTTAATCTTTAAATGCTTTAACTTTCCACGCGTGGAGCCAAGTAAAAGTGGATTCTACCAATATTTGCCACTTTGAATTCAATTCTAAGGGGTTTTGCACTCGAAAATTCACATGTAATAAAGCCTGCAGTACTACCTACTGCTTTTACTACTGGATTAAGATATTCTAGGCTGTAAGTACCTGCACCGTCTTCTTTAGAAGAAATTTCTTCAATATCTTTATCATCTTTATCTAAATCAATTACAACTTCTCCTGAATCACCTTTGCCTGAAAAATCTGCTTTTGAATCAATTGTTTGAATTGTAAGATAGTCAGATACTACTTGTACATCTCCTAAAATTTTATCAAATTTTGAAGATGATAAAATAATTTTTGAGTCATATGGGATTTTTGGTAATGGAGTATCTGTTGCGGAACTTTCAATTAAACGCATTTTATATTTTTTATTTTTTCCAACTGTTACAAGTAACATATTTTCATCAGAAATACTTATTTCAATACTATCTTTTTTATCAGCTCTTTTGATTAGTTTTGAGAATTCATCAATTCTTACTCCAAATTTAATATCACTATCACATTCATATTTTTCAAATGCAGAATTTGGCCAAGAGATGTCAATTAATGCAACGTGTGATGGATCCATTCCTCTAAAAGAAATCCCTTCTGCTGTTGCAACAAATGTAGCTTCTTCAACAAGTGTAGAAATTGCAGAAATTATTGCTTTTAGATCATCTGAACCACTTGTTTTTGCTTCAAAAGTCAAATCAATTTTCTTGATTCAAAGTTCCAGTTAAACGTTATGTGTAATCACGCCAGGTGTATTTACATTTCTGACAACGATAAAATCTAGTTGTAGGTTCATCTGCACTTCTTGTTTGAAACATCCAACCAACTGCTTCATCATGTCCACATTTTTCACAATCAATTTTGACAGTTGGCATTGAATCTTCTCCTTCATTTCCTTCAAAAGCAAGAAGAGAAAAATCTGGTTCTTCTTCATTAGGAATTTTTTTTGTTTGTTTTACTTTTTGTCCTTCTGTGTAACCACATTTAGAACATTCAAGGCCAGAAGTACCTTTTTTTAATTTAACCTCACATTTGGGGCAAAACTTCAATCTAGTTTACCTTAATTTTAGAATTAAATAGTTTTTTGAGATCTTCGGCGATCTTAATTGATGTCTCTGTTGCTTTTTTAATCTCATTGAGTGGTTTTGTACTTGAATTGATTTTCATCCAACATTCATTGGTAAGAGGATGTTTTACAATAACGCCTGCAAAATCGATATTTGACACCTTTAGAAGCTCATGTTGAATTATGTATAAAATTCCAATATCAGTTTCTGTAATTGAAATATTGATTTCTTTTGGTTCTGAAGTGATCACTTGAGCATTCATGTAATCAGAAAAAGCACATATTGCGGATATAAATCATTATGAGCAGTAAGAAATGAGTGAAAGTAGAATTTCAGACATAAAATTAGTGAATTCTAAGGATGAATACGCATCTGATGAAAATATTGAGATTAACGTTCAATTTTCAGTTGAAGGAGACATTAGAGATGCCTTTAATGAGACAAATTGGACTAAAGCATACAACAACTATGATGTCGGTTTTAAGATGAAATACGGTGTTAAATTGACATCAGGTGGATTTAGAAAAAAAGAGTTAGGTAGAACCATAGATACCTATAGGAAAGCATCAATTTTTTGGACAAGGAATCCAAAACTCGTTAATCCTATGAAAGATAGAAGGATATGGGTTCAGGTAGCTAAAAACTTTGAACCTTTTATCAGACACACAGAAGAAGAAGTTAGAGAGGAATTATTTGACTTTAATGAAAAATTTGTATTTAGTGCATCAGATTTAGGAAAAGGTAATCATAAAATCGGAGCTGAGACGTTTGCATCATGGCAAAAACATGACTATACAGAACCTGGAAGTATCAAAAATAGTTCTAGTGAAATTGAATTAACAATCAATTAGGGATATAAGGAACTTTTCTAGTGAATTAATATGGCAAAATATGACGGTCTTTTAGGACAACCACTTCTTGAAGTAGAAGAACCAGATAAAGAAGGTGGAATTACATTTATTCTTAAAGATAACAGATTTTTATTCATTAAAGCAGTAGACGGAAAGATTGAGACGGTGTCAATTCCAGAATAGGTGAAATGATATGGAAAAATATGATGACATTAGAATGTTAGAACTTGTAAAAATAGAAGATTCTGATTCAGGCAGTGAAGTGACATTATTTTTTCAAGAAAATAAAACTTTGAAGATCAAAGTTGTTGATGATAAATTAGTTTCAGAATTTGTATAAACTAATTTTTTATATGTTTTTCATAAAAACCAATAGCTAATTCTTGTACTTCAGATTGAATAGAACCTGGTCTTTCACTTCGAATTTTTTTAATTGCTTTATCTGCTGAAAATTTTTTATATTTTACAAAATAACATGCAAGAATTGTTCCTGCTCTCCCCAATCCAGCTGCACAATGAACCATTACTGATTGATCATTTTTAATTTGTTCATGAATAAATTCTACTGCAGAATCAATTCTATCCATATCAGGTGCATTAAAATCCGGAGTTGGAACATGTAGATAATCAATTTTTTGAGTCCATTCATCTGGAAGGGCATTCTCAGTCATAGTCACAATTGAGTTTACACCTTGATTTACTAACCAATCAAATTCATCAGAACTAGTTGGCATGCCTGAACCTGCTAATTTTTCTTCAATTAACCAAGAAAAATTTGTTGGTTTTTTTGTTATTTTACCATGAACTTTTCGCCAAATATTTCCAGGTTTACTCATGTAGAGTGAATGTATTTGCCTTTTTTTAGCATTACGAAATTTTTTGAGAGCAAGTTATGATGCAATCGCTCTTACTGGAGAACCTGTTGCATCTTTGAGTTTTAATGGAAGAATTGTAAAATTAAATTCCTTTGTCAAAATTTTATTCAAATTTGTTAAATTTTCTACAATCAAAATATTATTTTTTGATAAAATGTGATGAACATTAAATGATTCATCTTTTCCAAGATCTATACTTGGAGAATCTATTCCAACAAGATTGATTTTTTTTGATGCAAGATAATTTGCAGCTGAAATGTCTAATCCAGGATTTTCTGTAAAATAATAGCATTTTTTCAGATTTTTTTGCCATCCAGTATAGAAAAATATTGATGAATTTTTTGAGATTTTTCCATTGTTTTTTTCAAATAAAATAATATCTGATTTTGAGATTTTAGTATTCTTTGTTTTTTCTAATTTGATTAAAACTGCTTTTCCAAGAAGTCTATTTAGAGGGATTTGATGTATTTTCATTCCATTTTTTACAAAATGAAATGGTGCATCAAGATGAGTTCCAGTATGTGTACTTAGGAATAATAATTCAAGATTATATCCGTCTTCTTGTAGATTTGACCATGAAATGAATTGTGGTTTTGGTGAACCTGGAAAGCTTGGAATAGATTCTGAAATCGTTAAAGTAAGATCTATCGGTTTCACATCAATAGAATTCATTAGTAATTAATCAGTTTTTGAACTGTCAAAGGTTAAATACTGTTTGATGAAAATTTTCGTGTGCCTACTGCATATGTTTTATTGAATTCTGATTTGGGTTCAGATGAATCAATAATTGATGAAGTGAAAAAAATTCTAGTTGAAGAAGAAGTCAAATATGAAATTCAAGGAGTTTATGGAGTGTATGACATAGTCTTGAAATTATCCTCAGATAATGCTGAGAAATTACGTGGAATTATCACAAATAAGGTCAGAAAAATTAGTAAAGTTCAATCAACTTTGACTATGATGGTAATAGAAGAACAAGAAAATCTATAATTTTTTAATTGCATCAATTACTTTAAGAATTTCAGATTCGGTATTAAAAAAATGAGGAGAAGCTCGAACTATCTTTTTTTCCATAATTTCTCTAACAGCTAAAATAATATTTTGTTTTTCTAGTTTATCTACAATTTTTTGTGAATCTAATCCTTTAATGTTAAAAGATACAATACTTGTTCTATCATTTAGATTTTCTGTTCCATACAAAATAATATTTGGAATTTTTAATAATTCTTCTCTAAAAAGATTTGACAAGTATTGATTTTTCTTATGAATGTTATTCATACCAAATTTTTCTAAGTATCTAGCTGATGATTCTAATCCAACTATTCCAACATAATTTCTAAAACCAGTTTGGAATTTATCTGGTAATTCTTTGAATGAAAGATTTGAATCATCAGAAATAATTGCAGATTCACCTCCAACTGTCATTGGTTCTAATAATTCACTTGATTTTCTATTACAATAAAATAATCCAGTACCCATCGGTCCACAAAGCCATTTAGATCCATTAAATGACATAAAATCACATTTTATTTCAGATACATCAATTTCTCCTATACACCCTATAGTTTGAGCGCTATCAATGAAAAACGGAATTTTATCTTGGAGAATTTTTCCAACTTCTTTCACAGGTAAAATAGAACCTGTATTATACAAAGCATGACTAAGCGCTACTAATTTTGTATTATTATCAATAAAAGATTCTAGATCATCTAATTTGAAAAAACCATTTTTATCTATAGTGAGATTTTTTATTGATGTTTTTTCTTTTAATTTAATCCAAGGGTAAAAATTTGAATGATGTTCATGTCCCATTCCACGAATAATAATATTAGATTTTTCATTAAAAGAAAGACCATTAGCCACAATATTGATTCCATCAGTAGTACTTTGTGTAAGAACAACTTCATCAGGTTGACAAGAGATTATTTTTGAGATTATTTTTCGTACGTTTCTTAATTTTTCAAAAATAAATGGTTCAGAATCCTTTGAATCTGGACCAATTGAATTGTATGAAATAAGAAATTCTTTCATGGCTTCAATACTTTGTAAAGGCATAAGAGAAACTGATGCATTATTTAGATAGATTTTATCTGATTTAGGAAAATCATCAGAAATATCTTTTGATACTAAATTCATTATTATATCTGTAAAATTCTAAAATGGTGTTGGATAAAAGTCCTGAGTGGGTTTTAGATAATAATTTAATGTGTGTTAAAAAGGAGTTTGAAAAGAATATTCCAAGTATAGTATTATGTTCAAATCCTTTTCATAAAGCTGAATTTCTTAATAGGTTAATCAATTGTATTGAATATCAAATAGTTTTTGTAGACATGGATTTGCTTTATACAGGATATGTAAAATCAGGAATGATTAAAAAAAATGAAAATGTAATAATTTTCCATCCAGATAAAACAGATTGGAAAAAAGAATTATCAGATATTATTACCAAAATATCAAAAGAACGAATTCTAGTTGTAATTGATTCATTTAATGGAATTTACAATATGTTTGATGATCTAGAATCAGTCAGATTCATTAATTCATGCATAATGCTTCTCTCATCATTTGGAAAAGAAACTAATTCATCAGTAATTATAACTGGAATGGCCAGAAAAAAAGAGGAAAATTGGATCATATCACCTGGTGGAAAACAGATTATAAAATCAACTGAAACAGGCGTATATTTTTTAAAAAAAATAGAAAAAAATTTGATTATTACTACTGAAAATAATACCAATGAAAAATCAAAGCTCTTCAAAATAGAACAAGAAAGTAATTAGAGCGATCAAAAATTTGAAACAGTGTTATAAAATATCAAACGCCGTTATAGAATGATATTTTTGGATAAATTATATAAATGCCAAATTAAGAATTATTTCATTATGCCAGTAGCAATACTTCCTGACATCAGTGAACAAATGTGTATCGGATGCGCACTATGTGTAGAAATCTGTACAACACTTGGACCAGATGTCCTCAGAGTAAAACCTGTAGAAGGCTGGA
>Ga0209992_10002519_pt1 | contig 16589 bp, 8 predicted proteins | sample 2SBtaG_2_FD_182564 | JGI IMG/M metagenome (GOLD analysis project Ga0209992, IMG submission 182564) | Deep subsurface microbial communities from Kolumbo volcano to uncover new lineages of life (NeLLi) - 2SBTROV12_ACTIVE470 metaG (SPAdes)... | ecosystem: Environmental > Aquatic > Marine > Volcanic... | reverse complement strand
CCTGTAACCCGTGAACAATCGCAGCAGCATATTCTTTCACTATTTCCGGATCTTCAGAGTAGCCTTCGTATGTTCGACCCCATCGGTCATCGCGAACTGTGGCAACAGTGGGAGCAAATACCCAATCTATACCAGTTGCCATCACTTCTTTTGCGGTTACTTCAGCAATTTTTACAATCAAGTCTGGATTATTAGCTGCACCTAATCCAATATTGTGCGGAAATAACGTCGCGCCAATCACATTGTTATGACCATGTACCGCATCAGTGCCCCACATAGTTGGGATGTTAATGCCATCTAGCGAGTCATCAACCGATGCCTGATACATAACCTCAGCTAAATCAACCCAATCTTTCACACTGGAATGCTTATTATTATTTGGAAACGCACCACCACCATTGAGGTATGAACCAAAGCCATAGCGACGCATGTCTTCTACTGTAATGTCGCGGATCTCAGGTTGAATCATTTGCGCTATTTTTTGCTCTAGCGTCATTTTTGCTAACAATTCAGAGACTTTACGCTCAATCATTGGGTCTTTTTTAACTTCAGAGTTAATAGTTGGCCAAATATCTAAGCCAGACTTTTCTACCTCAACAATATCATTTTGTTTTGCACACGATGCCAACAAACCTGTGACCATCACTGTGACTAATGATTTCTTCAAACGCTTCATATTATTACCTCTCAGAAGAGCTATTTACAGGTTGATGGCCTTTTAGGCCGAAGTAGCCAATGAACACATAACACAGTGCTGGCAACAAGAAAGACAGTTGTACGCCCACCACATCGGCAAGCATGCCTTGCAGCAATGGCACAATTGCACCGCCAACAATGGCAAGACACAGTAAGCCAGCGCCATGACTCGCTGCATCACCTAATTTATTAATTGCTAAACTAAAGATGGTTGGGAACATGATTGAGTTGAATAAGCCAACAGCCAAAATCGACCACTTCGCCATAGCGCCCTCTGATATCACTGCAACCACAAGCAATACAATGGCCATCACAGCATTGAATGCAAGCACTTTACCCGCTGCGATTTTTTGCATTACAACAGCCCCAATAAAGCGGCCGATCATGGCACCGCCCCAGTAATAAGCGATTAACTTAGCGGCTTGTGCTTCATTCAAACCTGCAATGTTTGGATCGTGTAAAAAGTTAACTAAAAAACTACCGATAGCGACTTCCGCTCCAACATATAAAAAGATACCTATGGCGCCGAGTTTAAGGTGAGTATATTTCAGTGCGGTTTTAATTGATGGTGTTGATTGTTCACTTTTACCGAGCTCGGGTAACTTAATAAACGCAAAAACCACTGCTAAGGCCAATAGTGTCAGTGCTAAAAACAAATAAGGCATTTGCACTGCAGTCGCATCAGTTTGCGCAGCCACATTTGTCTCTGAGAAAATCAGCCACGCACCAAAAAATGGCGCAACGGTCGTGCCTAAAGAGTTAAAGGCTTGCGTCATAGTCAAACGAGAAGAAGCCGTTTTTGCAGGCCCAAGTGCACTCACAAATGGATTCGCTGATACTTGCAAGACCGTGATACCTGCAGCCAGTACAAATAGCGCCCCTAAAAATAAGGCATACACGCCCAAAGCAGCTGCAGGGTAGAATAAAAAGCACCCAAGACTGGCTATTGCAAGGCCTGTGATTATGCCTTTTTTAAAGCCAATTTTACTCACTAAAGTGCCGGCAGGAATAGACACAATAAAATAAGCGCCAAAAAAGCAAAATTGCACCAGCATGGCTTGAGTGTAAGTGAGGGAGAAAGCGTTTTTTAAATATGGGATTAGAATGTCGTTAAGACAGGTAATAAACCCCCACATAAAAAATAAAGTGGTTAAGGTGATCAATGCAAAAGTATTATTCTGCGGATGTTCAACCTGATTGTTTGTATCAAAAATACCTATTGAGCTTGCCATAGTCATATTCCAGCATGCCAAACCCAGAGCGCTCGCATGAAAAGGTTGCTAGCACCTGAGTTTTATTTAATTAATCTTGAGTGGCTTACCCCAAAAAAGAGGCAAGCACTTGTTATGAGTTATGTTGGTTTAATTGAACGAGTAGCGAACACCCACCGCATAACGAGGACCATATTCTCTTGCAAATAAGAACTGACGCTCGAAACGGCCATAGCCTTGCTCTGTTTCGTTATTCAAGTTGATGCCTTCAAAGAACACGGTTACTTGGTCGTTCACATCATAGTTCACACTCATATCCCACTGCCCAAATGCCTTAGCAAATTGTGGTGGATTATCTGAAGATCCCTGATCTTGGCCAACACCAATCAAGTATTCATCACGCCACGCGTAAGTTAACTTGATTGATAAACCATCTTTTTCATAGAAAGCTTGGAAGTTTGCTGAATCGCTTAAACCCGTTAATGGAGTTTGCTGATCTAAACTATTTACATCGAATTCAACATCGCCATTTACGAAAGTCGCATTAACGCCAACACCAAAGCCTGTTTCACCAATTAGGTGTTGAACAGCGACTTCAATCCCATCTACTGACTTAGTGTCTGGCGCATTAAATGGACGAGTGATGTCCCATACCATCAAAGAGTCATCTGCATTTGGAGTTATGAAACCTTGCTCATTTAATGTTGAACCATTTGCTTGCATTTGAGCAAAAATAGCATCATTGGTAGCTTGCTCGCCCCGCGCTTCAATATCAGCCACGGCTTGATTCCAACGAGGGCCTTTGTAAATGTCATTAAAGCCTTCAATCGTAGTAGACACAATTTGACTACCTATGAAGTTTTTAACTGATTTATCAAAGTAACCAATCGCTGCGTAGCTGCCCTCTGCGTAATAATACTCTAAACTTAAGTCGAAGTTTGTTGATTCAAATGGTAATAAGTTAGTATTACCTTCACTCGCATTGCGCGAGCCAATTTTTGGACTGCCTGATAGGCTGCGACCACCGGCTAAATCGCCCAAAGGTGCACGCGAAATTGTTTTCCCCCAAGAAACACGTGACACTAGGTCATCGGTTAACTCAACTTTAATATCAAACATGGGTAAAAACACATCATGTTCACCAGTCATTGTTAGTGAGTTGTTTTCGCCAGGAAGATATTGGGTAAGCCATTCACTACCGCCTTTCCACCAAACTGAAGTTGGAACTGGTTGGAATACATTGCTGATTACGTCTGTTTCTTCGTAACGTACCCCTACATTTAACTGCACAGGGAAGTCCGCTACTTCAAACTCCCAAAGGCTTGATAAATAAACACTGGTTGTTTCTTCTGTTACCGAGCCCTTCGAGAAAGTACCCATATCGTGATAGGCCGTTGTCGCGAAGTAATCATCACCACCAAGTGTTTCATTGGTTAAAAAGGCTTCTGATCGAGCTACAACTTCATCAAAGTCAAAAGTGTAATAATAATGCGGATTTAAATCACTGCCTCCACCAGAAAAGGCATCTAAGAAATCGCTTGTATCATGCTTGTTAAACATGCCATCTGGGAACATTTCAGGCCAAGACGGGTTAAACAAAAAGCCACCAATCAAGCCACTCCAAGCATTAGAACCACTCATTTCTTGCTCAGTACGTGCAGCACCAAACTGAATATTGACTAAGCCAATATCATCATAATAAATGTCCCAAACACCATCTAATTGAATTTGATCAACTGTCGCCTTGCCCGGTGAATGAATAAATTGGCTAAAGTGAGAATCCATTTCACTGGCTAACAACTCGTTTGTACCATTTTTCCAAAGGATATTAGCGTGAGGTACTTCACCTGTTCGGTAGTCGTACATTTTTGTAATAAGCTGGTCTGAACCTAAAACCAGAGAACCATGGCTCCCTAATCCCTCGTCTGCCCCATTATCTGTCTCACTTTGAGAATCATGATAGTCTAAGGTCAGGTTTAGTGAGTCTGTAACTTGCCAATCAAAGTTAAAACCTAAAGAGCGTTCTTCTACTTCTGTGGTCGAACGAGATGCCGTAAACGAACCATCATTACCGCCAATATCTGCATAAACAACGGTGCCATTTTCATCTAGCTCATACGCATTAATATTGCCACCATAGTCGTTCCACATCCCCCAACCAATTGAGTTCATGCCAGTCACTGCTTTGGTGCCCACATAATCTAATGTAAATACCATATTATCGACCGGAGCATACTGGAAGACCACATGACCATTGGTACGCTCTCGTTGAAAATCGGCAATACCGTAATTCATATCTCGCGGAAAAAAGTGGTCACCCACTCTATTACCTTCATCATCTAATGGGCGAGGATCGACTACCTTATCAGCGTCTAAGTTACTCGGTAAATCGACATTCGCTTGCCAACCTTGAATATTTGCACCTTGCTGTTGAAAATCACGACGATGATGATTAAAAGAAATGGCAAAGCCCACTGTGTCATCTAAATACGTGTTTGAATAAAGTGCAGAGAACTCTGGTGTAACGTCTTCTCCTGCTTCATTTGACGAATCATGAATTGCTTTTGCAGACACTGAAAGTTTTTCAGTGGCACTACTCAGTGGTTTTGCAGTCACAATGTTAACCGTTGCACCTAGACCACCTGTGGGGTTGTCAGCTCGCGCCGTTTTATAGACTTCTAGTGCTGACACACCGCTAGATGACAAGTTCTCAAAACTGTAAGAGCGAGTATTGCCCGTACCTGGCATTTGGCGACCATTTAAAGTCACTAGATTAAAATCAGGACCAAAACCACGTACCGTAATTTGGCTACCTTCACCATTACTACGGCTAACTGCAACACCCGTTATACGCTGAAGTGACTCAGCTAAGTTGGTGTCTGGAAACTTACCCATTTCTTCTGCTGAAATGGCATCAACGACACCCGACATATCACGTTTTACATTCATTGAACGCATCAAACTGCCTTTGATACCCCGTACTTCAATGACTTCTACGTCTTTTTCTTTATCTGCTTCGTTCGCAAACACATTGGCGGTAAAGCCTGTGCTTAAGGCCGCACATATATAAAGTGCGATTTTTGATTGTTGGAATTTGAATGTGTTCATAATTACCCTACTTAAATCTTGCTCAGTGAGGAGCGTGACAACCACGCTCGACCTTATCGGTTAGTGTTAAAGTGCTTTGATCATCACGTTATCTACGCGATAAACCGCACCCTCTCCCGCTCCCCAAGCAGGGAAGAACATTAAGATATCGATGGCACTGATATCTAAACCAGCATCTGATAGATCTTTTAATGAATAGGTATATGTTTGCCATTCACCGACCATAGGTGCTTTGCCTTCTTGACTTGCGCTTAAAGGTAATTCGGCAAAACTACTCGCACCCAGAGATTCAATTTTGAATGACCAAGCTGCGTCGGCATTATTTGGTGCTGTTAATACTTTAAGCTCAAATTGTACAACACCAGTTTCAAACAGTGCTGATGCATCAATAAAATGCTCATCTTCTGCAAATAAGCCCAGCACTGTAGGCTCTGCACCCACTTTAAACTCAGCTGTCATACCATGCGCTGTATCGTCATTTTCGAGCGTGGGCGTTGAGCCGCCGCAGCAATCCCATAGCGACCACTTTTCTTTCACATCATCAGCAAATAACACATGGCCCATAAAAGCATCAGACGCATTAGGGTCATAGATTTTCACATTATCAACACGATAAATTGCGCCAGCACCTTGTCCCCATGCAGGAAAGATCATTAACACATCTATTGCGCTTACATCTAAACCTGCATTCGCTAAGTCAGATAGTTTGAATGTATATTTTTGCCACTCGCCTACAATAGGTGAGGCTTGCTCCACACTGGTTGATAAATCGACTTCGGCAAAAGAAGCTGCACCCACTGACTCGACTTTAAACATCCAAGGCGCAGCTGAATTATCAGGTGCATTGGTGATCTTCATTTCAAATTCGATCACACCATTAGAAAGAATTGATGTAGCATCGAATGGACTTACACTACCGCCATCAAGTACATTGTCAGCGCGAGAAATGAAGCCCATTACCGTCGGTGTATTACCAATCTTAAATTCAGCTACATTACCATGCGCATCATCGTCTAGTTCAACAGTAGGTGTTGAACCACCACAACAATCCCATAGCGGCCAACTTGGATTTTGATCATTTTCAAAAATTGTTAGCTTAGGTGAAGCAATAGCACCTGAATCCTCAATCTTTAGATCAGCTACACGATACTTTGCCCCTTCGCCGGTGCCCCATGCAGGGAAGATCATCACCACATCGATAGCACTTAAATCAAGGCCACCATCAGCTAATGCTTGTAAAGAAAATTCAAAGGTTTGCCACTGCCCAACAACAGGCTCAGTACCAGATATATTTTGCGAAAGAGGGATTTCAACGGCGGTTGTGCCTTCTGAGCTCTCTAGCTTAAGCATCCAAGTCGAGTCTGCATTATTCGGAGCTGTGACAATTTTTATATCGAAGCTAAGCCTGCCTGTTTCAATCATGGGAGACGCATCAAATGGCGATGGTTTGCCAGCTTCGTCAGTAATAAATGCCTCTCGTGTGATAAAGCCATTTACTGTAGGCTCTGCACCGACAACAAACTCAACTACATTGCCTTTCATTTCATCTTCAACAATCTCTGGTGTTGAGCCGCCACAGCAATCCCACGCTGGCCAGTTTGGATTAAACGAACCATCAAAAATCGTTAAATTTTGAGCAACACCTGTTGATGGCGGAGAAGGGATTGGTGCTTTACCCTCTACAAGTGCATCTTCCAATGAGTCATAACCAGCACGAATAGTCTCACACCCCTTTCCAGTGTCCACGTTCTGTTGACATTGATAAACGCGTACAAAATCGATTTCGAAAGTTTGACCATTCTCAAACGCTGTGGCATCGACACCTGTTTCGTTAACATTTTCAGGCCAATTTCCACCTACCGCAAAGTTCAATAACATATGAAATTCTTGGTCATATGGTGCATCCCCATAATGGGTCGTTAGCTCACCGCTTACCTGGTCAAAATACTCAGCAAACCAACCACGATGTTGTAAACCAACAGTTTCGCCCTTTGAATTAGTTCGAATTTCAGAACGACGCTGTGTTGCATATAAATAATCATCTACATACCAACGTATTTCTCCTTCTTGCCACTCGATTGCATAAGTATGAAAATCATCAGCTGGGTTAGCACCATCTGGTAATTTGTACGCTTTGCCAGAATTCACATTATCAGGCCAATCTTTACCATAATGTAGTGTGCCATAAACATGACTCTCAAGGTTGCCATCAGCATCGTTGGCTTTTAAATTCACCGCTTCAACAATGTCAATTTCGCCAGATTTCGGCCACCCACCATACACTTCATCAGTAGGAAGCAACCAAAATGCTGGCCAACTACCTTGGCCACTTGGTAACTTTGCACGGATCTCAAAGCGGCCATATTTAAAATCAGCTTTATTTTTGGTAACCATTCTTGCTGAGGTATATGGTTGTTGTGCTCCTTCAGCGGCAGGCAATGCAACAATTTTCAGCGTACCGTCACTCACAAATGAGTTTGCTTCATCTTCTGTGTAGCACTGTTTCTCTGCGTTACCACCACCTAAACAATTAACCTCATGAGTCCACTTTTGACCATCGATTGATGTGCCATCGAACTCATCACTCCAGACTAACTGCCAATCACTCACTGGGGCTTGAGGGTTAATCGGTGTTGGATCTGTTTTCGTCTCAGCACCACCGCCGCATCCCACTAAGGTAGATACTGCTATTAAGGCACCAAGATGTGAAAAATGCTTTGCAACTTTTATCATAATTTATGTTCCAAATATGCGACTTTGTTGTCATAACAATTCATGAGATCCGTTGTCACTTGTAACCCGAGGGTAGGATAAAAAATAAAATAAATATTTTTTTAAGATTTTTTTCCTAACTTTCTCGTTTAGCTAGTGAGTTATTGATTATCTGAAGCTCAGGTTAATTATTAATGATTTCTCATAAATTGCGCATGGTGTGCAGTAAACAGACAAGCATGTAAACTGCGATTGAGTTTATCCTGTGCCATTAACCTCATTGTTACAATGCAGATTCGGTATCACGAAAGAGCGCTGAGACGCCCGCGTCCTGCGACAAAATTGTGCACGATAAAGCGAAACAAATTTACGATGAAATGTGCATGCCTTTTGTTGCGGGGCTTGATGAGGTGTTTTTATATTTGGAAGGTGCGCCATATTGGCGCACTTTTTTGATGATTTGCCTTGAACTGATGCAGCATAGAAATAAGTACAAACTAAATTGATAATATCAGTTTCAATTTATAACTGGTTTTTCCGCGATAAAATTTTGCAACACTGGGCTGTAATTTCTGCTGACTTTTAACTCTATATCATCATTCAGCGTAACAATACTCTCGTTATTTCGAAGTGGCTTTATGCTTATAACATGATTCAAATTTACTATTGTCGATTTATGGATCCGTGCGAACTGTTTTTCATCTAACAAAGACTGTAATTTCTTCATCGTAATACGTAACACATGTGTATCATTTTCGGTATGCACACACATGTAGTCACCAGCAGCATCGACCCATTTTATTTCTTTAACTGGGACGAGTACTTTTTCATTATCACTGTTCTTAATCACTATCTCTTGACTGATTGAGGTAGGAAGAGGAGCATCGGTTTCAAGCCATTCTTCTAATTCACTTACTTCTATGCCTGACGACTCACCCAGCGCATTAAGCAGTTTAAACTTTTCTTTTTCGGTTTGATGGGGGTTTTGTCGTTCAAGTATTCTAGATACCGTTTTTTGCAAACGGCCTAAATTCGCTGGCTTAAGCACATAGTCAATAGCATTAAGCTCAAATGCTTCAATAGCATATTCACTGTAAGCGCTGACAAAGACGATCATAGGTAAGGTATCTGACTGCATCGCCTGCACGACTTCAATGCCATTCAGGCCTGGTAGCTGTAAGTCAAGAAATAACACATCTGGCTCTAAAGTTTGGCAAAGTTTGATTGCATCATCACCATTTTCAGCCTGCCCAATTACTATTATTTCAGGAATTTTCGCCAGACGGAGACTGAGCCCCTCAAGAGCCAATGGTTCATCATCAACAATGACAGCCGTTAATTGTTTAGTCATTATTCACCTCATAAGGCATCGTCATGGTCACTGTATTTCCTCTTTCTAGGTTAGGTGTCAAAGTCACCTCGCACTCGCCGTTGAACATCACATCTAGTCTTGAGCGTGTATTTTGTAAACCGATACCAAACCCTTTACTTTGTAATTCTTTTGCGGTTTGGCCCGTATCTGTTATTTTAATGATTAAACACTCGTCGCTTTTATATGCCTTAAAAGTGATCTCACCACCTTCTTTGTTTGGTTCTACCGCATACTGAACCGCGTTTTCGATAATAGGCTGGCACAGCATATTGGGCATAACACAGTGTAGTACGTCTTTATCTACCTCAAAGTTTACTTTAAGGCGTTTACCAAAACGAACTTTTTCAATCGATAAATAGAGCTTCAATAACTCCAATTCATCTTTCATCGTACTATTACTCTGTGTTGTTGCTTCTAATGAATGGCGGAAAAAGTCACATAATTTGTCTAACATCTCCGACGCAGTGTCATTTTCTTCTTTTAAAATAAGCGTCGATATCGCATTCATTGTATTAAACATAAAATGTGGATTGAGTTGATAACGTAACATTTCGAGTTGCGCGTCTTTAGCCAAAGTCTGCGCTCTTAATAATTGTTCATGTTCTCTTTGCAGCTTGCTGTTATAAAGCATGATAAAAAAGATTGAAGTCCACACGAACATGGTTGCTAAAGAAAACAACAACCAACCACCGAATTCGAGCATATTCCATTCTTCATTCCACTGTTGGCTGTGTATTATTACCTTATAACTACCCAGCTTAATAATGTTATACAGTAAACCAAGTACAGCAGCCGATGAAAAACTCATTATTAAAGTTTGCTTCAAAGTATTGTGAATTACTCTTTGAATAAATAACCATTGCAATAAAGAAAGGCAAAAGCCACTGAATGTTTCGACAATTAAGTTGATTATTTGGCCAACTAAATTAAAGTCAGGGGAATCAAATTGCGGACGAATAATAGCAACGAAGACCACGAGCATGTAACCAAGCCAGCCGCCTATCTGCAAGCTCCAAAATTGCTTAGACAACCTTTTAAAAGCCGAGGACTCTAATTCTAATGGGCTGCTGTCTGTGAGATGGGCTTTATTGAAAACGTTCAAAGCAGGCTCTATTTATTATTATTCTTTAATTACTTTATTCAATAGAAATAAATAGGCAAGCAGAAAAATTGAAATATATAAAACACAGACACAAAAAAGCCGCCTTATTTGGCGGCTTAATAAAAATCAGTTAAAATTACTGACCTTTAATTTCGCTACGGCCGTTGTAAACAGCTTTATCACCCAGCGCTTCTTCAATGCGAAGAAGTTGGTTGTACTTAGCTACACGGTCTGAACGGCATAGTGAACCAGTCTTGATCTGACCTGCAGAAGTTGCAACTGCCAAATCAGCGATAGTTGCATCTTCAGTTTCACCTGAACGGTGGGAGATAACTGCAGTGAAACCTGCTTTATGTGCCATTGCAATCGCTTCAAGTGTTTCTGTAAGTGAACCAATTTGGTTAAACTTGATCAGAATTGAGTTACCGATGTTTTCATCGATACCACGCTTAAGGATCTTAGTGTTAGTTACGAATAAATCATCACCAACTAGCTGAACCTTATCACCAATCTTGTCAGTTAATACTTTCCAACCAGCCCAGTCACTTTCGTCAAGGCCATCTTCGATTGAAACAATTGGGTAACGTGCGGCTAGATCTGCTAAGAAGTCTGCAAAACCTTCAGAGTCGAATGCTTTACCTTCACCTTTCAGGTCATATTTGCCGTCAACATAGAACTCAGACGCAGCACAGTCTAGCGCTAGAGTGATGTCTTTGTTTAGCTCGTAACCTGCAGCAGCAACAGCTTCAGCAATTACTTCTAGTGCTTCTTCGTTTGATTTAAGATCTGGTGCAAAACCACCCTCATCACCTACTGCCGTGTTAAGACCACGTGCATTTAGTACTTTCTTAAGGCTGTGGAAGATTTCAGCACCCATACGTAGCGCTTCACGGAAGCTTGACGCGCCAACTGGCTGGATCATGAACTCTTGAATATCAACGTTATTATCAGCGTGCTCACCACCGTTGATGATGTTCATCATTGGTACTGGCATTGAGTACTTACCAGCAGTACCATTTATGTCAGCGATGTGCTCGTATAATGCAACACCTTTATCTTCTGCTGCAGCTTTAGCTACTGCTAGAGATACAGCTAGAATCGCGTTTGCACCTAATTTTTCTTTATTTTCAGTGCCGTCTAAGTCGATCATGATTTGATCGATAACGCGTTGCTCAGTCGCGTCTTTACCAGCAAGTGCTGATGCGATGTCGTTATTGATGTAGTTAACAGCAGTAAGCACGCCTTTACCTAGGTAGCGTGACTTATCACCATCACGTAACTCAAGTGCTTCGCGAGTACCAGTAGACGCACCTGATGGTGCACACGCACGGCCCCAAGCACCTGACTCTAAATGTACATCAGCTTCAACGGTTGGGTTACCGCGAGAGTCCATAACCTCACGACCAATCACTTTAACGATTTTTGACATCTTGATTCCTCTTATTCCCATAGTGGTGATAATGTTTTATTGATAGCTATTTTCCTGTATAGGATTAAATAACGGTTTTACTTAACCCCATAATAACCATTGGTCTGCATTGTTTAAATTGAATAAAAATAACGCTGCACAGCAATGTTTATTAATCACCGACTTTTATAATACCATTCCTCAATATTAGTTAATCATTTTGAGGGACTAAAACTGACACTAGCTTCGTTAAAAGTTTCTAACTTAGAACAGCTAAATATCAAAATTTTTGCCTTGCTATCGACCAGTTTTCCTTGCCTCAAAATAGATCTCTTAGTTAGTAGGAATAATACAAAGCTCACTTAGTCAGTTTAGAGACAAAAAAGCCGTGCAAACGCACGGCTTCTTCAGGTTATTTTTCTGCTTTCTGATGCGCAAACGCTGCACCCACAAAACCTTCAAATAACGGGTGACCATCACGAGGTGTCGATGTAAACTCAGGGTGGAACTGAGCTGCAATGAACCAAGGGTGATCCTTATTTTCGATGATTTCAACTAACTTCTTATCTTCAGACAAGCCTGTAAAATGTAGGCCCGCTTTTTCAAGTCGATCGATGTAATTGTTGTTCACCTCATAACGGTGACGGTGACGTTCAGTGATTTCAGCATTGCCGTACACTTCACGTACTTTTGAGCCTTCTTTTAAGTGACAAATTTGCGCACCAAGACGCATTGTGCCACCTAAGTCAGACGCCTCATCACGCACTTCTACGTTACCTTCTGAATCTAACCACTCTGTGATTAGGCCAACAACAGGGTGAGCAGATTCTGCGTCGAACTCTGTTGAGTTTGCACCTTCAAGGCCTGCAACGTTTCGTGCATATTCAATTAGCGCAACCTGCATACCTAAACAGATACCAAGGTAAGGTACTTTGTTCTCACGCGCATATTTTGCCGCTAAAATTTTACCTTCTACACCACGGCCACCGAAGCCACCTGGTACTAAAATAGCGTCTAGGTCTTGTAATAACTCAACACCTTTGCTTTCAATGTCTTGTGAATCAACGTATTGAATATTCACTGTTACACGGTTTTTAAGACCCGCATGCTTTAACGCTTCATTTACTGACTTGTATGCATCTGGCAGTTCAATGTACTTACCAACCATACCGATTGTCACTTCACCAGTTGGGTTAGACTCTTGATAAAGAACCTGTTCCCACTCAGCTAAATCAGCTTCTGGTGCTTCAATGTAGAAACGACGGCACACTAAGTTATCCAAATCTTGAGATTTTAATAACGCTGGGATCTTATAGATACTGTCTACGTCTTGAAGTGAAATAACCGCTTTTTCTTCTACATTAGTGAAAAGTGCGATTTTAGCACGTTCGTTAGCTGGTAGCTTACAGTTAGAACGACAAACTAGAATATCTGGTTGAATACCAATAGAGCGCAGTTCTTTAACTGAGTGCTGAGTTGGTTTGGTTTTAACTTCACCAGCAGCACCAAGGAAAGGTACTAACGTTAAGTGCATGAATAGTGCATGTTCACGCCCAAGCTCAGTACCAAGCTGACGAATTGCTTCTAGGAACGGTTGTGACTCAATGTCACCCACTGTACCACCGATCTCAACGATCGCAATGTCATAACCTTCAGCACCTTCAATAACACGGCGCTTAATGTCGTTGGTGATATGTGGAATTACCTGAATTGTTGCGCCTAGGTATTCACCTTTACGCTCACGACGAAGAACATCTTCAAAAACACGGCCTTGCGTGAAGTTGTTACGCTTGGTCATTTTGGTGCGAATAAAACGCTCGTAGTGGCCTAAGTCTAGGTCAGTTTCAGCGCCGTCTTCAGTTACATAAACTTCACCGTGCTGAATTGGGCTCATTGTACCCGGATCCACGTTGATATAAGGATCCAGCTTAAGAATGGTTACGTTTAAGCCACGGGCTTCTAATATTGCTGCCAACGATGCTGCGGCAATACCTTTACCCAAAGACGAAACAACCCCGCCCGTTACGAAGATAAATTTTGTACTCATGCGAACCCTAGAATATCAGGAAAATGGAATTTAAATAAGAATCAAGACGGGGCAATAGTATAGCAAAGCACTTAACATCAATCCACAAAAATTTAGTGAAAACAATTTAAATAATAACAAAAAATACCTCAGAAAATGTCATTATTACTGGCCTAATATCGCTTTACTCTCTCGCTCTTTTCTTCACAAGCTCCCACGCTTCATCCATTTCTTCAAGGCTTGACGACTCTAACCTTTTCCCCTGCTCTTTTAGTATCTTTTCGACTAGAGAAAATCTGCCTAAGAATTTATCTGTCGCATTTCTCAGTATTTGTTCAGGGTCATGTTTAGCATGACGGGCGACATTGACTGTCGCAAACAGTAAATCACCGATTTCTTCTGCTGAGTGTTCGGATTGCGGATTTTCTGCAAGTGCTTCGCTCACTTCAGCCACTTCTTCAGATACTTTTTCAAGTGCACCATGGTAATCTGGCCAATCAAAGCCTAGATTTGCTGCTCGCTTTTGTACCTTTTTGGCACGAGTTAATGCAGGGAGGACTTTTGGAATGTCATGCCAAAGCGATTGCTCTGATGAGTTCGCTTTTGCGGCTTTTTCTTGATCTTTAATCGCCTGCCATTGTTGCTCGAGCTCTTCATCGGTTAGTGTTTTTTGCTCTGAAAATACATGAGGGTGCCTGCGAACCAGCTTGTTGTTTAGCCCCTCAACCACCTCGTTGAAATCAAACTTACCCTGTTCTTTCGCCATTTGCGCATAAAAAATAACTTGGAACAACAAGTCACCCAATTCATCTTTGAGATCGACCATATTATTGCGCTCTATGGCATCAGCCACTTCATAGGCCTCTTCTAGAGTATGCGGCACAATAGTTTTAAATGTTTGTGCTTTATCCCAATCGCACCCTTTTTTGGGATCACGAAGTATTTGCATGATGTTGAGCAATTTATCGATTTCAGTTTGATTCATTTTTTAAACACTTATTTTAAAGCAATAAAGTCGGCTAATGCCGACTTTATTAAATTGATATTTTTAGCGGTTAATGCTGTCGCTTTGCTTCAAATACGCCGTCAATTTGAACCAGCTTAGTGATCAAGCGATTCATTGAAGACAGATTAGAAACCTCTATTTGCATCAGGAACACTGCAATATTTTGCTCATAGTTAGTTTGTAAGTTCATGTTTAATACATTCACTTTTTCATTCGCTAGCACTGAACTAATATCGCGAATAAGCCCTTGCCTGTCTTGTGCCTCAATACGTAAATTCAACGCATAAGATGAGTTAATATCATCTGACCAGCTGACTGCTATTTCGCGCTCAGGATGCTGTTCGCAAATGTGCGCAAAAGATTCACAATCACTGCGGTGCACTGCAATGCCGCGTCCTTGAGTGATATAACCAACAATTTCATCACCCGGTACCGGCTGACAACATTTGGCTACATGACTAAGTAGGCTACCCACCCCGTCAACCACAATCCCGTTTTTATCGCCTTTCACCTTTTTGCGAGAAGTAATTTTTAGCGTATCTTCAGGCTCAGGTTTCGCTTGGATAAAGTTCAAGAATTGGTTGATGCGAACATCGCCCGCCCCCAATGCCACCATCAAGTCGTCAAGCTCTCTAAAGTTAAAACGCTCAACCGCAGGCTCTAAGTCTTTATAAGTAAGATCTAGTTTCGACAGATGCGAATCTAGCATCTCTTTACCAGCTTGTAGGTTTTTATCTCTATCTTGTTGTTTAAACCAGTGATGAATTTTACTACGAGCACGAGATGAGAAAATATAACCTAGGCTTGGACTTAACCAATCTCGACTTGGCGCTGGATTTTTCTGCGTTAAGATTTCAACCTGATCGCCAGTTTTTAACTTGTAGGTAAAGGGAACTATCTTGCCAAACACCTTAGCACCCACGCAGCGGTGACCGACATTAGAGTGAATATAATAAGCAAAGTCGAGTGGCGTTGCACCGAGTGGCAAATCAAAAATATCGCCCTTTGGTGTAAAGACATACACTCTGTCTTCAACCACTTGGTTTTTCAATTCATCGGCTAAATCACTGCCATCAACGACTTCTTCTTGCCATTGAAGTAACTTACGTAACCAACTGATTTTCTGTTCATAACCTGAGCCTCGCCCTGGTAAAGCGCCTTCTTTATACATCCAGTGCGCCGCAACCCCGAGTTCGGCATCTTGATGCATTTCTTCAGTACGGATTTGGATCTCGACTGTTTTACCCTCAGGTCCAAACACCACAGTATGGATAGACTGATAACCGTTTTGTTTTGGTGTGGCAACGTAATCATCGAACTCTTTTGGTAGATGTCGCCAACTTGTATGCACTATACCTAGCGCTGCATAACAGTCTTGAATTTCATCAACCACAATACGCATAGCGCGAATGTCGAAAAGCTGATCAAATTCATAGTTCTTTTGTGACATCTTTTTGTAGATGCTGTAAATGTGCTTCGGACGACCATAAACCTGTGCTTTCACGCCTGCTTCTGCAAGCTTGCTAGACACTAGGCTCACCATATTTTCCATATAGGATTCACGGTCTAAACGCTTATCAGATAACTGCTTTGCTATTCGCTTGTAGGTTTCTGGATGCAAATATCGGAATGATAAGTCCTCGAGCTCCCACTTTAGCTGGCCTATACCTAAACGATTAGCAAGTGGGGCGAAAATATTTGCAGTGGCTTTTGCTGTTACCACACGCTCTTCTTCATCCGCATTTTTTACTTCACGTAAATGGCAAATTTGTTCGGCTAGTTTAATAACAACGGCACGAACATCCTCTACCATGGCTAATAACATGCGGCGAATGTTATCTATCTGTACATTGCCTTTACCTTGATGTGCCAAAGTACTGATCGTCGCCATTTGCTCAACGCCCTGTAACAGTAAAGCAACGTTGTCGCCGAGCTCTTCTTTTACATC
>Ga0209992_10002514_pt1 | contig 16621 bp, 18 predicted proteins | sample 2SBtaG_2_FD_182564 | JGI IMG/M metagenome (GOLD analysis project Ga0209992, IMG submission 182564) | Deep subsurface microbial communities from Kolumbo volcano to uncover new lineages of life (NeLLi) - 2SBTROV12_ACTIVE470 metaG (SPAdes)... | ecosystem: Environmental > Aquatic > Marine >... | reverse complement strand
TTTTTAATTTTAAGTTTGGCTTATTGGTGCAGGCGCAAGCGCTTTTCAAATTGTGTGTCAACGCATAACAAGGTCGTCAACGCGGACAAAAAACTGTTGGCTGTTACGCTTCGCTTCACATTTTAGCCAACAATTTTTGCCGGTTACAACGGCGTTAGCTGCACATGGAGTCCCAAGGTGTTTTTTAAGAAAAAGAACAAAGAGCAAGCTAAAGAGTTACAGCCTCAAGGCAAGAAAGCAATATTTTGGGGAGCTAGTGACAGAATGGTTTGTTGCGAAGGTATTGATTGTGAGGTGAACGAGTTTAATGTCACTTCTAACCCTAAACTAAATGAAATAGGCTACGTTTGTACTCTAGAGATTAGTGCGCCGAATGAATATCAAGGGCTTCTCATTCATTGCTTTTACAGTGGTCATTGGTCCTTCGCAGTTAGCCCTTCGAACGAAGATTTTGAAGAATTGCCTGCATGGCATATTGAACGTACTTGGGGTAAAACAAATTCTCATTCTGAAACACTTGAAATTTATTGCCCGAACAACTCAAGAGTTGATGTTATTAATAGAATAGAGTAAGCGCAGCTAACAAGGCCGTTAAACAAAGGACACAAAACAGCAGGCTGTGCTCCTTCGTCGCAAACTTTAGCCTGCTATTTTGTGCCGTTTACGGCAAGCGTTAAATTACAGGAGTTGAATTTGGAATCTGAAGAAGTAGAAGTAACACTAGATACTGTCACTATAAATGATATAACTCTTCCTTTTGAAATTAGACCTAGAGAAGAATATTCAGATGCTCTTGATGACTTTTTCATTAGAACATCTGAATGGATCAATTACATCAGTGAAGTGTTGCTATTCAGCCATGTGGGTAGCAAAATGCCTATATCAGATTTCTCTGTACAGCCTCAAATAAAAGGGCCAAGGCGTAGAAGGCATTCAGCGTCTGCAGATCTTCCTTCGCCAAAAATAACCATAAAAGATAAAAATCTCGATGCTATATCACGAAATTTATCTAGAAATCTGTTTCACCATTCTATTTCTCAATTAGTAACTAATTTTGAGGTTTTCCTTAATGAAATTACGGAGGATCTCTTATGGCGAAATGTTGCGCTTCTTTCAACAGAACAAAAACAGCTCACTAATAAAGAGATATTTGAACTTGGCGATATTGATGAAATAAAAACATCTTTAATTCAAACTAAAGTAATGGAGCATGCTATGAGTGCATATCCTAAGCGTGTTGATAGTTTTCAGAAGCTTTTTCACATCGGTGTACACTCAAAAAAATCTCCACTTGAACTACCTATTGTTCAAGACTTAATGGAGGTCAGGAACGTTATTCAACACAATGATGGCCATTGCTCCCCCCAATACCTTGCTAGAATGGGAGGCTATGATGAGGCAGAGTACACGAGATTATTAAAACGTGAACATTCGCAAGTTAAAATTGATTTTGTATGGTTATTAAACCTTGGAGTGAAGTTGGCTGAATTAGCTGAATATATAGATTTAGAAGCCTCACTTAAATGGAAAACAACAAGAAATAGCGATGAGTAGGTAATTTAACAAGGCCATTAAATCGGACAAAAAACAGTTGGCTTTTGCTCGTGCCTCACAAATTTTAGCCAACTATTTTTAGCCGTTTATGGCGGCGTTATGTCTCAAGGAAGGTTATGCGAATATATTTAGCTACATTGTTATTTCTTTCATTCAGCATACATGCTAATGATAAGTTACATTTAGAATTGATTAGTGGTAGCTGGGAGTGTTCAGAGACCTATCAAGAAGAAGAGGTTACAATCAAAGTAACTACTAAATATTCGTATGATACAAGTAAATTCACTTATTCTTACCACTCCATAGCAGAAATGCTATATCAAAATAAAGTCCCTGTAGGTATCGTTCAAGTCATTGAAGAAGGGAACTTTTCGTACGACTCATCCAAAATGGTATATGATTTGCGAAGTGTTAAAACTGATGTTTTGGAGGATCCCTTAGAAGCTATAACCGATAAGTTAATTAAAGAAATGGAAGAAGATTTGAAAAGTGATAAAACTCCGTATCAAACGACTTTCATAAACGAATTGGAGTGGGAAACCCAAGATCCAATAGATAATTCAAAAGTCTTGTGTACTAGAGACATAACAAAGTAATTAAACAAGGGACACAAAACAGCAGGCTTGTGCTCCTTCGTCGCTAATTTTGGCCTGCTATTTTGTGCCGTTTATTACGGCGTTATGTGGCAACATAGATATGAGTAACATCGAGATACAAGTTACAAGGGATAGTGTTTGCATGGGCGACGATGTTGAAGCCCCTCATTACTATTCCTTTAGTGCTGAAGCTAACACTTCTTTAAGTACAATATTTTCGCATTTAAGCAGTAGAAACTATCTTGCATCAGTTGCTGGTAGGAATCATTCGTGGAGTGCGGTAGTTAACGGTGATGTCGTGGCAACCTTTTTAGGCAATAGTCAAATTCCAGTTCCAAGTGACAGTCTTAACTTAGCGATTTCAGCACTTTCAACCCAAAATTGTTTAACAATTCGGTTTAAGTATAAAAGTGCAGCCACATAACAAATTAATTAAACAATGGACGCAAAACAGCAGGCTTGCGCTCATTCTTCGCTTAGTTTAGCCTGCTATTTTCCGACGTTTATTAAGGCGTTAGAGAACCATGGATAGTAAAGTTGTAAACCGATACATCAGAGAGTTAATTAGACCTGAATTAAAAGCAAAAGGGTTTAGTAAATTCACAACTCGTAACTCTTGGCGCTATAGAGGCAATGTTGTAGACGTTGTTAATTTCCAAAGTTTTAACTCTTATAATGCTGATGTAATGGGAGTAACTACATATTCCTTTGGGGTAAACCTAGGTTCTTTTCATGTCGACATACCTACTGAACATGGCGACATGAAATTAAAATCTGATTTACCTTGCCCAGAAGAATTTCAATGTCCATTCAGAGGTGGGTTGCAGCGCACCTTTGAACAGAGTGAATTGGAACGTAAGGATATATGGTTTGTAAAATCTGATGGCGCAAATATTGAAGAATGTATTCTTGATGCAAAAGATCAAATTTTGAATCAAGGGTTAGCCTGGTTTGAAAGCCTTGATACAAAAGAAGCAATCAGGGATATCTTAATAAACAAACCTGAATCAATGGATAAGTTATGGGGTTTTGGTAGAAATCCATCTCCTCGTCGTTCTTATCTGCTTGGTTATGTTGAGTTGAAATTAGGTAATGAGTCAGTGGCAAGATCTCACTTTGAAAATGCCGTTAATTCAGGCTGTTTTTCTAGTGCATTCAACACTGTAGATGAAGCCATAGCAAGGGCTCTCTAACAAACGCTTTAACTAAAGGACGCAAAACAGCAGGCTTGCGCTCCTTCGTCGCTAATTTTAGCCTGCTATTTTGCGCCGGTTAAGCGAGGCGTTATAAGCCCTTAGAGTATTGTGCATGGAAGATAATAAATTTTTTAAATTAGTATGGCGTTTTAATGGCTTACTTATTTCAGTCGCAGGCGTTCTAGCTATCTGTGTACTTGTATTTGCTGCGTACCAAATTTTCAAAGATGTTACGAGAGAGCGAAACACTCAAAATATTGTAAATATCCAAGAAACCGGTGAAGTAAAGGAAAACTGGAGGCTTGGTCATGTTACTAATCTAGCTGCCCATAAAACACTGATGATACCTTTAAACTCTGATCAAAGTTTCAACCGCGGCTATTTCAGTAAGTCTTCTAATTCAACTCGAAATTACCTTTTCATAAATACTGAATTCAATACAAATAAATGGCTATTTGACCACACAAATTACCTTATAGAGAGCACCAATCAATTACGTTTTGGCGATTACAGTTCTAAAGAGCCTGTATTAGCCATTCTCTATACTTTAGTAAAACTAGACTCAAATAGTGATAATCGTCTTACACCAAGTGATTTAACAACCGTTTCTATTTCTAAACCCAATGGTTCAGGTTACAAAGAGGTACTAACAGACGTAGAGCAGGTTATAGGTAATACAATGTTATCTGAAACTGAGCTATTTATAATTTATCAGTTAAACGGAAAGTCACTTAGCTCTACTATTAATTTAACTAACTTTGAGCTTAGTAACACGAAAGAGCTGCCTAAAGTCGGCTTATAACAAATTAATTAAACAATGGACGCAAAACAGCAGGCTTGCGCTCCTCCGTCGCTTAGTTTAGCCTGCTATTTTTCGCCGTTTATTAAGGCGTTAGCCATACGAGGTAGTAGTAAATATGGAGCATCGAATTTGCGTAGGAGCATTCGTAATTAAAAACGAAAAGATTTTAATGGTAAATCATAAAAGAGAAGGCCGTTATGATTTTTGGGTTTCCCCCGGAGGAGGGGTAAAAGGTATGGAATCTCTTGAAGAAGCAGTAATACGCGAAGTAAAAGAAGAATCTGGATTAAATGTTTCAGTGAAAAAGTTAATGTACATTGAGCAAATGCATTTTCCTAAAGAAAGATCTGTAAAGTTCTGGTATCACTGTGAACTAATTAATGGAACTTTGGACTGTACAGCAGAAGAGGCTGTAATTGAGTATATCGTTGATGCGAGCTTTATGGACAAACATGCGTTAGAGTCGAATGAGGTGTACCCGCCTATGCTTAAAGAAGACTTTTGGGAAAAAGTAAAAGAAGACAGCCTTCGGCCTGAAGTCATTGAACTGAGGGAATTAAAAAATTACTAAGTATGGCTAACAAGGCCGTTAAACCGTGGACACAAATTAGCAGGTTTGTGCTCCTTCGTCGCAAATTTTAGCCTGCTAATTTATGCCATTTACGGTAAGCGTTATACGCAAAGGGTAAATTTGTGCACTATTTAAAAAATCTCATACTGATTTCCATTAGTATTTTTTCAATTTTTTCTTTTGCAGACGAAAAAGTTAATGTTGGTATAAAAGCTAAAAAAATTGTTGATAAGCATAGGGTTGCTTGGGATGGCATACGAAAACGTCCTATCTTGACTCATATCTTTTATCCTACATTAGACAAACAGGTTGAGGCACTGAAACTGGGTGGAGGTGATACTGGCTTGTTTAACGCGGGGAATGTGGTCTGGAATGCAAAGCCTGTAATTTCGAAACCTAAACCATTAATTATTATGTCTCATGGAACTGGAGGCTCATCTCTTCAAATGTTATGGATTGCCAGTAAATTGGTTAAAAATGGTTACATAGTTGCCGGTGTTAACCATCACGGTAACACTGCTGTTGAATCGAAAAAATATGCGGAGGGCTTCAAATTATGGTGGGAGAGAACTCAGGATCTAAAAGTAGTATTAACTAAATTAGAAAACGATATGTACTGGCGTCGACATATAGCGTTTGATCAAGTTGGTGTGGTTGGATTTTCTCTAGGTGGTTATACAGCTTTATCAGCTTTAGGTGGGATTACAGATAAAGCTCTATTTTCTAAATTTTGCAAAAGTAAAGAGCGTGATTTTACTTGTGAGCCGCAAATTGAGTTTGCAGAGATTAATAAAGAATACGAAAAAGTGAAAAATTCCCCAATTGTAAAAAAATCAATATCGAAACAACATGATTCATTTAAGATTAGCCAAATAAAGGCTGGCCTTCTTATAGCGCCTGCAGTAGTGCGTTCTATTAGAGAAGATAGCATTAAAACCATTAATGTTCCGGTTAAAGTGGTAGTTGGAACAGAAGATAAAATTGCGCCTTCAAAAAACAATGCTAAGAGAGTCGCTTCGTTGGTAGCAGACAGCAAATATATGGAAATCAACAATGCAGGACACTACACATTTTTGTCTAAATGCACCAAATATGGAAAAAACGTATTGCCTATTCTTTGTAATGATAATGGTGAGATAAATAGAAGCCAAGTACATGAAGATGTCAGCAATTCGGCTGTCAAGTTTTTCGACCAGGCGTTTGCGTATAACAAGTCTAGTCAGTCGGATTCTTAACATTGCCGGATTTTTTGCTTAACCGCTCTGCGGGCAAAAAAACGCCTATGTTACTCACCGCTGCTTGGGGCGTTAGGGCGCTTAGGGTAACTTAGTGAAACTTTTTAACTCAGTTCTTTTATTCTTAGTTTCTTTTGTCGCATCTGCAAATTGTGATTTTGAAGTAAAAAAGAAGAACTACGATCCAAAATTAGCAGAACAGCATGCATTGGAAGAGTTTAAACAAAATAAGATCTATTTTTTTGCTGTCGCGAATGGTTTTGGCCCTAGCCGACCTGGCTTTGAAAAAACTCAAATATCAAAATGTCTATTTTTGTATACCCATTGGGAAGTTCTTTGGGTTGGCGCAGACTCTGACCTTTGTAATAATCATAAAGCTCTTGAACTACAAGCACTCGATTACAGTACTAAATTTAACAAAAAGATGCTTACATTAGCTTCTGAATCGAAAAGTTATCAATGTAGTAAAGAGTTACAAGGTGTCGCACCCTAACAATCGCTTAAACAAGGACGCAAAATAGCAGGGTTGCACTCTTTCGTCGCTAATTTTAGCCTGCTTATTTTGCGCCTGTTAAGGCGGGCGTTAGCTTGAAATGGCAAATCACTAAAGGAGTAACTAATGTCAACGGTATTATCTATCAGCAATAAAATATTCAGTTTAAAGGGGCAGATGTTTATTGATGATGAAAATGGTGAACGCCGATATGATGCAAAAGGAGAGTTTGCCTTTTTTTGTCCAACTTGGACACTTAAAAATAGTACAAAAGAACTCGCAACTGTGGTAAAAAAATTTTGGGCTTGGTCACCAACCTGGAATGTCCAATCTGAGATCGGAAATTTCGTAATAAAACGAAAGCTGTTCTCATGGACCCGCACATATAATGTTGTAGGTGGTTCATATGACGGTGCAATAATTAAAGGTAATATTTGGGATTTGAAATTCGAAATTTCGCATAAGGATAAATGTATTGCTTCCGCTAAAGCTAAAATATTGTCTTTAAGAGATACTCATAACATTCAAGTACATGAAACAAAAAATGATGCTGAATTGTTTACAACAATAACCATGGTCGTCCTGCACTTGGATAAACAAGACGATAATAATGGCTCGGATACTACAGACTGATTTTCAAGCTAACAAATTGCTCAAGAAGGACGTAAAAAGTTTGGCTTGCGTCACTTCGTTCCTAAGTTTAGCCAATCATTTTTACGCCTCTTAGCGAGGCGTTGGTATGACTCCCACTGTCAAGTTAAACGCACTGATCCTCGCCTAACTTATAAGCCATAATTATTTCAACTCGAATTAGAGCGAGTTAATACATAGGATGAAGCAAGTAATTTCGTCGGTTTTCATGGCGAAGCGTCGCCCCGGTGATATTCGTTGGTTATTACTATTGCTAGTAACAGAGCAGACCTTACTTAGTTCGACCTATGCCGATTATCGGTCGCACCTGTTTTTAGTCTATGTTCGTGGTTCAATGCTGCGTTAGCGGCATTGCCATCCTAACGCCGTCGGTGGTTGTGCCACCCCCGATGCTTGACCCAATGCATTAACTCTAATTCGTTCATATTAAGCAGGTACTCTAGATAATCTTAATTTAGGATTTATCGGCGAGAGTACAATCTGCTTTGCGATTGCCCAGATATACGCAATCATTTCACGGGCAATGGCGGTGACAACAAGGTTGTGATGCTTACCTTTATTAATGAGCTTTTTATAGCGCTTGCAGAGCCTTAATTGTGCTTTCCATGCGATATCAACAATCTGTTTTGGTAAACCTTCTTGTCGTTTTTGTAACTCGGTGGATATGTTAGCAGCATGACGGTAACTATGCGCACCTTCGATTAATAAGCGCCTAGCGCGGCCATTGCCACAGTTAGTAATTGCGCCAATATGCCTTTTACCGCCACTTGAGTGTTCACTAGGTACAAAACCGAGGTAACTCATCAGCTTACGCGGATGGTCGAAGCGGGTTAAATCGCCAAGCTCAGCCACAACACCAGCAGCCACAAGCAAACGAACCCCACTCATAGATTGAATAGCTTTAACAACAGGGTAGTAACGCCATTGATAAACATGGTGTGTTAGTTCGTTATCAAGTCGCGCTAATCTTGCCATTCGCTCATTTATAGTTTGAATAAACTCTTGTAAAATGATTTGTTGTACGGGGTGCGGCAGTACTAGTTCAGTGAGCCACCGTAAGTGTTTGAAAGACCAGTTTGCGGTACCTGCATAGTTAATATTGTTGCGAAGTAACAGTGCTTTTGGTTGGTATTTGGCATCTTTTAAATCCTTCATAGCGATTTCTCGAGCACGAGATAAATCACGAATAGCTTCATCTTCAGGCTCAGGCACATAAATAGGGGTTAAATCTTCAGACTTGAGTAATTTAGCCAGTTTAAGAGCATCTCGCTTGTCAGTTTTTACGCGCTCACCAGGTTTTTAGGAATGAGTGAAGGGGCAACTACGTAACAGCAGTGTCCAAGAGAAGTGATTAAGCGATAAATCCAGTAACCACAAGGGCCAGCTTCATAAACAAAATGCAGGGTTGCATGAGGGTATTTAGACTCAAACTGACGAATGAGCTTCTTTATAACTAACTTGGCTGAAGATATACGGCCGAAATGAATGGGTTGTGCACCTCGATTGTCTTCAATGTAGGCGACTTCAACGAACTCTTTATGAGTATCTAAGCCAATGAAAAGTATGTTATGTTTAGTCATGATAGCCTCTGCTGTTTAGTTATTTGACAAACTAATTATGGCTCTGGCTTTAAGCTGACCCACGAAAATGCGGAGGCTAGTACCGTGTGGGAGTCATTATGTCTAGGTTTACTAGTTTGAATATAGTTATCAAAGGATTAAGAAGTGCAATCCTTACAGGTTGGGGGTTGTCTTTTGCATATTTGTGGTATTTAGCAGACTTTAATGTGCTTTTTTCTCACTTGCTTTACGCTTCAGTACTAGGTGGTCTAGTAAGTACATCTGCGTTAATCTTTTATATACTGCCTATACACCTTTGGTTGCGCCGTAACGAACTAGTTGGTTTACATTACTATTTAATGGTCGGCCTTGTTCCTTCTATTATATTTGTATTTATACCTTTTTTTACGGACGCAATGGGTAGGTTAATTATTGAATCAATAATAACCTATGCAGTTTTCGGTGTTACTTTAACAACAGTGTTCTGGTTTTCTGTATGTTATCGTAAACCTAACAAAACAAATTAAAAGAGCGGACAAAAAACAGGTGGCTTTGTTCGTACCTCACAAATTATAGCCGACTATTTTCTGCCGTTGATTTGCGGCGTTTGTTGCCTAGGAGAATTAGGTGTTTATCCGAAAATTTGAACAAGTAGATTATCCTGCTGTTAAAGCAATTTATCAGCAAGGAATAGATACAGGGAATGCTACATTTCAACTCACCGCTAAAAGCTGGGAGGAATGGAATAATTCAATGCATAGCCATTCTCGTATTGTTGCAGAAAAAAGTGATAGTATTCTAGGCTGGGCTGCACTTTCACCAATATCAAATCGCGAAGTATATTCAGGTATTGCGGAAGTTAGCGTTTATGTCTCAGCTTTGGCCCGAGGAAAAGGTATAGGACAAAAATTATTAGCACAGCTCGTACTGGAGTCTGAGAGAAATAATATATGGATGCTACAAGCAGCTATTTTCCCCGAAAACCAAGGAAGTATTAAGCTTCATCTAAATAATAACTTCCGTAAATTGGGTGTTCGTGAAAAATTAGGGAAAATGAATAATGTTTGGCGTGATGTTGTTCTTATGGAAAGGCGAAGTAAAACTGTAGGTGTATAAGGCAACTAACAAGCAAATTAATCAGGACAAGGAACTTGATCCGATAATGCACACATCTCCAAACGAGAAATGGGTGACAGATATCACGTATATTTAGCTAACTTTTAAGTGTCGTGAAAGCTGATGAGTTCAGTTGTTTTTTGACTAATTGCACATCATAGATGAATAAGCTCTAGCACAGAAGAAAGAGCAACAGACGTGTTGCTCTTTTCAAGTCAGTATGACCTCATTATTCTTGATTCATTTGCGTTAATTTATCGCCAATGGGGCCTGAGAAATTATAGCCATCATACTTATCCCAGTTAATTGACCACGTCATTACACCGCCAAAGTTCTTATATTGTTGATTGGGTACAATTGTTCCGCATCTTGTACCTTTTGTGATGCAGTCTAACGCATCGTAAATGTTTTGCGTAGGTGCTTGCCCTGAATTGGCTGAGCGAGGGCCAGAGGGTAAACCAATCGCGACTTGATCGTCTCTTAAAGGTTGAAAGCGCGTTCCATTAGCTAGATCAAACCCTTCAATCAGCATTTTCGCATGAGCAACCATCATATTCACAGTTCCCTCTTTGGCTGAGCCTGGCTCATATGGATTGGGTAAGCCACCATTGTTGTACAATTGAACATGCAATAAATCTAAGGTATCACGCAATTCGTCTATTAGTGGTATATATGCTCCCCAAATACCTGAATAAGCAATCATGCCACCATGCACATATGGATGTTCTGGCGCCATAGTTAAATACATATCACCACCAATATTTTGCTCTATTTGCTTTAATGCTCGCGGTAATCGAGTTTGTATTTGTGAGCCGTGAACAAGGTTAGAGCCACTTTCATAATCAACGTCTAGTCCATCGAAGCCCCATTCTTGAATTATGGCTGTTAAACTAGAAATAAAGTTCGCTTCATCCGCATCGGTGTTGAGGGTAATGGTCCCTTCTGCGCCCCCTAAACTCAGCACAATGATTTTCCCTTGCGCTTGAAGGCCTCTCATGTCTCGTTTAAATTGCACGGGATCAATCGGTGGGCAATCTGAACGAATGTCTTCTTGAAAGAGGTTAAACTCAACGGTGCCATCAGAATCTCGTTTATTATCAGCAAAAGCAATGTCTATAACATCCCAAGCGTTAGATATTTCATTGAGTGGGATAGGGCAACCTGCAGGGTTAACAAAGTTATGCCAATAACCAATTAACTTATGTTTTTTGCCAACTGGTGCATCGACTACCGAGACGCTTACTGCGTTACTGGTTGCTGTGTTGTTATTACTATCAGTTGCAATGGCTGCAATGCTGTATGAGCCACTCGCTCCCGGCGTGTAAGTAGCTTTATATGGTGCGCTTGTATCTGTTGCAACAATTTGTCCATTAACACTAAAACTCACTGATGATACTGAACCATCTAAAGCTGTGGCGTTTGCAGAAAGCGTGAGTGCTGAGCCGAGCGTAATTCTATCACCAGAAACTGGACTGGTTAATGAGGTAACTAAAGATTGATCTGTTACATTAATCAACACACTTACTTCGGTTGTATTGCCTTCATTATCGACTGCAATGGCCTGTAATTGTTTCTCACCTATTGTGTCAGGTGTCCATTGTGTTGCATAAGGGGGAGTCGATATCACAGCAACTTGTTGTTGGTCTACCAACAATGTAACCGAGTTAACACGGCCATCTTGATCATTTGCTGAAACACTAATATCGAGAGGATTTGCAAGCAGAGCGGTTGCATTGTCACTGGGAGAAGTAAAGACGACTTCAGGTGCAATGGCACAAACACCATTATCAAACCATGCATCTTCCCAATAGAGGCAAACTCCTGGTTCGTATGCCCAAGTTGAATTAGACGAACACCAGCCAGCAATTTTACAAGTGAACTTATGGTTTACGTTTTCAACAACATCACCCGCTTGGTATGTTGCACCAGGGTTAAATGATGGCACACCTGCACAGCCACCAGAGCTATTATTTTCAACATTTAGCGCAACACTCTGAGAAAATGAAGTTGCTTGCTCATTGTCTATGGCTTTAGCTTGAAAACGATGAACGCCTTCAGTTGCTTGCCAAGTCAAGTTATAAGGCGCTTCTGTAACGTTGCCTATTTCTACATTATCAACATAAAAACTAACCGATGAAATACTTCCGTCTATATCTGAAGCATCAGCACTCACGGTAACAAGGTCATTAACTTTCAACTGTGAATTTGATGAAGGGCTAGTGAGCGTGACAATCGGTGACGCATTTTGATCCGGGTCAATGACATTAATAACATGAGCCATCGACACTGTTTCACTGCCTTCATTGTCAATTGCTTTTGCTGTAACCGTATATTCACCTAATCCAGCTGTCCAATTGACTTGATATGGTGCAATTTTATCTATTGCCAAGCTTTGGCCATTCAAAAAGAATTCAACTTGAACGATCGTGCCATCAGCATCGGTCGCTTCCGCGCTGATGATAGCGCTGTCATTTTTACTCAAAGTTGCACCATTTAATGGTGAGATTAATGAGACTAACGGTGATTGATTGCCATTAGAACAAATACCTAAAGATGACCACTCTTGCCATGGTCCTGAATTATCGGCTGGGTTTTGATTTTGTGTCCACCAGTTGGCTTTATAAGCATTCTGTTGATAGACAACTTGTTGTCCTGATGTATAGGCAACACTTGGTTGCCAAGACGATAAGGAAGAACAATCAAATGCAAAACTTGTGATTGGGAGCAAAACCGAGCTTATAATCGCTGCGGTTAGTACTTTTCCTTTGTTAATTAACATGTAAAAACCCCTTTGTTGTTTTTTTTGTGCAAAATCTAACTTAGCAGTTAATGCTTGTTAATCAATTGTTATTTTGTTTTTGTTTATATCAGGGTGGTATAAAGAGTAAGACTCTGTGTTAAGCCCTATCAAAGAGTTTTATGTGTTTGACGACTAGCTTAGTGCATTAATTGTTATATTTATTAGAGTGTTACGGTAATGCTGATAGAGGAGAGTTAGATAATAAGATTACATAAAACCAATTGAAACAATATAAGTGAAATTTATTCACTTTTTTATTTTTTGGTTAAATAACGGCGCTTTCCAAATCTAGCAATGCGATTTTTGCTTTGTTACAGAAGGTAATGAGAGTGGCTGTATTAATCAATGCCCACGTCTTAATGCCATTAAAGCTAAATCAGATATTACAATTTTACCTAAACATATGGCGCTTATATTTAGGTAATAGTTTCAAGTTTTAAGCTTTTCAAAACTAAATTATAAAATAATTTTGTAGTAATCCCTGTTACTGGATTTTAAATAGAAATTCAATTTTCATTTGATATGTTAAAGATTAAATGTTAATAATCTGACGCTGATATCATAAAAATGTAATATTTAACTTGTTTTTAATTAAATATTATCAATTTCACCTCTCATGGTTTTTAATTGAATGCTCATTACTATATTTTCAAATATTTATAAAATCTATGATTGTAAATATTTTATTTTCAATGAAATAATTATAAAATGCTCTGGCAGCTTATGGTGCTCTAAAAATTAATTTAAAGTATCTGGTTGGATAAAATATTATTATAACTTAATCATTAAAGGAGATTATAATGATCAAGCATACACTATGGCTTTCAATGTTTGCATGTTCAAGTGCGATTGCGGTTAACGAGTACTCTGAAATTTCTGCAAATGATGCTTGGAATACGGTAAGTCATACAAATGGAAATCAATTATTTACCAGTGTACCCACCGACAAAGATACCGATGCTGGTGTAATTTCGTTAAAGGTTATTGATGGTAACTCAGAAATAAAATTTCAAGAATGGCCGTATCTTGATGGTGTTCATGGAGCCGAGGCGTTGGCGATTCTTTCTCTACCTTCTGGCCGACAAACACTATCCGATGGCACAATTATAGAGGTTGGCACTTTTGAACTAGGAAAGGGCGAACAAAGAATTAGCTTCTTGGAGAAATTTGAACACACGCCTCACATTTTTTTATCCGGTCAGTCAAATAATAACCAACAAGCTTATGTCACCAGAGTGCATGGCGTATCTCAACATGGTTTTGTCGCCTTCAAACAAGGTGAAGAAAAATCGTCAAAGTTAAATGAAAAAGAGAAAGTTGCGTATATCGCAATATATGCTTCTAATAATACTGGTAATTTCGATGGTCAGAACTTTATTCTTGATCAAGTGAAGATTGATCACTCGAAGCCAACTGAGCAAACATACGGCATTTATCTTCAAGAAGAAAAGTCTAAAGATAATGAGTTGTCTCATATTGTTGAGCACGTCAATATCATGAAATTTAACCAGTATATCTTTGCCCAAGATGTAACCTCATATGGAAGGGATACAGTGGCTCCAAGATTAGCTGACGATTTTGCTCAAACTCCAACAGGAAGTTCTTGTTCTGAGATTAAAGAGCAAAACCCTTTAGCCAATAGCGGCTACTACACCATCACTCCTGCTAATTCGGCTGCTATTGATGTTTATTGTAATATGGATAAAGAATCGGGTGGCTGGACTTTATTTGCAAGACATAACATTTCATTAAGCTCTGTTAAGGCTGTAGATGCAGTAAAACATGATGATTGGGGTGTAATGAATGATACGGATTGGCAAGCTGTTAGAGATAACATGCAATATGGCCTTATGTTTGTTGATAGTAGCGGAAAAGTTGGTATTGTTGAGAAAAGTGCTTTATTGAACGCATCATGTATTTCACTACCTGAAACAGATTCATTGGCAAATAACCCTGCACCTTATGGTCGAATTTGGCACACTGAAACATCAGGGTGTAGTGGCTCAGGTGGCGATTACAGTGAAGCAATCATAAATGTTGGTTGGTCACATGTTTATAACTTCACAGGTGTATTTTCGAAGTGGCAGTTTAGTGGCGGTTACACATCAAGCATTGTTGAATACTATATTAAGTAACTTTTGGTAGAGTAATTAAAGTTCTGCATAATGAAAAGTCAAGTCAAAATGTGTCTTGGCTTTTTTATCTTAATATATAAATAATATATTTTTAACCTCCTAATTAATTGATTAAATAAAAATCTAAAAAATTACAAATATGTAAAATTCTTAGGCTTTAAATTTTATTATTTTGTCTACAGTATCGTTAAATATTAAATGCTGTTTAGTAGCTTTATAAAATTTACCATGACATAACTAACTTTAATTAGACCCACTCAAAGCCTCACATTGTACAACTCAGTAAATAAACTTATCGCGTTCAATATATTCGTTTATCTATTTATAAACCAAAAGAGAAAAGTTTAAACGATCTAAACGATTTTCAGTATTTTTGCCACTTATGGTAATTTAATCACTGAGTAAATCAGAACGTGTACTGAGAATCGGGCTTTTAGATTGAGACGATAGGTTTGGAATATGAAAATGCCAAAAATACATCCATAAAACGAAGTGAACAGTTGCACTGGAGTATTTAGATTCGAACTGACGAATGAGCTTTTTAATAGCGGTTTTAGCAGAAGATATATGGCCAAAGTGAATGGGTTTTGCCTCTCTATTGTCTTCAATGTAGGCTACATCCACAAACTCTTTATGAGTATTTAAGCCAATGAAAAGTATGTTATGTAAAGTCATGCTAGCCTCTGCTATTAAGTTATTTGACAAACTAATTATGGCTCTGGCTTTGAGCTGACCCACGGAAATGTGGAGGCTAGCACCGTGTGGGAGTAATTATGTCTATGTATAAATCAACTATTTTAACAAAGTTGACTATTAGCTACTTTTCAATATTGATATTACTAAATATATTTAAGCTGTTTCAATGCTTTACTGATGACGCTTTTAGCTCTACTGGAAATATTATCTTTGGCATATTTTTCATTTCTTTAATAGTTATATTCTCTCTTGCTGGATATTCGATAGCGACCAATAAAACATGGAGGAATAAATATGTAACTTATTGCCTAGCTTTCATTTCGCTTACCTTTTTCCTTTCTGTTTTATCGAATATTTATATACTTCACGGAGTTGGTCTTGTTCCAACATTTTCTAACTTCGTTGAGTTATCTTTGTTTAACCTTGAATTTTAGGGTTTAGTATTCGATTTTTCATTTATAGTACAATTAAGCATTTTTCTTATAACGTTAACAATGTTATTTAATTGGCGTAAAGTTTAAACATAACAAGCGTATTAAGCATGGGATTGCTAACATTTTGCTCGGTTCCTCTCCGCTTCACATTTTAGCAAACTATTATCAGCCCTTTATGCAAGCTACATGGACTCCCCCGATTGTCAACGAATTCACCTTTGATAATTAGATATAAGACTGCACCTCTACATTCGGCCTATTGATTGAGTGTTAAACTCGGACCTAGATGAGTATTCGCTAGGAAGAGTGCTTTATTCGTTAGACGTGCTTTTTAAGCTCACCCGCAATGAACAGGCTATGGCTTCCTCGGTCTGACCTAATTGTCATCGATGCCTTAGCAGGACTCGGGAAAACAGATAAACCTTCTAAACTAAATAAATCGTGTTACTTCATAATGGTTGCTTTAATAAATGGTAAATAGTCATTTAGACTGATTAATGACCTTGTAATCTTCTTGTTTAACCATCAGCATCCAAATAAGTCTGGTGTTTCTTGCAGCTAATGCGAAAGCGGCTTTGAGATATCCACGACGAGCGATGAGTTCACTTATCCAACAACTGACTTTGTCTTCTTTTTCTCTCAAGTTTGCCATGACAGCTCTTGCCCCATGGACGAAACACATTCTGAGGTATTTATCACCACGCTTAGTAATTCTTCCGAGTTGAAATTTACCACCAGTGGTGAACTGGCGAGGTACTAACCCTAGCCACGCGCAGAACTGGC
>Ga0209992_10002513_pt1 | contig 16625 bp, 17 predicted proteins | sample 2SBtaG_2_FD_182564 | JGI IMG/M metagenome (GOLD analysis project Ga0209992, IMG submission 182564) | Deep subsurface microbial communities from Kolumbo volcano to uncover new lineages of life (NeLLi) - 2SBTROV12_ACTIVE470 metaG (SPAdes)... | ecosystem: Environmental > Aquatic > Marine >... | reverse complement strand
TAAAAAAACTACTTAGTGATGCAAAAATTAGAGCTGCAAAAAAAGGTATTATGTTAACTGGTAAGGCACTTGCAGGAGATCCTGGATATGATATTGCAAGATTTGCAAACAACTCAAAAAATAAAATCGACATGGTTGTTATTGGAGCTCGTGGACGTGGTTCGGCAAAAGAAATTTTCTTGGGTAGTGTTTCTAACTATGTTTTACACAAATCAAAAAAGCCTGTGTTAGTAGTAAAATGACCACTACTTTTAAGAAAATTCTTGTTCCACTTGATGGTTCGATTTATTCAGAAAAAGCCTTAGTGCGTGCTTGTGACCTTGTTAATGCATTTGATTCTAGCTTGGTTTTAGTTTATGTTGTAGAAAAATCCATCCCGATAAATTTACTGGATAGAAAAGAGTATTTGGAAATTTTGAGAAAATTTGGAAATAAAATTATGGAAAAAGCAAATACGGTTATTTCAAAGAAAGGAATTTCAGCAAAAACTTTCTTAAAAGAAGGTAATATTGCAAATGAAATTGTAAAACTTGCAAAAAAAGAAAAATGTGATCTAATTATTGTAGGAAATAAAGGACTTGGCTCTGTTACTAGGATGCTGTTAGGAAGTGTTTCAAACAAGATCTCTCAATCTTCTTCTTGTTCAGTTTTAATTGTAAAATAGAATTAATTTGCTAGTGTATTTACTATATCTGATTTTGTAATAATTCCTACCAATTTTGAATTTTTAACAACTGGTAAACCGCTGATATTGTATTTGATCATTTTTGTTATTGCTAATTTTACTTCTTTATCTTCATTTATTGTGATGGGGTTTATTGACATGATATCTGTGGCATGAAATGGAAACAAGTAACTCATTTGATTTGAATGTGTTTCTTCTAATCCTTTTTTGAATTTGTATTCTTGAACTTCTTTTGGGTCTGCTGATTCTGCAATCCATTGGGGGATTTTTGCAGGCACAAAATCCCTGAAAGTTACTATTCCTACTGGTTTTTGATTTCTTTTGATAACAATCCGCGAAATCCCATATTTGATTAACAAACTTTCAATGTGTAAAATAGGATCACTTGGTGCGGCAGTTATTACTTTGGATTTCATTATTTTTGAAACTTTGATTGATTCTGAACCTTTTGTAAGTAATGCTGTAGCAAGATCCGTTTTTGTTACAATTCCTTCAAGAATGTTGTCTTTGTTAATAATTACCACTAAACTAATTCTGTGTTTTTTCATTAGTTTTGCACACTCTTTAACTGAATTTTCCCTAGTTAGCATGTACATTGTTTTTGGTTTGAAATCTTTTGCTTTTACTGATTTGATTGGTTTAGTTCCTAAATTATAGATTTTTTTTGCAATATCTTTTTCAGTAATTACTCCTACTGGCTTATTTTTATCAGTAACAATTACCCGTTTTACTTTATTTTCTAATAATATTTCTCTTGTTCTTAGTAGTGTTGTGTTGGGATTTACTGTAATTGGGTTTGTAATTAATCTAGATAATTCTAAATTACGAATATTCACTTTAGTTCTTATCTATAATTTGATAAATACATCATTAACAATATCATCTCTGAAAATCATGATTGGTAATTGCTATGATGGTTTTTAATTCAATTATGTTGAATTTAATCATGACAAGTTCAGTTCCATTGTATGTGATTGGTTTATCTCCTGATGAACCTGCAAATGAAATTCTTTCATCAAAATTTTCAGGATCTTTAGAAAAAGTTCAACATGTATTGCCTGATATTATAGAAGCAAAAATTTCTGTAAAATCTCAGAATTCAGAAGGCACTAGGACGCATTATGATGTCACAGCTACTGTGAAAACTAGTAAAAATCAGCTTATTTACACTGATTCTGACTGGGATATTCTCAAAATTGCTGATAATTTGTGTCGTAAATTAGAAGGTGAATTATCAAAACATGATGATAATCGACAACGAGAAAGTATTAGAAAAAGGGAGTATTGAAGTTGTTTAAACACATCCTTGTTCCTTTTGATCTTTCCACTCAATCTACTAGGGCCTTCAAAATTGCATTAGATATTGCTAAATGTCGTGATTCAAAAATTACTTTGCTTACTTGTCTTGAGGGTGATGCATGGCATCACAAATATTATGATGCAAGAGCAGATAAAGAATTAATCAAAAAACAGAAAAAAGTTACTGAAAAACACTTGGAAAAGTTAGAAGCATTGGCAGAAAAAAACAACGTATCTGTGAAATCTCAAATATTAACATCCAAATCTGTTGTTAATGATATTGTAAATTATGCAAAATCTAGAAAATATGATTTGGTAGTTATTGGCTCTCATGGTCGAACTGGCTTTGACAAATTACTTTTAGGTAGTGTTGCAAATGGTGTTTCACAAAAAACCAGATGCCCTGTATTGATTGTAAAATAATCAGGATGTTGTTTCGTTGATTTCAATTGTTGGTAGTGGACGTGTTGGCACATCTATTGGATTTCTTTGTGTGTCAAATGGATTAGATGATGTTTTACTTGTAAATCGTGATAAAAGAAAAGCAATTGGTGAAGCATTAGATATTGCAAGTGCAATTCCTGCAAGCTCTAAATTTACTGTTCGTGGAACTGATGTTTATTCTGAAATATCTGGATCTGATATTGTTGTAATCACTGCAAGTGTTGGTGTATACATGAAGGACAGAACTGAAAATATTGTGTTGCAGGTAGAGATGATTGAAGAAATTGCACAAAAAATTAAACAGTATTGTCCATCTGCAATTATTTTGATAGTGTCCAACCCTCTTGATGTTTTAACTTATTTTTTCCAAAAAGAAAGTGGAATTCATAGATTCAAAGTTATTGGAATTGCATCTAGTCTTGACACAAGTCGATTTCGTTATCTCATATCTGAAACTCTATCTGTTCCACAATCTTCCATTTCTGGTGCTATTGTTTTAGGAGAACACGGTGATTCTATGGTTCCTGTATTTTCTGGAGTTACTGTGGGTGGTAATCCTCTATTTTCTATGATTGATAGTCGTGATACTCTTACAGAAAATGTTAGAAATTATTGGAAAAAATTAAGGAATTTCAAGAGTAGATCTCAATTTGGCATTGCTAAAAATGCATTTGATGTCATTGATTCAATTTTACACAAAAAAGAGATCATCGTTCCTGCATCTGTAATATTACAAGGTGAATTTGGAGAAAATGATGTTGCCATGGGTGTACCTGTAAAAATTAATCAAAATGGTATTTCTGAAATTCAAAAAATAAAACTTGATGATACTGAATCATCTTCTCTGAAAAAATCTGCTGAAAAGATTCGTAAAGATATTAAATCTATTCAGACTTAATTTGTTAACTTTTTGAATTCCTCTTGATGTTTACTGCAAAGTTTTTTGTTTTCTACTTGTGAATAGAAAAGATCTTTTTGCCAATGAGCATTATATAATCTACATTCTTTATTCTCACAAAATGCATCTCCTGTCTCATAATACATGATGGCTTGTAAAAGATAACCTTCAATAATTTCTGATGTTCTTGAATCATTGTATTCTAAAAATTCTCCCTTGTATTTTTCTTTGATTTCGTCTATTCTTTCTTTTGTGAAATCTGTCATCAGATCGAGATAGTATTGTTTTGGTTTTGCTGGTGCTTCTATTATGCCTGTGGTGGATATTATTACAGGATTTGAACCAATCAAAGCTCTTGCATGATACCTAAAATCATTTTCATCAAATGTACATGTTAGTTTGTTTGTAAAAATTACATGTAGTGTTTTCTCATCACTCTCATCTGATGAAATAAACTCTGATGTTATTTTTTGAAATTCAAAACCATCATACAAAGTCATCTCTTCTTTATTTGACATGTCTAAGTTTTTTGTTTCAATTTGAATTTCATCCATAGATGGTGTGTGTTTTTTAAATGGTTTTTTTAAATCAAAAATTCTGGTACTGGCAATTTTTTCATACAAGATTTGATTTGAATTCTGAAAGAAATTACTTCTTGTCTCTGTATCTACTGAAAATGTATTTGAAATGTATTTTTCAAGTCTCTTTAATTGAATTTCAGGAACACTGGGTTCATCATATAGAATAATTTTAGATATTTTCACTAAGTGTGAAATGTATTGTTTGTTTATCTTTCTAACTCTTTGATTTTGTCTGCTGCAATTTGTGCTGCTCTCTTTCCAGAGTATAACATAGAACCAAATGTTGGTCCCATTCTTGCTAATCCGTGAGTTTCAGTGACTGACATTCCTGCTGCAATTAATCCTGGATAAATCTCTCCTGTCTTGTGTACGACATGTTCTTCTCCATCATTAACAAACATTGGTTCCATTCCTTTCCATTCTGCTAATCCTCTGTCTACGAGTCTTTTTACTGCAACAGAGTCATGACCTGATGCGTCAATGATTACTTTAGCTTCAAAAGCAACTGGATCTACACATGTAATGTTTCGTGGTAATGCTGAAACTGGCATCCAGTTAACAACAATTCCTGCAACTCTTCCGCCCTTTAGTACCAAGTCATCAAATTTTGTTAATTGTAAAAATTTAACTCCTGCATCACATGCTCCTGCAATTAATTTTGAAACTGCATGTGGTCCTGGTGTCATGTATAGTCCATCTTGAACTTTTTTGTATGGAACTCCTAATTCATCCCAAATTTTTTGTGCTGGTTCTCTAACTGTAACTGGATTCATCATGTATCCTCCTAACCAGTAACCTCCTCCAAGGTAGTTGTTTTGTTCAATTACCAAAACTTTGTAACCCATGTTGGATAGTTCTCTACTAGCTGTTAATCCTGCAGGACCTGCACCAATAATGATGACATCTGATTCTGCTCTATCAATTAATACATCGTGAAATTCATTTGCAATTGCACGTGTGATTTCAACTTCACGTACATCAGTAAAAATTTTCTCTGTTTGTTCTGCAACAGTTGCTTCTTGCATGAAAATCATGAATTCTGTTAACAATTAATACTTTGCCACATATTTTTTTCAAAAAATTAGGTGATACTAATTATTCTTGGTTCCTGTTTCTTCATAGAAGTAGGAAAATTTTGTACTTTGAAGAAAATATTTCTCCTAAAAACTCCAAATATCAAAAATTTATATCCAAACTAAAAGGAATTCCTTTGTATTGACCATATCTGATCTTGAGCAATCCTCACCTGATTCTGTAAAGTCCAAAATAAATTGGGCTAGAATTGAGGAGGCCGATAATTTTGCTAAAACTGTAAAATTATTCCGTCAAGGAAAGTATGATGAAGATAGTTTTAGACGATTTAGACTACAGCATGGAGCATATGGTACTAGGATGACTGGTGATTATGCAATGGTGAGAGTTAAACTCCCTGCTGGAGAAATTTATCCTGATCAAATTGAAAAAATATCACAACTCAGTGAACAATACTCTATAGGAAGTGCTCATTTTTCTACTAGGGAAAATATTCAACTACACTGGGTAATTCTTGAAGATGTTTCTGAAATATTTCGAGGTCTTGCTGAAGTTGGATTAACGTCTAGAGAAGCATGTGGTAATTCTGTTAGAAATGTAATGTGTAGTCCTTTGTCTGGAGTTTGTTCTGATGAAGAATTCGATGCAACTCCTTATGCACTTGCAACTGCAAAATTCTTTTTGAGAAATCCTATGGCTCAAAACTTACCTAGAAAATTCAAGTTCAACTTTACTTGTTGTGAGAAACATGGAATGGTAAGAATGGTTGATGTGGGATTAATTCCTCATATTAGAGAAGTTGATGGCACTCCCCAAAGAGGATTCAAAATTTTCCTTGGTGGTGGATTGGGAAACAAATCTTTTGTAGGACATCCATTAGAAGACTTTACTCCTGAAGAAGATTTACTTTACACATCTATTGCTGTTGTGAGAATATTTGATAGACTAGGTGATAGAAAGAACCTTGCAAGAAATAGAATGCGATATCTTGTTAATGACATGGGTTGGGAAAAATTCCAAAACCTTGTTTTGAAAGAAAGAGCTATTGTTAGAGCTACTCAATCAGTAATTACACAATTAGATGTTGATCATACTCCAAATGAAATTAAACGACCAATTAGAATTTCTGATGAAAACGGAGGAGACACAACTCCTGATGGATATGCCAGATGGCTCAAGACAAATACTGTAAAGCAAACTCAATCTGATTATCGTTCTGTATTTCTTACTCTTGAAGCAGGTGATATCACCGCTAGTCAACTTCATGCATTAGCTGATATTATTCGTAACTTTTCTGCTGAAGGTAAAGGTAGAGCTGGTTTTACACAAGATATTGCTTTACGATATGTCCATGAAGATGATTTGCCACGCTTGTATTCCAAACTTCTTGAGGTGGGATTGGCAAAATCTGGTGCTTTGACAATGACTGCTCCAATAGGCTGTTCTGGAACTACCTCGTGTAATCTCGCATTAACAAACTCTCATAGATTAGCAAAAGAAATTCAAAGAAAATTCCTAGAGTTAAAACTAGATGAAGATGATGATCTTAGTGATTCAACTATCAAAATTAGTGGATGTCCCAACTCTTGTGGACAACATGGAATTGCGACACTTGGATTCTTTGGAGGTGGTGGGCGTGTTGGAAAAGACATGTATGCTAATTACCAAATGTCTATTGGTGGACGTTCTGATGGAGACACAATGCTTGGTCAAACACTACTTAGAGTTCCTGCAAAGAGAGTGATTCCTGTAATTCTAAAAGTAATTGAAATTTTTAAAGAGCATAAAAAATCTGATGATACTTTGAAAACATGGATTCATAGAGTCGTTAATGGAAATGAAGATTCTGAAATAAAATCTATTGTTGAAATTAAAAAAATATTGGAACCATTGATTGTTCCACCAACAATCGAAGAAGATCCTGACTTTTATTTGGACTATGGAAGTGATTCTAGCTATCACACAAAGACTGGAAAGGGTGAATGTGCTGCTTGACAGATTCAAGTAAGATTACAACGGATGTAGATTCTTTACGTTCAGAAATTCGAGACAAAAGTGTCCGAGTCATTGATGTTAGAAGAGAAGCAGATTACAAACAAGATCATATTCCATCTGCTGTAAATTTACCTCTTGCTAATTTGTTATCTGATGATAGTCCAGAAAGAGTTTTGAAACTTGTAAATTCAATGGGAATTGATGATGAAACTCCTGTAGTTGTTTATGATGATACCTTTGGTGCATTGGCATCAAGAGTGGCATGGACGTTGGAATATCTTGGTCATTCTGATGTAACTTTACTTGAAACTACATACAGTAATTGGAAATCTCTTGGTTTAGAAAATGATTCTGCTACTCCTGACATTCAATCAAAAGAACATTCTATGAATTTACAATCCGATATTTTAGCCACTTCTGATTATCTGGAAACTGCAAAATCTAGAGATGATGTGATTTTGATTGATAATCGAGAACGTCTAAATTTCCTTGAACAGCATATTCCAGGTGCCATCAGTTTACCTTATCGAACGTTAGCCTCAAGTGATAAAATTTTACGCTCAAAAGAAGATATGAAAAGATTGTTAGAAAATCGAGGTGTGACTGGCAATTCTGAAATTATCACCTATTGTGGTAGTGTTGGTACTCTCTCTGGTTTGGCATATTATGCACTAAAATCCGCTGGATTGCCAAACGCAAAACTGTATGTCCGTTCTTTCAAAGAATGGAAAAATCTTGAAAAACCTACTGAAAAACAAGAAGATGCTAGTTACTGGGATTTGTCTGCTGAATAATTAAGAAATTTCGCTTCTAAGTTTTTTAGTTACTGTTCCTTCAATGTTGTCAAATAGAACAATCATTTTCTCTTTGTTGTCAATTAGATAATCTACTCCTCTATCTTTTAGTCTAATTTTCCATAATCTTATTTCTCTATGCTCATCAAAGAAATTTTCTATCATTTGTTCCCCTGATTTTGTTGGGTCTATGAATTCTTCAAATATGTCAATTGTTTTATCTACATCTTCTTCTTCAATTGCTTCTTTAACTGATTGAATAGCTTGACTGAGTTCTTTCAGGTGTTTAATTGGTCTTGGTAATGTTTTTTTAGTAATTCCAAACAATCCTTTCTTTTCCTTTCCAAGTTTTTCTGCAATGTTGTCTGCAAGATCATACACTGGAATTTTACTAAGACCATCTCGTTTTTCATTTTGTACGATTAATCCTTTCTCTAACAATTTTTTCAATGCTGTTTCTGCATCTATTTTATCTAGGAATGTTGTCCAAACAATTGCACCTATTGTATGGTAACCTTGTCTGACTGATTCTAAAACTACGACCTCTTGAATTCTTTTGAACCCTTCTTCAATTCTTACATTCATGAAATCTTTATCTCTGATAGACTTTCTAGCATTTTTGACATCAATTTCAATTGAACGTTTGAGTGCTTCTAAAGCTTCAGGAACTTGATTTAACAAAGATAAGAAACAAGCTTGGTTGTACCATGCCATTCCATATGTTGGGTCTGATTCAATTGCTTTTTGTGCAGAATCAAGTGCTTTGGCATAATTCTTTTGTTCATAATGAACTAGTCCTTTGAGATTCCAAGCTTCAGGATTTGTTACATCGATTTCTAAAATTTTATCATATACTCTTAATGCTTCAGGATATTCATCTAAATGAAATCTGGCATAACCTATTTTCATTAAAGTTTCTACGTTATCTGGTTCAATTCGAAGTGCTTGTTCGAAAACTTCAATGGCGTCCTCTAACTTTTCATCTGCCATCAAATTGACACCTTTTTTAAATAATTTTTTACGATTATAGTCAATATCCACTAGACTTCTTTCTTTGGGAATTGTTTCATCTGGTTTTGATTCATCTAGCGATTTCTTTTCTTCCTTTGATTTTCTACCAAATGGTTTCTTCACAGCTCATTTTGGCATTTTATCTAGATAAATACCAAGCTTAATTGAGCCTACTGGTGTCCATACCTATTTTGAATTAGGTTCAAGCGATCTAAATACAGAAATACTTGAAATATACACAAACGATTGTGTCATCTCAGCCACGATTAGAGATTCAAGGACAGGCACCTTTCAAACAATCTGGTGTATATGAAGCTCAAATTGCAATTACTGATAGTAAACCATCTGATGATGATATTAGAACAAAACAATTTTCTTCCTTGTGGAGGGGCAATTTCCATCTTAGAGTTAAAGATGGCATGTTTTCTGAGACCATAGGTTCTCCTGCAAATCCTCTACCTGCATCTATTGCAAATCTTGACAAAGTTTGGATTGTTGTAACTGATCTCTTTTCATCATTACATACTGTGTTTGATGTGCCCTTAGCAAGAACTGCATCACAACCTGAAATTAAAACTGAAACTAAAACTGAATCTATTTCTGAAACTAAAACAAAAGATACTCCAAAACCTAAACGTTCTCCTAAAACATCTGTTGCAGGTTCTCCTGGTCCAACTGGAGCTCCCGGTGACAAAGGAGCATCTGGTCCAACTGGAGCTCCCGGTGACAAAGGTCCAATCGGTCCTCCTGGTCAACAAGGCCCAATTGGAATAAAGGGTCCTGAAGGTCCAAAAGGTCCTGCCGGTGACAAAGGAGCTACTGGCGATAAAGGAGCTGCAGGTGACAAAGGATTATCTGGAGATAGAGGATTAACTGGCGATAAAGGAATTACTGGAGATAAAGGTGACAAAGGTGATAAAGGAATTACAGGGCCACCCGGTGACAAAGGAGAAAAAGGTCCAACTGGCCCAATTGGCGATAAAGGATTATCTGGATTAAAAGGTCCTCTTGGTGACAAAGGAGAAAAAGGTCCAACTGGACCTGTTGGAGAAAAAGGTGGAGCTGGTCTAAGAGGTGTCCCTGGAGAAAAAGGTGACAAAGGTCCGCAAGGTGTTTCTGGCGATAAAGGATTAACTGGTCCGTCTGGACCTCCTGGAGAAAAAGGTCCAACTGGATTATCTGGAGTTCAAGGAGAAAAAGGAATTCAAGGTGGTCCTGGTCCAATTGGAGAAAAAGGTCCTGCCGGTCCTGGTGGTGACAAAGGTCCAATCGGTCCACCTGGTCCACATGGCGATAAAGGATTAACTGGACCAAATGGTCCTGGTGGTGACAAAGGTCCAATCGGTCCACCTGGTCCAATTGGAGAAAAAGGAAACAAAGGTCCTGAAGGTCCAATTGGAGAAAAAGGTCCGCAAGGTCCACAAGGTCCTGCCGGTTCTAAAGGATTAACTGGAGTTCCTGGTCCGCAAGGAGAAAAAGGTGACAAAGGTTCCATAGGTCCAATTGGAGAAAAAGGACAAACAGGCCCATTAGGTACACCTGGAGAAAAAGGTCCGCAAGGTCCGCAAGGTTCACAAGGTGAACGAGGAACAACCGGTCCCTCTGGAGAAAAAGGTCCGCAAGGTCCGCAAGGAATTCAAGGTCCGCAAGGTGAACGAGGTCCAACAGGTCCAATCGGTTCTATAGGTGAACAAGGTCCCGTAGGAGGACAAGGTCCCGTAGGTCCTGCCGGTCCAAGAGGTCCACCAGGTCCGCCTGGAGAAAAAGGTCCATCAGGTGGAATGTCTTCTGAACAAAAAGCAATCTTCAAAGATTTGTTAGAAATTTTAACTAACAAAAATATTATCACTACTGAAGAACAAATAAAATTAATGAGTTATCTTTACTGATAAATTATAATTTATTTTTTCAAAAGTTCATTTTCTGAATCTGGATCTGATAATTTCTTTTTCTTTTGTATGGTTTCATTAATTTCTTGCAAGAGTTTTTCTTCTTCTTCTTTTAACATTCTACGCACCTTTTCATTATCAGTCATGTTTTTCGAAAAGAATGCTGCTATAAAAAATAACTATCAAAATCCCAAAACTGAAATTTTAAAAAAGTGTAATTATTTTTTCAAAAATACATCGCTATAGTTAACACTCAAGAATTTAGAAAAATGGAAACAATTCGTCTTTTTGACGATTGTTAGTTTATTGACGAGATTATCGTCTTTTTGCTGCTTTTCTCTTTGGAGCGGCTTTGCGTTTTGCTGCCTTTCTCTTTGGAGCTGCTTTTCTCTTTGGAGCTGCTTTGCGTTTTGCTGCAGTTTTTCTCTTTGGAGCGGCTTTGCGTTTAGTTGCTGCCTTTCTCTTTGGAGCTGCTTTGCGTTTTGCTGCTTTTCTCTTTGGAGCTGCTTTTTTAGCTGCTGTTTTTCTTTTTGCTGCTTTTCTCTTTGGAGCGGCTTTGCGTTTTGCTGCCTTTCTCTTTGGAGCTGCTTTTTTAGCTGCAGTCTTTCTTTTAGCTGCCTTTCTCTTTGGAGCTGCTTTTCTCTTTGGAGCTGCTTTTCTTTTAGCTGCTTTTCTCTTTGGAGCTGCTTTTCTCTTTGGAGCGGCTTTTCGTTTAGCTGCCATTAATGAGTTCGGCATTTTCATCGTTTTTCAGTGGTTAAACTAAAGAAATTTACACAATTTGATTACAATTTGTCAAGTAATTTCATTTCTATTTTTTTTATTTTGATCGTTAATTTTTCAATTACTGAAACTCAAAACAATATTTGGAGCCTAAATTACAATTTGTTTTCTAAAATTAAACAATTACAATGTATTTGCGCGTAACAAAATTGATTTTTTTTCAAATTAATTTTTAAAATTTATTTTTGTATCTTTAATTAAAATTATTTTTTTAAATTATTGATCCATTTTGGATTAAATGCCGCGTCTTTTGATGATTGTTAATACATCTTCATCAATCAAGACGTGATTCAATCCTACTCGTTGTCCTCCGAATTTTACACTCTTTCCCCACACCAAAGCGTATCTAAACTCTCGTCTTAATCTTCTATGCATTTTGTTACAAATATCTTCTACAGTGTCTCCTTCTCTTGCAATGAATGGTTCTTTGAAATCTGTTTCACCACCTTTTGGTCTCATGTAAATTCTGATGAACTTTAATTTTTCATAAATTTTTTCTTTCAATAATTCTATATTTACATCTGAATTTGCTGATACTTCTATGACATCTGATTTAATTTTCGTTTTCAAATCTGTTAGAAATTTTTCATCTACCAAATCTATTTTATTTAATATTGTTAGTGCTTTTGAATAACTAATGTTCCCTGCAATGTGGTCAGCTAGTTGTTCAGATGTGATATCCTCTCTAACTACTACTCTGGCACTTACTAATCCGTAAAGATGTAAAATATCTTTAAGATGTTTTTCTGTAATTTTTGTTAATTTTACTTGTTGTGCAATTGCGATTCCTCCCATTGATGCTTTTTCAATGGTAATGTTTGGAGGTAGTTGATTCAATCTGATTCCTATGTTTCCTAATTCATTTGTTAAGACATCTTCGTGATATGGTTGGAATACATCTAGTACTAACAAAACAAGATCTGCAGTTCTGGCCACTGATAAAATTCTCTTACCTAATCCTTTGCCTGTTGATGCCCCTTTGATAATTCCCGGAAGATCTAATACTTGGATTTTGGCACCTCTATAATCCATCATTCCTGGAACCACTGTCAAAGTTGTAAATTGAAAAGCACCAACTGTTGATTTTGCTCCAGTCATTTTGTTTAGTAATGTTGATTTTCCAACACTTGGTAATCCGATAAACACCACTGTTGCATCCCCACTTCGCCGAACATCAAATCCGTCCTGTTTCATTCCTGATTTTTTGGTAATGTCAGCTTCTTGCTCTCTTTTGAGCTTTGCAATCTTTGCTTTGAGTAAGCCTATGTGATGTTCTGTAGCTTTGTTAATCTGAGTTTTAGCCATTTCATCTTGAATGGCTTTGATTTTTTCAGGAATTCCCAAGGCTGATCAATTCTTTCAACATTCTTTTCAAATAAAACCGTATTACTTGGCTTAGTAGCAAATATTATTCGGTTAAAAAAACAATTTTTGTGAAAAAGAGAACTTTTGCAGTCGATATTGATGGAACAATCACTGAAAATGGTGGAGGTAGAATACATCTTGATGCTCTTGAAGCATTAAGACGTTTGACCAATATGGGTCACAATGTTATCTATGTGACAGGGCGCTCTTCTGTTGAAGGATTCTTGTTATCTGTTTTTGGTGGAACTACAAAAATCGCAGTTGGAGAAAATGGTGGGTGTATAACATTGGAATCCGATGATCATATATTGTTAGGTAATCTTGAAGAATGCAAAAAAGCATTTGATATCATTAAAAATAATATTGACAATGTCAAAGAGAAACGTGTTTTCCCTAGAATGACTGAGGTAGTATTGGAAAGAACTTTTGATTTAGAACTTGCCAGAAAATTGCTTGCTGAAAAAAATATCAATGTTGAATTATCTGATAGTCAATACGCATATCATATCAATTCTCCTGGAATTGACAAAGGAACTGGATTTACAAAAATTATGGAAAAACTATCTATTTCTGCTGATGATGTAATAGCAATTGGTGATAGTGCTACTGATATTCCGTTGTTTAAGGTAGCAAAAGTTAGCATTGCTTTAGGAAATGCATCCGATCAGGTAAAATCTGAGGCCACTATGGTGGTATCAGCAAAAGCTGGAGATGGAGTTCTTGAGGCATTAGATAAATTAGCACCCAAGTTATCTGAGATATAGTCATGACATTCAAATCAATACTTGATGAAATTGAAAATAATCTTAACAAAATTCTATCAGAACTTTCTATTTCTGAAATTAATTTTTCTGTTGAACCTGCAAAACCTGGTTTTGGTGATGTAAGCTCAAACATCTCATACTTACTTGCAAAACAACTCAAAAAAAGCCCCAAGGAGATAGCTGAAATGCTATCTGCAAAATATGAAAATTGTACGAACACTCTAGTTTTAAAATCTGAGGCACATCCTTCAGGATATCTTAACTTTTTTGCAAATTGGGATAAACTTAGCCAACTAATTCTGTCTGAATCCTACCTTGAAACTTGTGGTGATGTTGATATTGGAAATGATTCTACAATTGTAGTTGAACACACCAGTGTTAATCCCAACAAAGCACTGCACATAGGTCATATTAGAAATATCATTATTGGGGATACAGTATCTCGAATTTTAAAAAAAGCAAAGTACAAAGTCAATGTGTTAAACTACATTGATGATTCTGGCTTGCAAGTTGCAGATATTATAGTTGGATTCAAACATTTTGGATATGCTCAAGAGCCACCTGGTGAAAAAAAGTTTGATCACTACTGTGGTGATGATGTATATGTAAAAACTACTGAAAAATATGAGGCTGATTCGAGTCTTGAAGAAATTAGAAAAAATGTTCTCAAAGAACTTGAAGATGGTGATTCTGAAACTGCAAAATTTGCTGATAAAATTACTAGAAGAGTATTGTCAGGTCAACTGGAAACTTGTTGGAATTTAGATGTGACTTATGACTGCCTAAATTTTGAATCTCAAATAATTCGTTCAGGTTTATGGGATAATATTTTTGAAAAACTCCAGGAGATGAAACTTGTAGAATTTGAAAATGATGGAAAAAATGCTGGATGTTGGGTAATTCGTGGTGATGGTAAAGAAGAAGATAAAGTAATTGTTCGTAGTAATGGAACTGCAACCTATATTGCAAAAGATATTCCATATGCTGCCTGGAAACTAGGGTTACTTGATGATCCATTCAATTATGAAAAATATGGGGAGCAACCAAATTCTCGTATTTTATGGCAAACAACTTTGGATAAAACAAATCTTGTTTCTAAAGACTTTACTGGAGAAAAAGTTGTTACTGTTATAGATTCTCGTCAAGCAAGATTACAAAAAATAATTACAACTTTGATGGGTAAATTCAAATCTGTTCCAGATGCATACAACCATCTTGGATATGAGTCTGTTACTTTGAGTTCAGAGACTGCAAAAACTCTTGGTTTGGAAACTGATGGAAAACAAGCTCAGATGTCAGGACGTAAAGGATTGTATGTTAATGCAGATTCTGTATATGATCTTTTAAAAGAGAAAACTAGTGCTGAAACCAAAAAACGACATCCTGAAATGAATGACTCTGAAATTGAAACAATTGCCCATTCAGTTTCTGTGGGTACTTTGAGATATGAGATGATAAAACAAGATTTAGATAAAATCATCACTTTTGATTTGACAAAATCTCTTAGTTTGGAGGGTGACACTGCTCCGTATATTCAATATACGCATGCAAGAGCATCAAGAATTCTAGAAAAATCTGGTAGAACTCCAACTATTGATGTTGATTTCACTTTGTTGAAAGAAAAATCTGAATTAGAATTGATCAAAACTATTGGTCTTTTTAATTTACAAGTACGAGATGCAACAAACAATTTGTCTCCTAAAGTTATTGCAAGATATTGTCATGATTTAGCAGTTGCATTCAATTCTTTTTATGAAAAATCTAAGGTGCTAGATTTAGGCAATGTTGAGCTAGAAAATTCTCGAATATGTTTGGTTAATTCTTTTAAAATTGTATTAGAAAAGGCATTAGATCTTTTGGGGATCAAAGCCCCAGAACGAATGTAATGTCCTAAGGAGAAAACAGTGTTCTCTCCCTAGGGATACTCGACAGAGCCGAAACTCTGTAAAAGTATCTTGGCGTGCAAACCAATTATTCTCATTTAATAGTAATTGAGTCATAAATGTTTGGAAAACCCCTCTCTGAGATAATGTGAATTTTGTATATTTTTAAAAATAGAGTATTAAAACTTGTTTCATATTTTCATACAAAGTATGAATATGAGATTTTAAATATCTGTACGCAAAAAGATGTTATTCATGTGTTATTTATTTTCTAAACAGACACCATTTAATTTTACAATTGATCGGAATTAGGAAGGGCATGGGATCAATTTGACATCTGTAATTGTAGTTGATGATAACAAAGACATTGTTTATTCAATGTCTGAACTTTTAGAAATGTATGGAATTGATGTTGTTGGAAAAGGATACAATGGATTAGATGGTGTTGAATTGTTTAATCAACATCGCCCTGATGCTGTATTGCTAGATTTGATGATGCCAGAATACGATGGTGTATATGCGCTTAAAAAAATTCGAGAAATAGATCCCAAAAGTATTGTCATTATAGTTACTGGTGGTTCTCCAATGGCAATGAATGATAAAGTTGAATCATTAGAGCCTACAAAAATTATCTTTAAACCAGTCGACGTAAATATCTTAGTTGAGTCAATATTTGAGGAGTCAAATAATTCAATGCCATTTAAAATTCAATATATCTTCAAAGATGATCCAAAATCATACACTTGCATTCTAACATATGATCAATACAAGAATTTTAAAGAATTACCGATACTTCAAGAATGTAAAATTATTAAAAATGACGAAAAAAATGTAGAAGCTTACAAAAATGAAATGCAAGAGGCATTAAATTTGGCAGCAAAAAATGACGTTAGTCATATTCAGAAACTATCTCAACTTGCTTGAGTGATAATTATTTTCTAGGTCTTCTTCGTGGATTTTTTTCATAAAATTCCTCAACGTTGTCATTCCATTCTTTAGTTTCTGGTAGACGTGAACGAGCATGAGGTCTTTTTCCATTTTTTGATAATACTGTGCTATTATTTTCATAGAATTCGTCTGTCTCGTTGATTAAGACATCTAAAAATTCTGAAGCTCCTTTGGCTTCGTCTCCTTTAGGGGTATGATGAGTCATTATGGACTTTGCAAGTGTCTCAATTTTTGCTATTTTAATTCTGTATTCG
>Ga0209992_10002512_pt1 | contig 16638 bp, 14 predicted proteins | sample 2SBtaG_2_FD_182564 | JGI IMG/M metagenome (GOLD analysis project Ga0209992, IMG submission 182564) | Deep subsurface microbial communities from Kolumbo volcano to uncover new lineages of life (NeLLi) - 2SBTROV12_ACTIVE470 metaG (SPAdes)... | ecosystem: Environmental > Aquatic > Marine >... | reverse complement strand
CATTAAAGCCGGTTAATTTCACGTAAGACCGGTTAAACCCAAGCGCTACCGACCCGGTCGCGTTCGAATATTTTCCGGCAGCCATGCGGCCAGTTCCGGAAAGAGCACCAAAATAACCACCATCAACAGCATCAGCCCCACCATCGGTATGGCGGTCTTGGCGATATAGGACATTTCATGGTTGGTCATGCCCTGCAAAACGAACAGGTTAAAGCCAATCGGCGGCGTCACCTGGGCCATTTCAACCACCACAACAATGAAAATGCCAAACCAGATCACGTCAATGCCCGCCTGCCGGATCATCGGCTCCACAATCGCCATGGTCAAAACCACTGACGAAATCCCGTCCAAAAACATGCCCGGCACCACGTAAAAAATGGTCAGCGCCATTATCAAAGTCAAAGGCGACAAGTTTAATCCATCAATCCATCTGGCCAATGCCCCTGGCAGTCCGGTGAAACCCACAGACAAAGACAAATAGAACGCCCCCATCAGGATCAGCGCAATCATTGCCGAGGTTCGCGTTGCCCCCATCAGCGACGCGCCAAACGTCTTAAAGCTTAACGATCCCTGAAATCCAGCGAGCAACAGTGCGCCGACAACACCGACTGCGGCGGCTTCCGTTGCGGTGGCAAAACCCAAGTACATGGACCCGATAACAATTGTGACCAGCGCCAGAACCGGTACCAGAAACCGGCTTTCGGCGAACATCTCGCCAAGACTCGTATCCGGTTCCGGTTCCGGCCGCCGGCCTTTGCTTAGAAAATGTCAGGCCATGATGTTAGCCATGATCAGCCCGGCCAGAACCAGCCCCGGAAAAACACCGGCCATGAACAGTTTGGTAATGCTTTCGTTGATGGTCACGCCGTAAACAATCAGCGTGAGGGACGGCGGGATCATCAGGCCCAATGTGGCCGCTCCGGCCAAGGTGCCGATGATCATGTGCTCGGGATAGCCACGTTTGCGCAGCTCGGGGATCGACATTTTACCCACCGTTGTCAGGGTTGCGGCGGAAGAGCCGGACACGGCGGCAAAAATCGTGCAGCCGGCAATATTTGTGTGTAACAATCCGCCCGGCAAAAACCGCAGCCACGGGGTCAGCCCGCGGAACATGTCCTGGGACAACCGCGTTCGATACAGGATTTCGCCCATCCAGATAAACAATGGCAACGCGGTCAGCGTCCAACTGGACGCGCCGGTCCAAATGGTGGTGATCATCGCGTCCCCGGCGGGCCGGCTGGTGAACAACTCCATCCCCACCCAGGCAACACCCATCAGGGCCAGACCAACCCAGACAGAGCTGCCCAGCAGCGAAAACAGAACGAAAAGGAAAATGACTGTGGTGTAAAACTCGCTCATTCCACGGCCTCCGCAATGATGCTGGTGGTGCGGTTGACCAGCAATCTGGTTAGATTATCCCAAAGGGCAATGGCCAAAAGGACCGTGCCGATCGACATGGGCAATTGCGGGATCCACATGGGCGTATAAACCCATTCAGACCCAGTATCGGCCCACATCTGCCCCCATTTGGTTGGCGCATTGCCGAACATGGCAAAAAACGTGACCACATATTGCGGGATAAAATCCTGCCCCTGTGTGGTGTCGTTCAAAAGATCAGACAGAATGTTGGTCTTTATCGCGTAGCGGGCAAAATATGTGGCGGTGACCGCGGCGATCAACATGGCAAAGGCGTCCAGCCACAGGGTGGTGAATTTGTTCCATTTCAGGAAGATCGACACCCGGATATGGGCACCCTTTGTCAACGCATGCGACAGCGCAAAAAACGAAGTCGCCGCCATAGCATACCCCGCATATTCAGTGGAGCCGGGGAAAGTGACCGAAGACCACCGCGCAATCATCTGGGCGATGATAAGCGCCAGAATTGTCAACATGAAAAATGCGGCGATCATGCCAGAGGCGAAATACAGCCGGTCAAGAACCTGCCAGACCGGGCGCAGAATACGGCCCGCCGTTTCACGCTGAAACAGGCAGTACGCGGCCAAAAGTATCGGAAAAATAAAAAGCCACACCCACAGGGGCAAGCCTAAAAACGGTTGCCAGTCTCGCATAAATTCATTCCCCCCGGTGGTATTCGCTTCGGCCCCGCAATCACAGCGGGGCCGAAACTTTTAGCTTTTAGTTGCCTTTGTAAGCGTCAAGAATGGCTTGACCGCTGGCACCGGTGTCTTCCAGCCATGTGGCCTGCATCGACGCACCGATGGCCTGCAGTTCTTTCAGGAACTCAGGGCCGGCATCCTGAACAGTCATGCCGTTGGCTTCCAGCTGGTCGAAATACCAGTTGGCCAGCTCTGCGGATTTCGCCGCACAGGCAGCGCCGGTTTCATCAGCGGCGCGGGTCAACGCGGCCTTGGTGTCACCATCAAGTCCTTCCCAAACGCCTTTGTTGATCATGACATAGTTGCGCGGCAGCCAAGCGTTCACTTTGTAGTAATGGCTCAGGTGCTCCCACACTTTGCGGTCATAACCGGTGGAACCGGATGAAATAAACGCCTCGGCAACACCGGTGGCCAGGGCCTGGCTTAGTTCAGCCGCTTCAACCTGTACCGGCACCATGCCCAATGCCTCTGCAAATGTGGCGGTTGCGGTGTTATAGCTGCGGAATTTCACGCCTGCTGTATCGGCAGAGGAATTGACTTCTTTGTTGAAGTAAAACCCCTGACCAGGCCACGGGCAGGTGTACAGCGTAACCAGATTGATGTCGCTGAGTGCGGCATTGACCACAGGTTCGGCGATCGCCCACAGTTTGTCATTGTCCGCATAGGTGGTTGCCACAAACGGCAGGTTGTCCCAACCCAGCAAAGGCACTTCGTTGGCGTGCGCGGCCATGAACCGTTCACCGATATTCACCTGGCCGGTCTGAATGGCGCGTTTGATCTCGCCGCCTTTGAAAAGCGAACCACCCGGATGGGTGGTAATGTCCAAACCACCATTGGTGTATTCGCGCACCTTATCGGCAAAGACCACACCCATTTCAGAATGAAAATTGGTGGCCGAATAGGCCATTGGCATGTCCCAGCTTTCGGCGTGGGCAACGCCTGCGGCCAGCACAGCGCTGGCGGAAATTGTGAATAGAGTTTTCATTGTATTCTCCCAGTTGTGTGATGATTAAGTATTTTACACGGTTCGGAAACTTTCAAGGCGGGATTGCCCCGATTTAACGGACCGCTAACTGCTCGGTTTCGTCCTTTCTGCGATCTGCCGTTATCTTTTTGTTATTTTTGTCAAATCTGTCCGGCGCATAGGCCCCCAGATCAATATTGGTTTGCCGCCCCAGCACAATATCCGCGGTCATCCGACCCAATCGCGGGCCGATTGTCAAGCCGATGTGCTGCGATCCAAAGGCGAAAATCACGTTCGGCGCTTTGGGCGCCGTGCCCAGCATCGGCAGGCTGTCAGGAGTGGAGGGACGGTGGCCCATCCATTTCTCTTCGCCCTGCCACTGCAGATCGGGATAAACTTGGCGAATGCCTTTTTTCAGCAATTCCGCGGGTTTGGTTGAGGCGGGCGCATCAATGCCGCCAAACTCCACCACGCCGGCACAGCGAATGCCGTCTTCCATCGGCGTTGCGACGAATTTTCCGTCGGTAATCATATAGGGCGTTGGTATGCCGTGGCTTGGGTTTTTCAAGACCAGATGATAGCCGCGTTCTGACTCCAATTCGGCCCGGTGGCCCAGTTTTTCGGACAACTTCTTTGACCACACGCCGGTTGCCAGAACGGTCCTGTCAGCCGTAAGCGCTTCGCCGCCCTGCAGCGTGACGCCGGAATTTGAGACATCCACAACCTTGCCCTGCCGGAACACGCCACCGTTTTTCACAAAATGCGCCGCCAGTGCGGCCACATGTTTGCCGGGCGATGTGATCCAGCCGTGGTCTTTGAAAACAGCGGCGAAGTTATAATCACCGCTCAGATTTGGATCGGCGTCACGAAGATCGCCGCCCTCGCGCTCGTCCCAGGTAAACCCGCACGCGTGGCGCAAACTCATGCCAAAACTGTCGCCCAGAAAAGCGGCACGGCTGCGGTACAGATAGGAATACTCGCCGGTCCTTAGATACTTTTCGGCGCCGGTGCCTTTGGCCAGCAGCATATGCTGGTCCACACTGTCTGTTGTCAGTTCCGCAAGCGCCCGCGCAATTTCCTGAACCCGCGCGGCGCGGCCATTGCGCAGGAAAGGCACCAACCACGGCAGCAGGCGGGGCAGGTAACCCCAGCGCATGAACAACGGAGAATTCGGATCCAGCAGCATTTTCGGCGCTTTCGCCAGCAGACCCGGAACCGAAACCGGTATCACCGCACAACGGGCCAGCAATCCACCGTTGCCGTAAGAAGTCTGCGCCGGGTCGCCCGGCGGCACGCGGTCTACCAAGGTGACGATTACACCGTCACGACGCAACCATTCGGCGGTGGATACGCCGGTGATTCCGGCGCCAATGACAAGGGCTGTTTTGGTCATTCCCTCACCCCATCCACCGGCGCACGGGCGCATTTGTTTCTTCAAGCGGCTGGCAGATTACGTCAATCAGTGTGGGACCGTCATGCGCGACCGCTGTTGTCAGCACTTTTTCCAGATCGCCCGGGTCTTTGACGGTCCACGACTTAACGCCATACGCCGCCGCTACCGCCGCGTGATCGGTACGGTTGAAATCCACGTTGTAATAGCGTTTGTCACAATCGGCATGTTGGCTGGCTTTGATCCAGCCAAAGGCGGCGTTTGAAAATACGATATAGGTGATCGGAGCGTTCGCCCGTACAACGGTTTCAAGTTCACCGCAGGTAAATCCAAACGACCCGTCGCCCATCATCGCAACAATCTTGCTGTCAGGCCGCCCGTACCACGCCCCAAGCGCCGCGCTCAGGGAATAACCCAATGCCCCGTGGGCACGGTTGGTGATGAAGTGACGGCCGGGTTTTGGCAGCTGGTAGTACGCAGAAAAATAAGGGCAGCTGGTGCCGGGGTCAGACAGGATGGTCGCGTCGTCAGGCAGAACTTTCATCATCGCCGCAATCACGGATTCCGGTCGGATGGGTTGATCGGTGCTTTGCGCAAGCGTGTCAAATTCAGCAAACTTGCGTCTTTTTATGTCAGCAATCGCTGCGGCCCCGCCAAATGTTGCCAGCCCTTGTTTGCGTTTATCCAGTTCCGCGTTCACCGCCGCCAAAGCCAGTTTCAGATCACCCACCACCCCAACTTCGGTTTGATAATTCGCGCCAATCACCATGGGGTCCACATCAAAATGGACAACCCGCGTGCCCGGTTTTGGTGCTTCCCAGCGCGACGTGGTGGTGGACCCGGCGCGCGCACCCATGAAAATCACCAGGTCAGCGGCCTGCATCATCTCCCACGTCGCGTCGGTGCCACCGTTTGAGCCAACCACGCCAAGGCACTGCGGGTTGGTCTCGGCCAGTGATCCCTGCCCGGAAATCGACGTGGCAACAGGGATATCAAGCCGCGTGGCAAGACGGTCAAGTTCATCCATTGCTCTGGATATAACCAGACCACCGGCGCAGATGATCAGCGGGTTCTTAGCAGACAGAACCACGTCAACCGCAGCGGTGATCGCCGCGTCTTCGGGGGCTGTGCGATAGGCCGGAAACCGTGCGTGTTTTTCGTCAGCCCAGATGTCCGCCGCATCCGCCGCATCGTATTGGATGTCGTAAGGCAGACCCAAATGGGCAGAGCCGGGCCTGCCGGTTGTCATGGCGCGAAAGGCCTGCCGGACCATGCGCGGAATGTGATCGGCGCGTTTGATCACGGTGTTCCATTTGGTCAGCGGGCGCATCAGCGCCTCCTGATCCACTTCGGTCAACGGGTATTTGCCGTATGACCCAACGGAAATGTCTGTGGTAATGCCCAAAACCGCATAGGAACTGTCGTTGGCTTCGATCAATCCGGGCAGGATATAGGTGGCCCCTCCGCCTGACGGCCCCTCGCACACGCCAACCTGGCCGGTCACCCTTGCATAGGCATCGGCCATATAAGTGGCTGAACGCTCGTCGCGGGTCAAAACATGGGTAATGCCGTGATCCAGGCGTCCCATTGCGTCATAAAACGGCAGCGTGGTGTCACCGCACAGCCCAAAAATATGGCTCACGCCGTAAGATTGCAGCATGCGCACCATTGCTTCGGCCCCGGTCAAGGCGTTGGACCGAATTTCGGCGTCGTGTTTCAAATCAACCTCTCGGGGTGCGGCAGAATCGCCATACATCTTTGTATACAATATTGTATGTTGATTTGTCGCGCCACCTGTGTCAACTTTTTAATCAGATACAAAAAGGTGACGGAATGGCGGAAAGCCGGGTTGGCGAGATTTACGCGCCGCTAAAAGAAATGGCGGTCAATTACCATCTTAAACCGGGGGAAAAAATCAACGAGGCGGCGCTGGCCAAATCGTTGGAAACGTCACGCACACCTTTGCGAGAGGCGCTGAACCGGCTGGTTGCCGAGCGGTTTTTTGAATTTCAATCGGGCAAGGGATTTTATTGCCGCGAACTGGATACCAAAACGGTTTTCGAGCTTTATGAAACCCGCGAGATCATCGAAGAGGCATCCGTTCGGCGGGCCTGTGAACGCGGCTCTGACGCAGCGATTGCCAAACTAAAGGAATTTCTGCTGACCAAGGGCATGGATTATTCGGGACTGACAGTCGGGCAGTCCACCCAGTTGGACGAGACCTTTCACGTGAGCATTGCGCTTTTGACCGGCAACGACGAACTGGTGCGCCAGTTGCAACATTTAAACGAGCGCATCCGGTTTATCCGCTGGATTGATCTGTCAACGCGGGTGCTGAAAACCAAGGGCGAGCACCTAAAAATTATGCGGGCAATAGAGGCGCGCGATGCCGAAAAGGCCACCGCGGCGATGCGGGTGCATATTGAGGTGCGAATGGACAGGATCGTGGCGATTGTGAAAGAGGGTTTTTCAAATATCTATGTCAAAGGCCCGCAGGAATTGCAGGAAACATTGATCGAAGTTCATCAGGAGCCGTAAGATGATCGCAAAAGGTGGCAAGGCAGTATATGGCGCTCCTCTGGGTATTTTGATGCTGGAGGCACAGTTTCCGCGTATTATCGGTGACATGGGCAACGCGCAAACCTGGCCGTTTCCGGTGCGCTACAAAGTGATAAGGGGGGCTTCGCCCGATCTGGTGGTGCGCCGTCAGGCAGAGGGCACGCTGGACCGTTTTATCGCGGCTGGAAGGGAACTGGTGCACGAGGGTGTGCGGGGAATTACCACCAACTGCGGGTTTTTGGCGTTGTTTCAAAAGGAACTGGCGGCAGCGCTTGACGTTCCGGTGGCAACATCCGCATTGATGCAGGCCGTCGGAATTCAGGCGATGCTGCCGCCGGATAAGAAAGTTGGTATTTTGACCATTTCGGCAGAAACCATGACGTCAAGGCATTTGGCCGCCGCCGGAATTCCCGCGGGAACACCCGTTGGCGGGGTGGCGGAGGGCTGCGAACTGCAGCGGGTCATTCTGGACGATTTGCCGGAGCTTGACGTGGCCAAGGCGGAACAGAATATGGTGGCAGCAGCGGTCAAACTGCAAAACGAAAATCCGGAAATGGCGGCCATCCTGTTTGAATGCACCAATATGCCGCCCTATACACAGGCCGTCAAAGCCGCAACAGGATTGCCAGTTTTTTCGATTGTATCCATGATGAAGTGGTTTGAGGACGCGCTGAACGGCAACTGATTCCTGTTGTGTTTAATAACAAAATGTTACCGGCCGCCAGTTGCAAATGGTTCGCAATTGCAATAAGTGTCGGAAAAATCAGGATTCTCAAATGAAAAATATTCTTCAAACACCCGTGCGCCGCCGCCAAGTGCTTACCGGTTCATTGGCTTTGGCGGGCGGGGCGGCGGCTGTAACGCTTAACCGGGCCAAACCGGCTGGCGCGACCAGCCACGACGGGGACGATGAAGGGATTGACCATTCCTCCCATTATCACGGCGATGATAATTCACACGGGTCAGGCCGGCACGGCGACATGATTACCGTTGGCGATGTGGGCACGGAAATCAACGGCTTTGATCCAACCGACCTGCTGACCGACTGGGAGGTGGGAACCGTGACGAAAGGCGCAGATGGTCAAACCATCAGATCGTTCACCGTAACTGCTGAGGACCGAGAAATTGAAATCGCCCCCGGGGTTACCTTTCCGGCCTGGACATTTAACGGCCGCGTGCCGGGGCCAACCCTGCGCGCAACCGAAGGTGACCAGCTGCGCATAAAATTCGTCAACAACGGCTCGCACCCCCATTCCATGCATTTTCACGGCATTCACGGCGCGTCTATGGATGGGTTGCAGGGCTCTGGTTTGATCGATCCGGGTGACGAGTTTACCTATGAGTTCACCGCCAAACCCTTTGGTTGCCACCTGTACCATTGCCACGCCTTTCCGCTGCGGGCGCATATGCACAAAGGCATGTATGGCGCGTTTATTGTGGACCCTGATCCTGCCAAACACACAGAGGATTTTAGTGTTGCCAACTCGCGGCTGCTGGGCAGTCCTGAAAACGCCAACTGGCAGGAATTCATCATGGTGATGAATGCTTTTGACACAAATTTTGACGGTGCGAATGAGTTTTATATGGTGAATTCGGTCGCTCACCACTACATGAAACACCCGATTGTGGTGGATCGTGCCAAAAAAATTCGCGTTTATCTGATTAATGCCACAGAATTTGACCCGATCAACTCGTTTCATCTGCACGCCAATTTCTTTGACTATTATGATCACGGCACCACCCTGACGCCGACACTGAAAACCGTGGATACGATCATGCAGTGTCAGGCCCAACGCGGCATTATCGAGATTGATTTTTCCGAGCACGAGCCGGGCATGTATATGTTCCACGCCCACCAGTCAGAGTTTGCCGAGCTTGGCTGGATGTCGATGTTTGACGTAAAGGACTTGGGATAGTTATGGAAGATCGCCGCCGCCTGCCATTATTGGCGCTTGTTTTGATGCCGCTGGTGCTGTTGGCACTGGCTGGTTTCTGGATCGTATCCGCTGACCCACTGCGGATGTTCAACGCCGCAACGCCGCCAATTGAAAACCTGACGTTTGAGCGGGTGTTTCTGGATGACGACGGCATTCACATGAAACTGCGCGCCGGTGGGTCAGAGCCGATGACGATCGCGCAGATTCAAGTGGATGATGCTTATTGGGCCTTTACGCAAAACCCGCCCGGCCCGGTGCCAAGGCTTTCGACCGTCTGGATTGATCTGCCCTATCCGTGGCGGGCGGGCGATGCCCATGTCATTGTGATTGTAACCAACACCGGGGTCACGTTTGAGCATGAAATCGAAGTGGCGCTGGGCACCCCGAAAGGACAGGCCGGGCGGTTGCGAACGCAGGCGGTGCTTGGCGGGTATGTCGGCGTTTTGCCGGTGGCCATCGGGTTGATGTTCTTTCCTTTGTTGATCCGGCTGCAGCGCGGTGGCATGCGGTTTGTCTTGTCCCTGACGCTTGGCATGCTGGGGTTCTTGCTGGTTGATCTGCTGGGCGAGGCTTTTGAATTTTCCAATGAGGCCGCAACCGCGTTTCAGGGGCCGGTGATGGTTTTACTGGTGGCGGTGTTCATTTTTCTGGCCATGATTGCCATTGGCCGTCGAAAAGGAGCGCCCAGCGGCATCGCACTGGCAGCGTTTATCGCGCTGGGGATTGGATTGCACAACTTTGGTGAAGGGCTGGCAATCGGTGCGGCAATCGCAACCGGCGCCACATCGCTGGGGGCGTTTTTGATCCTTGGGTTTGCCATTCATAATGTCACGGAAGGGATCGCCATCGCGGCACCCATGACCAAGTCACGCCCGACCATCGGCATGTTTGTCGCACTTGCGGTGCTGGCCGGTGCGCCCGCAATTCCCGGCATTTGGCTGGGATCACTGGCGCTGGCACCGCACTGGGCCGCATTGGCGCTGGCGATTGGGGCCGGGGCGATATTGCAGGTGATCTATGAGGTCGGCGCTTTGGTGCTGCGCGGTGAAAACCGGGTGAGTGAAAACCTGGACCGGTTTATGCTGGGTGGTTTTGTGGTTGGTGTCGGTTTCATGTATCTGACAGGGCTGGCGATAAAGCTTTAAGGTTTCAGCGGCCAGCGCAGGCTCCCGCCAAAAACCCGACCTGCGGACGCCTTTGTCGGGCCGGGCCGCCGCCGCTGATCGCTGCAAACAGGAACAACAAGATTAACCGCTAAGCGATGTTTGCCACTCCAATCAGTAGATACTGAGACCATACTACCAACATATTGTAGGTGTTTTTAGACACACTGAAGGTTTTTTTGCACTTTGAACTGGCGTATATGTTGACTTCCCTTCCATCCTGAATACAGCATTGAAGTCTGATAACAACCATGAGTCTGTTTGGGGAAAATTATGACACTTAAGAAATCAAATCTGACTGCGTTAGCCGGCGCAAGTCTGATTGCAATCGCTACCGCCGCACCGGCCAGTGCCGAAGTGTTTGGCAATGTTGGTTTTACCGGCGGATTCAACTCGGCAAGGGAAGTTGACGTTTCTACCGGTCAGGACAAACAAAACGTGTCATTTGGCATTATAAATGGTGAGTTCGCCTATCATTTTGGCAGTGGTGCAACTGTAGCGGTAGATGGATTTTACCGGTTCGATGGCTTTGGCGGCGGTGGTGGCAATACTTTTTCCTCTACCGAAGATCCGCAAAGTGAATTTACTGTGGGTGTCCATGTATCCGCGAATGTGGGACAAAATGCCCGCGCAGGACTGTTTTTTGGTTATGGAGACACAACACCGCAAGATGGTGACAAAACCGACGCCTACGACGTGGCGATGGTGGGTGTGGAGCATCTGTTTTTCCTTGCCGACAATGTTATGTCATACGCCCAAGTGGCGGCAGGCAGCAAAGTAAGACCCGGTGAAGACGTCGACGAGGGTTTTAACATGGGTGCTGTCGTGCGGTTTGGGACAGTTTGGTTTAGAACCGAGGATCATTCTTATACGCTGGATGTCGAAGTGGCAGGTTCCTCAAATTATATCGATAGCAGTGATCCAGGAATATTTTTTGGGGTCACGCTTAGCGGTGAAAAGCAACTGGGTTTTGACAGCGCGCCAATGGCCCTTACTTATTTTGCCCGCTATGATTTCCTTAGCGCTACCGACGAAGGAGACAATATCGAGGAACTTCAAGTTGGTGTTGGCCTAAAACTGCTGTTTGGCAATAAATCCAAGCGAGAAGCCTATCGCGCCGGTGCATCGCTGGGCACGCCACGTCTGCCGACTCGCGCCTCTGCCTGGACGGAATGGATGGACTAACAGTTTAGCCGATCATTTGGCTGAACAATAAATCAAATATTAACCCGCTGCGATTTTTGTCTGCAGCGGGTTTTTTGTGCGAATTCCAATAGATGAACTGCTTGCAACAAATCGCGATCGCGGAATGATCGTTCCTTGTGTGACCGATAGGTGGACCTGAATTATTCGCCCCACGTACGGCCCAGCACCCGCAGCCAGTTTTCGTGGCACAGCTTTTTCATCAGCGTGTCATCAATGCCAGACGCCTGCATTTCCCGCCGCAATTGGCCCAGTCCCCCGGCGTCTTTCATTTCGCCGGGAACCATCGCGCCGTCAAAATCAGAACCAAGAGCCACGCGGCTGTCGCCCAGTTTGTCAATCAGGTACAAGATGTGGCGCACAATCAAATCCAAACCGGTGTCAGGCAGCATTTGCCCGTCGCTGCGCAAAAAGGCCGTGGCATAGTTTACGCCAACCACACCGTCGCTTTCCTTGATGGCCGCCAGTTGGCTGTCTGTAAGGTTGCGCGACTGATTGCTAAGCGCGTGGGTATTGGAATGGGTCGCCACCAAGGGGGCGGTGCTGATCCGTGCGACGTCCCAAAACCCGGCTTCGTTCAGGTGGGACAGGTCGATCAGAATTTTTCGCCTGTTGCAGGCAGAGATCAGGGCTTTGCCGTTATCCGTCAGGCCGGGGCCGATATCACCACTTGAGGGGAACCGAAAAGGCACGCCGTGGCCAAAGATCGTCGGGCGGCTCCAAACCGGGCCAAGCGAACGCAGACCTGCGCGGTAGAATATGTCCAGCGCCTCAAACTCCGGATCAATCGCTTCGGCGCCTTCCATATGCATGATGGCGGCAAGCATTCCACTTTGCAGGCAGTCACGGATTTCAGCCGTGGTGACGCAAATTTTCAAAAGACCGGAACGTTCCATCCGCACAAGCGTTGCCGCCTGGGACAGCGCGATCGGCAGGGCCTCGGATTGGGGAATTTCATCGGGTAGGGGAATGTCGTAGCGGGGTTGCAGCATCATCTCGTAAAGTTTTGTGGGGCCGTCTGTGGTTGGCACATAAATGGCAAAAAACCCGCCGCCAAACCCGCCTTTGGCGACTTTTGGCATGTCGATATGGCCGTCGTTGCCGGAACTGAACTCTGCAATCGGATCTGCCGCATCACTGTTGTACAGTTTCAGCAGCACGTCGTTGTGACCGTCAAAAATTGGCGGTTTGGTATGGTCTGACATGGGGACTCCGGCTGGACTGTCGGTTAATTTTGACCAAACCACCCAATACTACAAGTGCGGTTTCAGATTTTCACCCGCCGCAGACGCAATGCGTTGGTGATAACCGAAACAGAGGAAAAGCTCATGGCGGCGGCCGCAAACATTGGCGAGATCAGGATGCCAAGGAACGGGAACAGGATACCACCGGCAATCGGCACACCGGCGGCGTTATAAACCAGCGCAAAAAACAGGTTTTGGCGGATGTTTTTCATGGTGGCCACCGACAGGCGGCGGGCACGGACGATGCCGTTCAGATCGCCCCTGACCAGCGTGAAGCCCGCACTTTCTATGGCCACGTCAGCCCCGGTGCCCATGGCGATGCCCACATCGGCCTGTGCCAGCGCCGGGGCGTCATTCACGCCGTCCCCGGCCATGGCAACGGAATGCCCCTCGGCCTGCAGATCTTTGATGATCTGTGCTTTGTCGGCAGGCAAAACGTCAGCCCGGATTTCGTCGATGCCAAGGCGGGCGGCAACGGATTTGGCGGTGCGTATATTGTCGCCGGTTGCCATAACGATGTTAAAGCCAAGATCGTGCAGCTTTTTCAAGGCCGCGGGCGTTGTGTCCTTGACAGGATCAGCCACGCACAACAGCCCGGCAAGTTTTTTGCCGACAACCACAAACATTACGGTTTCACCGTTGTCGCGGCGGGCGTTTGCGGCGTCGGTTGCGGTGCCCGCGTCAATTTCCAGTTGCCCCAGCATGGCAGCGTTGCCAAGGGCCACGGTCAGTGTCCCCACTTTGCCCTGCACGCCTTTGCCGGTCAGCGCTTCAAAATCCTTGGCCTTCGTTAATTTCAATCCCTTGTCGCTGGCCCCTTTTACAATGGCGTCAGCCAGCGGGTGTTCAGAACCAACTTCAAGCGATGCGGCCAGTTGCAGGATTTTGTCTTCGTCAAATCCGTCGTTTGGCACCACGGCCACCAGCTTGGGTTTGCCCTGTGTCAGCGTGCCGGTTTTATCAACGATCAACGTGTCAACCTTGGCGAAAACCTCCAGCGCCTCGGCGTTCTTGATCAAAACACCGGCCTGTGCACCGCGACCGGTGGCCGTCATGATGGACATTGGCGTGGCAAGACCAAGGGCGCAGGGGCAAGCAATGATCAAGACCGCAACGGCAGATACAAGGGCGTAGGCCAGCGCCGGATCGGGGCCGTAGATGGCCCAGGCACCATAGGATATGATGGCGATCAGGATCACGGCGGGCACAAAATACCCCGCCACCCGATCCGCCACTTTCTGGATCGGCGCACGACTGCGCTGGGCGTCGGCAACCATGGCGACGATCTGCGACAGGACCGTATCAAGGCCCACACGACCGGCGGTCATGATCAGGCTGCCGGTGCCGTTGATCGTGGCCCCGGTCAGACTGTCGCCTTCGGCTTTTTCCACCGGAATAGGTTCGCCGGTTATCATGGATTCATCAACCGAGGACCGCCCTTCGGCGACCACCCCGTCCGTGGGAATTTTTTCGCCCGGTCGCACGCGCAAGGTGTCTCCGATCTTGACCTCTTCCAGATCAATCTCTGTCTCGGTGCCGTTCGCGCGGATGATGATCGCGGTTTTTGGGGCCAGATCCATCAACGTCCGAATGGCATCACCGGTGCGGTCACGAGCCTGCAACTCCATGATCTGGCCCAAAAGAACCAGAACAATGATCATCGCACCGGCCTCAAAATAGACGCCAACGCTGCCGTCCGTTCCGCGAAAACCTTCGGGGAATATCTGCGGGGCCAGTGTGGCCACAAGGCTGAAAGAATAAGCGGCTGACACACCCATTGCGATCAGGGTGAACATGTTCAGGTTCCAACTTTGGACCGAACGTGCGCCGCGCAAAAGGAATGGCCATCCAACCCACAGAGTGACGGGGGTTGCCAGCGCCAGTTCGATGTACGCCGCCGGGCGCTCGCCAAAGAAATCACGGATAAATCCAAGGCCCACAAGCGGCCCCATCGACAGCAGCAGCAACGGAATGGTCAGGGCCACGCCGATTTTGAAGCGCCTGCGAAAATCCACCAGTTCCGGGTTTGGCCCGGCGTTTACATCGGGAATGCCAAGAGGTTCCAAAGCCATGCCGCAGATCGGGCATTCGCCGGGGCCGATCTGTTCGATCTCGGGGTCCATCGGGCAACCGTAAACCGTGCCCTGGGGCATAACTTCGGGGGGCGGCGAGCCGTCTATGTATTTTTCAGGATCAGCGGTGAATTTGGTTTTGCAACCGTTGCAACAGAAATAAACCCGCGTGCCGTGGTGATCGAACACGTTCTTGGCGCCGTCGATGGTTACCATCATCCCGCAAACCGGGTCTTTTGATTTTCCTGCGGTATCTGTCTCGTAGGCTTCGCTGTTGCTGGCCATACACGCTTTCCCATCCAATGTAATTGCTGGATTCATATATACCCCCTAGGGGTATATGCAAGGGCGCATTCTGCCGCTCTTTGACCGGCTTTGTGGTCCAGTGTAATTCGAGGTGATTTTGTCGGCCCAGTCTGCAATAGTCATTTTGGCGGATACATGAGATTGAAAATCGGCGGGACTATGAAAGCAGACAATAAAACTTCAAATACTGTTCTGATTTATCTGCGTCGAAGGTTGCGGGCAGTGTTGTTTGGTGTTTTGTTGGTGCCAAGTTTGCACGGCGAAGCTGTGGCGACCGGCGGCATTGATGATCCTGAATTTCAAGCGGCGTTGCGGTTGTGGTTGGATGACAACGAAAAGGACGCGCTGCCAGAGTTGGCGCGCCTGACCCAACGGGGCAATCAGGCGGCGTTGTTCCTGTTGGCGATGATTGACAAGACTGTAGAGTTGCAGGGCCCGTGGCTGGGGCTGTTGCCGCGCGAAGAGCGCAGCAAGCTGATGCGGGCACCCGGCGGGTTTTCCGGCCTCAGCTGGTTGAATTTCCAGGCGGATTCTGTTTTTGCCCGGACGTGGCTCGATGTTTGGCGGGCCACGTCGACCGTGCAATCCGCCCTTGATTTTTCCGCCATCGGCGAACCCCGCGCGGCGCGACGGTCGTTGTTGTTTTTAGAGGCCCGTCAGGGCACCGGCTTTGCCGAAGTGCGCGATCATCCGGGGTATCCTGACGAAATGCGCTATCTTGTTTGGCGGCAATGGCGTTTTGAGGGTGGCCATGAAAAGGAAATTTCGCAGGAGTTGTCAAAATTGCCACCGGGGGACGGACAACGTGAAATGATGGGTCAGCGCATTGCCCGCGCAGAGCTTGAAAACTGGTTGATGACAGCGCCGCCTGCCAGACAATTATCGACCTTGTGCCGGTCAGTCTGCCCCGGTGCACCGGGCAGTTGTGCGTGGGCGGCGTTTCGGGCGCTGGGGGGGTATTCGCGCATGATGTCCTTGGGTTCACCGGTGGCATCAGTGGTTTCGGACGATGATTTTGTGATGTCGCGCCGGGCGCATATGACAGTGATCCGCGCCGTTGTATTCGCAGAACAGTTAAACGAGTTTCGAATAGAGCGGATCAGGGCGCTTGATGCCTGCTTTGCGGATGTTGTGGCCGACGAGGGGCAGAATTTCTGAGGCGAAACCTGCCTTAGCCAGTCATCAAATCCTCGCAAGCGTCGTGCTGGCTTAGATACACGTTGCCCGTCAAGTCACGCAGAAAATCCGTATGCGCCAGCCGGTCCATAACCGGCCCTTTGACTTCTGACAGGTGAAGCCGGATACCTGCGTCGGCCAAGCGGTTGTTCATGGCTTCCAGACTTTCCAGCGCCGAACTGTCGATGAAATTGACCGCCGGGCACATCAGGATGATATTTTCCAGCGCGCAATTGGCGGCAATCTCGCCATTGATGGTATCCTCCAAAAACCGTGCATTGGGAAAATACAGGCTTTCGTCGATGCGGACCGACACGGTTTTGGGATCGGTCACCACCTCGTGGCGCAGGATATTGCGAAAATGCTCGGTGCCCTTAACCCGCCCGACGATGGCGAAATGCGGTTTGGACGTGCGTTGCAGGTGCAAAAACAGCGAAATGGCGACGCCTGCGGTAATTCCGACTTCAACGCCAACCAGCAGGGTTAGGGCGATGGTGGCGCACATGG
>Ga0209992_10002511_pt1 | contig 16639 bp, 13 predicted proteins | sample 2SBtaG_2_FD_182564 | JGI IMG/M metagenome (GOLD analysis project Ga0209992, IMG submission 182564) | Deep subsurface microbial communities from Kolumbo volcano to uncover new lineages of life (NeLLi) - 2SBTROV12_ACTIVE470 metaG (SPAdes)... | ecosystem: Environmental > Aquatic > Marine >... | reverse complement strand
GTCCAAGTCGTTCTGAACTTACGAGTCCATCATCTTTTAGTTGTCCAACATGATCATATGCTTTATTGCCACGTATCTTAATGATATCACTTTGTAAAACAGGACTTTTGTAGGCAATAACAGCTAGTGTTTTCATGGTTGGCCCATCGAATTCTGTTTCTCCTGCGAGCTTACTGGCAATGAAACTAAATTGTTTCTTGATATTGAGTTTGTAGCGTCCTTCATGTTCTTGGATTTCTAAGGCGCTTGCTCCTGAAGAGTATTTTTCTTGAAGAGCTTTGATGGCTTCAGCAACCATGCCAACACTGCCTAATCCACAGGCTTCTGCGATGGCTTCTGTAGTCATGTACTTGCCAGTAGTATAGAGGACAGCTTCTATGTGTTGCATATCGTCGGGGTTTGCCATGGTGCTTGAAGGGCCGAAATGGTTTATAAACTACTCGCTAACGGCATATCTGAGAATTGTGGCAAAACCGCCAAGTTCCATGAGTTGTTTGCCTTCTCGTGTATCCACGCTAATAGTGGTGATTTCTGTGCTAAATTCTGAGGCTATTTGCTCGAATTCTTCAAAGACTTCTTCGTCTACAGATTCACTAATTAATACTAAGTCTGCTGCGCCCATTTTTATTTTATTGAGAACATCTTGTTTTCCATAGCCCGCTCGACTGGGTGTTTTTGCTAATGTATCAAAGAAGCGTTGCATTATTTTCTTTTCTGCAACGATCATTTCACCTGCAATATCATTTTGGCTTAATTCTACAAGATCATTAAGTCCTGATTCATCAGTATAGGTTAAATCTTTGACGGCAACGATTCTATCTTTCAAGTCTGTATTTAATTCTTTGACAAATGCTTCTTTTGTAGGACCGGGTCCACCAACTAAAATGCCTTTGAGGTTATTTCCATGAGGTAAAAATTCTTCCATAGCACGTCGTGCAATTTTTCTGTAAAAGTCTAATGCCATTCCTTCAATGAGTCGATCGAATCGTTGTGCACTTTGTCCACCTGCTCGAAACTTTCCAGGTACACCTGATGTTAAGTGTGATGTCATGCTAATGCGTGTTCCTTGTAAGAATCCGATACTTGCTTCTCTTCTATCCATCACAATGAGACCATACAATTCTTTATGTTCCATCATGTCTCTCAGTGGATCGACAACGAAGCGTTGGTCACAACGATACATGCGAATGTTTAAGGGTGATGGAGGTTCAACTGCCCATGCTGCAATGTCTACCTTGTTATCTTGTTGAGAAATATTTCCTGCAAAAACAGCAAGACCATTTTCTGGTGTGCGTTTCATTTCTTTCATTAACCGCACTGCTTTTTCTAACGAAGAAATAACATTACCACGTGTTTTTGCGTCTTTGATATTTTTTGCTGTTCCTTGTTCTTCTTGAAGATGTTGATAAATTTTAGTAAGTTCATAACCAGCAGGAACGTATACACTAACAAACTCTGTATGTCTACCCCGATATTTCTCGAGTTTCTTTACAAGTTTCCGTAGTTCACGTTTGGTATAGGCCATTGTGGTAAAAAGATAATTGGTAGTATAAAAACTACACGCTGCTATAAGCTAACAGCAAAGCTTTTTCCTGAAGTTATAGTTGCTTTACACGTCGCTTGAAGGTCGCCTATGCATGATTGGAGAAGGCCCATGTCTTTTTTGGGTAATGTTAGTTTGACTTCTGTTGACAGACTCTTTCCTTGTTCACTTTTGTATTTACGGACGTCAGCTAAAACTTCTATGAACAGATCACCAAGAGCTTCAAGTTTAGCATCATCATAGTCTGGATCGATAACAGGCCAAGAACTTGTATGTAATGAACCATGGGTTTTTGATTCTTTATGATATTGATGGTGTATTTCTTCTGTAATAAATGGTGCAAGGGGTGCATACATTTTTAGCACTGCCATCATCGCTGTTGTTAATGTAAACTGTGCACTTTCACGTGTTTTTGTTCCCCGTTCTTTAGGATTGTATAATCGATCTTTTGCTATTTCTAAATAATTATCACATAAGGTAATCCAAAAGAAATGGTCTACTTCTCGTTTTGCTTGTGAGAATTCATATCCATCAAAGGCTTGTGTTGCATTGTTAATGGCTTTGTTTAATTTTAATAACAACCATTTGTCCATTGTTTCTAGTGTTGTATGATCATGTTTTTTTGGTAGTGTGTAATCATCTAAATGCATGAAAACAAATTTACTTGCATTCCATAATTTTGTTATTGTTTTTTGTCCGTTCTTTATGTCTTCTTCACGATACCGTAAGTCATCACCAAGTTTTGCTGTTCCCGCCCATAACCGTAATGCATCTGCACCATATTGTTTAAGGATATCTTGTGGTGAAGAGTAATTACCTTTTGATTTTGAAAACTTCTTTCCGTCTGCTGCAAGGACATGTCCTGAAATAAGAATGTTATTCCATGGAATTTTTTTATGATGGTATAGTGACTGTACAACTGTATAGAAAGCCCATGTCCTAATGATATCATGTGCTTGCGGCCGTAACGAACAAGGGTGGTGTTTAAAGCCAACGTCGTACCCACCTTTTCCTACCCAGTCTAGGATTATTTCTGGCGAAACAGAACTGGTTGCCCATGTATCCATAACATCTTGTTCTGGTATCAAATTCTTTGGATCACCTTTGTATTTCTTCGGTGTTGTCTGTTCAGGATCTAAAGGAAGTTCTGAAGGATCTGCAAGAATGATTTTGCCTGTGTCTTTTTCAAACCATACAGGGAAGGGAACACCAAAGTGGCGTTGTCGTGAAATACACCAGTCCCAATTGAGATTTTCTACCCAATGAACATAGCGTGTTTTCATATGTGCTGGATACCATGTTATTTCGTCTGCTGCTTTGAGCAATTCTCTTTTTTTATCTAAAACACGAACGTACCATTGGAATGTTTTGAGGTATTCAACTTCTGTCCCACATTTATCATGGACGTTAACGGGATGTTTGATTGTTTCTTGTTTTGTTATGATCTTTTTTTCTTGTAAATCTTTGATGATTGCTTTTCGTGCTTCGTTAATACGTAATTCTTTGTATGGTCCTGCAAGATCATTGAGTGTTCCATTGTTGTTAAAGATAACACGTAATTCTAAATGATGTTTATGCCATTTTTCTACATCTTCTTTATCTCCAAACGTACAGACCATCATGAGTCCTGTTCCTTTTTCTTTGTCAACACTCTCATCAGTGAGTATAGGAACTTCATAATCAAATAAGGGTACTGTGGCAAATTGGTCTTTGAATCCTTTGTACCGTTTGTCGTCAGGATGGTGGAATAAGGCTACGCATGCAGGTAACAATTCTGGCCGTGTTGTTGCAATCGTTAGTTTTTTACTGCCAGACATGAACGTAAGTTCATTAAAAGAGGATTTTAATTCTTGATTTTCAAATTCTGCTTGAGCAATGGCTGTTTGACAAGAAACGCACCAAGAAATAGGTGTTTCTGATCGGTAAATATGACCTTTGTTGTATAAATCAATAAATGATGCTTGCGATGTCTGTTGACAGTACGGGCTAATGGTTGAATAGGGTGTTGAAAAGTCACAAGACATACCTAAGTTAATCCAGTCTTGTATGAATCCTGGTTGTATTTCTTTAATCGTTTTCGCACAGAGTTTTACAAAGTCTGCTCGATCCATTTTTTTTGAACGAACTTTTTTTAGTTTTTCAACGAGTCGTTCTGTAGGTAATCCATTGTCATCCGTTCCAAAAGGATAGAATACATTGTTTCCTTTCATGCGTTGATAGCGAGCAATGAAATCTTGTTGTGTATAAGAAAAGGCATGACCTGCATGCATTGCTCCACTAACAGTTGGTGGTGGCATGTCAATAACATATGGTGTTTTTTTACTTTTTTTATCAAAAGCATACAGTGTTTCTTTCTGCCATTGTTTAGCCCAATGCTTTTCAGAAATAGTATGATCATACTTTTTTGCCATTTCATGAGCCATACGTAAACTGCCTTTTAATGAGTTTTAAATACCTTTCCCTGAAATAAGAAGTGGGACGAGGGTGATTTGAACACCCGACACCTAGATCTTCAGTCTAGTGCTCTCCCAGGCTGAGCTACCGTCCCGTGTCTCTGAGTTTCTGCATAAAAGGATTTTATAAGGTTTTGCTCTGAGAGAAAGCTTTATTAACATTCTACGGATTAAACATTCTATGCAAAAAAGAAAGAGAGGTGCAGTAGAACTTTCTATCACAACGATTGTTGTTGTTGTTATGGGCATTACTATTCTTACGTTAGGTCTTCAGTGGATTACAAATACAATGAAGGGTATCTCTGATGAGACTGATAGTTTACAGCGTATTACGCAGAATCAAATTTTAGAAATTTTTGAGAATACGGATAAGTCTATTTCTACGATTTCTAAAACATATCCTGTGAAGAAGGGTAAAACATTAACTGATTTAGAGATATATTTGCGTAATAATATCTATCCCGGTGCGGAACATACGTTTACGTATAGCTTTTTGTTATTATCCCACCCACCTGCTGTACAACCTGGTGAAGTGATGAGTCGTATGAGTTGGGTACAATCACCGATTACTATTGCGTCTGGTGAAGCGTATAGTGATGTTGTATTATTCGACACAAAAGGATTACCTATTGGATTGTATAAATTTGAAGCAGAACTACAGTGTGCTGATCCTGGATGTAATCCTCCTGATCCTAAGCATCAGTTTATTGTTACAATCATTTCTTAGGCTAAAGATTAATATAGTCTTATTCTTGTTGTTTTTCTATGACCTTACAGATCTATAATACGTTAACGAAGAAGAAGGAAGTCTTCAAACCTATGAAGAAAGGTGCTATTGATATGTTTGTGTGTGGCCCGACAACGTATGGATTGGTTCATATTGGCAATGCTAAGACGTATACGCAGTTTGATATGATTGTGAAATATTTGCGTCAGAGAACATTTGACGTGAAGTACGTTCAAAATATTACGGATATTGATGATAAGATTATCAATAAAGCAAAAGAAGTAAAGAAGGAACCGTTAGTGCTATCTGAAGAGTTTACAGAAGATTACATGAAAGATATGGAAAACATTGGTAATGATGCTGTTTCTGAATATCTTAAGGCAACGGATCATATTCCTGAGATTATTTCACAAGTAGAACGATTATTACAAGGAAATACTGCCTATCAAATTGATGATGGTATTTATTTTGATTTGAGTAAAGATACTGATTATGGCAAATTATCTGGCCGTACGAGTGTTAAAGAAGAAGATGCGACGTCACGTATTGATCACAGTGAGGAAAAACGTCAACGTGGTGATTTCTGTTTGTGGAAGTTTGCTAAAGATGGTGAAATTTCTTGGGATGCTCCGTTTGGTAAAGGTAGACCAGGTTGGCATATCGAAGATACGGCTATTACAGAAAAAGTGTTTGGTCCTCAGTATGATATTCATGGTGGTGCTGTTGATTTAATTTTTCCACATCATGAAGCAGAGATTGCACAGATGGAATCTATTTCAGGCAAGAAACCGCTGGTAAATTATTGGATGCATACAGGTTTTTTACGGATGAAAAAAGCGAAGATGTCCAAGTCTGTTGGCAATATTATTACATTACGTGATGCTGTTGACAAATGGGGTAAAGAAACGGTACGATTTTTATTTTTGTCATCACATTATAGAAATAGTTTAGAATTTTCAGAAGAAATTGTTGATCAAGCGAAGAATGGTTTGGAACGAATAAATGTGTATATTCAAACGTTAGATAAAAAAGATGATCATGATTTACTAAAGAAAAAGAAGGAAGCATTTTATGCGGCAATGGATGATGATTTTAATACGCCCAATGCCTTTGCTATTTTATTTGATTTGGTAAGCATTGGAAATAAGGAACAGATTGGCGGTCCTGAAACGAAGGCATTTTTCAAGGAAATTAATGAAATTTTTGATATGTTTACCTTTGAACAGAATATTCCAGAAGCAATTATCACACTTGCTGATGAACGTGAGTCTGCACGTAAAGAAAAGAACTGGAAGCGTTCTGATGAGCTTCGTGATACCATCCTAAAGAAGGGTTTTATCATTGAAGACAAAGCTGATGGCTACAATCTCAAGAAGGCTGTATAACAACTTCTTCGAACAAAAAGGCTTATAAAACATATTTTGTCCACTTGGTGCACGATGGCATCTGTATATACACAAAAGCCCCAAGAACTCATAAAGAAGGCAGCTGAAGCACTCCAAGAGAGTATTAAGACTCCTGAGTGGGCTCGTTTCGTCCGTACAGGGCATGGTAAAGCGAATACGCCTGTTCAGAAGAATTGGTATCAATTACGTGCTGCATCGATTTTACGTAAGGTGTACATGAATGGTCCGATTGGGACGGCAAAATTAAAGAAAGTATATTCACATAAGAAAAATAGAGGGCATAGACCAGAAATTACAACCCAAGGTGCTGGTAAGATTATTCGTACAGCATTACAACAGTTGGAAAAGGCTGGGTATGTTGAGCAAGCAGAAAAGGGTGTACACAAAGGTCGTGTAGTAACATCTAAAGGAAGAAGTTTTCTTGATACATTAGGTAAATAAAATGGCACGTGTAAAACAACCGGCAAAAAAACAACGAATGGCAAAGCGATTATTGCAAACACGTTGGGCGCCGTTTTGGACTGTTCCTAAGATTTATGGCACAGGTCGTCGTGTACACATGGGTCGTCATACCACAGTTAAGCGTTCATGGCGTTTTGGTAGGAGAATGAAAATATGAAAGGAACCGAAGCTGAATATATTATTCCTTTGCGCAAGGAAGTTCGTAAAGTACCCAAGTATGATCGTACAAAAAAAGCAGTTCGTGCTGTTCGCGCATTCTTAGAACACCATACAAAGTCTGAAAATGTTTGGTTAGGGAGTGAATTAAATAGAAAATTACAAGAGAATGGTCGTAAGAATGTTGTTCCTCGTATTCATGTAGATGTTGTTAAAGATGAAGAAACCTACAAAGCAGAATTACATGGTTTTCCTATTGAGTTAGAAAAAGAGAGAAAGGCAAGAGAAGAAGCAAAGAAGAAAGGGAAACCAATTCAAGAAAAGAAAGTAGATGTAAAAGAAGAGAAGAAAGAAGCTGCAAACATCGTTGAAACAACAACGCCAAAAGAACCAGCAAAAGAAGTTCCTGCTCCTCAAAAGAAAACAACAAAGAAAGTAGCTGAAAAACAACGTCACGAATCTATTGTTGCTAAAGCTGAAAAGCCAACGAACGAAAAAAAGAAATAATTTCTACCAACTCGGTGGTCCAAATTTACTCATTGTTTTTTTAGGTTGTGTGACAGGTATATTTTGTTGTTTTCCTTTTTTCCCAAACTGCGTCATGAGTAATATTGCTATTAATGCTACAACTGCTGTGATAAGACCTACCCATATCCAAATACTGATACCTTTTTCTTCTGTGATAACGGTTGCTCCACCATAGCCACCACTTGATCCTGTATTGGAGGAACTTCCTGTTGATCCTGACCCACTGCCTACACCTGTTGATGAGCTTGTTGTCGTAGTTGTTGTAGTGGTTCCACAGTCTGTTGGACAAGCAAAGACTGATTCTGTTGATCCACAGACTCCATCTCCACAGACAGATTGTTGTTGATTGTTGTTATTGTTATTGTTATTGCCACTATCGTCATCATCACTATTATCAGAGTCGTCTCCTTCTCCAACGTCTACTTCTATTTTTGCGTCTTCATCATCTTGGTCTACTTTGAGTGATTTAATGTTAATATCATAATCATCATTCCCATTAAGATCTAAATTGATGAGATCACCTTCTTCTTCAATACTAAAGCTACTAAAGTCTGCGTCTGTTGATTTGAAACGTAATTTATCACTACTAAAGATACGATCTAAACGAATGTGATATTCATTGGCAAGTCCTTTGATGACGAGCATATCATCTTCTTCCATAGTAAATTTATCTGCATCTCCATCATCGATGTCAAATTCAAATTCTGTTACTGTAGTGTTTAATGGAACACAAACACCGCTGGTACAAACATTGCTGCCGGCACAATCACTGTCAACCGAACAACTCGTACCACCAACACATTGGTTTGATGAACATGTTGCATTACCTGAACATGCACCGCAATTTAATGTTGTTCCACAACCATCACCGATACCACCACAGACTGCATTAAGATCTGCACAGGTGCTTGGCGTACACGTTCCTGTTCCTGTACACACATTATCTGTACATGTTTGTCCTAGCGCGCAGGTTCCGCAGTCAATGAGTGCACTACACCCATCAGTAACGTTACCACAATTTAAATTCACATCATCACAAGCATTAGTAACATTGAATGGCGTACACGTTCCAGGCGCACAGATGTTTGCTGTCCCACCGGCACCACAAGATTCACCTGCAACAGTACAGGTTCCACAATTCAATGTCGTTCCACAACCATCATCGACAGTTCCACAGTTAAGACCCAGATCTGTACAGGTGTTTGGTGTGCAAATAGTTGTATCATCGACGCACATAAAGGAACTATCACACATTTTTCCAGGCGCACACGTCCCACAAACAACAAGCCCACCACATCCATCGGTTGCATTACCACAGGCCATACCCAAACAGGCAACGGCATCAGTAAGTGGTGTACAGGTTCCAGGCGCACAAACATTGGGTGTCCCACCGGCACCACAAGACTCACCAGTTAAAGTACAGGTTCCACAATTAACAGTATTGCCACAACTATCAATAACAGTGCCACAGTTAAGACCTGCAGCAGAACAATCAAAGGGTGTGTCACAGGTACTTGTTTGTTCATCTGTGAAAAACGCTAGGGTAGGTTTTATTTGACTATCAGGATAATCAACAGTAACACTCGTCGAATCTGTAGACGATGAACCATATAAGAAGGTTGCACCATAATCAGTAACGCCTGCAGGGGACCCACCAATGCCAAGAGGTTGCAATCCACAAGTACTACTAACAGTTGAACTAAAATCAAGCACACCTGCCGTTTCATCAAGAGTAAAGGTTGTTAGTTCTTCAGCGCAAACAGGGAAAGGTCCAATAACAGGTGCTATAACATCGCCAAGAATACTAACAATGGTGGGGTTACTTCCACTACCTGTTTGGTAACTAAGAGTAAATGATTTTTGTATGGTTACTCCTGCCGTTTCTTGATCAGTACAATCAATAAAATCAAACGTTGTTGTATCACCAAGTTGTAAGTTTGTAAGGGTTTCTTCAACAGGCGTACATCCATCAATGTACACTTGAACATATGCTAAATATGCTTTATTGTTTATGAGTGTCAATGATGCTTCTGTTTCAGTAAAATCAAAAGCAGAACAAACAATTGCAGGATCATCCAAAGAACAATCAGGCAGTGTTGCTTGCAATGTAGAATTGTGACCAAAAGCTTCATAGGGTGTAGTCAACGTAAATGGAAGAGTAGAAGAGGTAAGGGTCATCAACGTGTTATCCCAATCACTGGTTGCACTTGTCCATACACCACCAAGAGATTCATAACCATTGCCAAGATCAAGAACGCCACCACCCTTAACGGTAAGAGAGGTTTCACCAGCAACAACACCATCAGCATTAAGATCTATGGCTAGTGGGGGGACTATGGTGCCAGTAGTACCAGAAATAGTAGCAACATAAACGATATGTGAATATCCATTATAGATAAACAAACCTTCTGCAAGAACACCAGGCAGTGTAGAAGGTCCAAGAGCAACAACAGTGGTTTTAGGAGCGCCTGAAACGAGCGTAGTAAAAGTTACTTGATTTGTCAGAGGATCATAAGAATCATAACGGTGGACAGAGCCAATTTCATCACCATCAAGAAGATCATTAGCATCTCCATTCAGGATAAAGGAGTCACCCGCACCAATAACATAAAGATCAGGAGGTTGCACAGGGTTACCACTTCCATCGATGGCAGGTGGTGCATCAATGAGTCCTTCAAGGAAGACAAGACTGTCACTTCCAGAACCAAAGTGAAGACCACCAACAGTAGTAAGATAGGGCACTGTATACGTTACATCAGCAGCATCAGTAAAGGTAAGTGTATAGGTATCATAACCAACAGCGTCAATGGAAAAAGGCGTTCTTGTCTGCTTTGTTCCATCATATGTCATATTAAAAGAACCAGGAAGTATTTTTGGTGTAGATAACACTTCAGGCAAACTCATCTGCGGAGATAATATAAGTGGTGTATCAGGAACAATCCTGTAAGCAAGAGAATGAAGAGTAAATGGTGTTGTTGTTGAACCAACCACCACTTCAGGTGTTGCATTAATGTGAACAAAAGAAGTATCAAGAACAAGACCGTCAATCTGTAAACCGCTTGGTGTGAAACCATAATCATTTGAGAGAGGTCCATCTTGGACATCACCATCATTAAGTTGTAAGTGTGTTCCACCAAGATAAAAATCAATATCCCCAACATTACTAGATCCCCCAGCAACAGTAGTTACTACACCATCATTAAGAGAAATTTGCCGTAGTTTGAAATTGCCCGTATCATAAACATAAAGACTATTCGTTGAAGCATCAAAAGCAATTGTTGTTGGTGAAGAAAATTGAGCTACTGTACTACTACCATCCATATAACCAGGTGTTCCAACACCGGCAATGGTCGTTACGACACCACCAATGAGTTCAAGTGACGGAGACGGAGAGAATGTTGGAACAATTTTTCGAATAACATGATTATTGGTATCGGCAACATAGAGGTTACCATTATTATCCAGGGTAATTCCTTGGGGGGCATTGAAGGCAGCATTGCCATCAGCACCATCAATATAACCAGGAACACAATTACCTGCAACTTCTATAAGTTGTAGTCCGGAAACCAAACCAATACAGGCAGAACCAATGTCATTACAATGTTTACCATAAGCACGAATCATATTGTTACCTGTATCAGCAAAGTACTCGTAACTAGTAGTTAGATCTCTCAATCCTGCAGTTGTATTGCTCATAGCAAAGTGGTCGACAGCATATTGATGGTCATTACCGATATAGTGGTTGGGTGCATCTTCACCACAATCTAAAGAGGTGTCTGCAGTTCGACCAGGCAAGGGATTAACTTTCCAAAGCCCATTGTTTAAACCACCTTGATTTTCTACCTTTTTAAGTTTGGTATTACCATTGTCAAAAACATAAAGACTATCAATTAAGGAAGAGGATCCTTGTTGAATGTATAAATCCTCAGGTGAATTAAACGCTGCAGTTAATGCATCCATATCAGTTGAGCCATCACCAACACTATCACCAAGAGTACCAGTACCTGCAATGGTAGTAACAATTGCTGTGGGATTTGAAGAATGAAGAGAACCACTAACGTTGAGTTGGCGAATAACATGATTGCCTGTATCTGCAACATAGAAGAGGTCTGGTTCTGCAAGACTTTGTACAATACCGCGAGGATTATTAAACAATGCAAAATTTCCCGTACTATCTTCATAATCTGGAGGACTATTCGGATCTCCCGCAAGAGTATAGATCATCTGAGCAGAGGAGTTAAGGACACGAATAGCATTATTTGTTGTGTCTACAAAAATAATGATACCATCTTCAAGTGCTAAAGAGTGACTTTCACCTAGAGGGGTGGTTGATGCAAGACCACTTATTGTACTCGGGGGGGGTGTAGAATTGCTTTCCACTGTATTAAGAACAAACGGAACATTATTAGAAAGGAAGGTTGTTTCTCCTTCATTAAGGGTAAAAGTAACATCATTAAAGTCTCCACCACTTACACCAAAGGTTACTTTAGGAAGAGGGTTCAATACAACATTAGTTATGGTAACTTCATAATCTTTGTTATTGGAAAGGTAATTACCTGTATCACCAAGGCTTAATGTTTCTTGCAAGTCGGGATACAAAAGATCCATTGATATGCTTGTTGTAGTACCAGAAACCGCGCTTGTTGCTGCAATAATAACATAATCTTGTGCACCAATTGAAACAGTTGTACCTATAAGATCAGTAAGGACACCATCTTGATCAACCAGAGTAGTAAGTCCGTTGTTAAAAAGAAGTTCGTATTCAAAGAATGCATCACTTGGTGTTATAGTGCCTGTTGGTTTCTTTAATGTTAAAATATCTTCAAAGGAGTCTGCCACAGAATACACATAATCAGTAATGAATTGGCTGTTGATGGTTTCTACACCGTTAATGAATTTAGAAAAAGAAAGGGTTTGTGTTGTTGTTCCATCACTTGAACTAAATCCGGTGTTTGTTAGTGCATTTAATTGTTGCACATGATTTCGTAAAGGATTACGCAATTGTACGGAAGTAACATATTGATCGATAGGCGCACTGCCACTTCCTGCGTTGATCGAATATCCTGTGATATGTTGTCCTGTCGTGTGGATTGGGTCAAAAATAACATCTGACGTAAGAGGCCCATCAGCGAAGAAAACAAAGGATACAGCAAGGAGAAGGAGCACATTTGTGAGAAGAGCACTATGATTGACACCTTGTTTTTTTAGTAGCTGAATAATAATCACCAACCCTCTTTTCTACTGGTCTGAGTATGGAAGAAAAGGAGAGAATACCTATTTAAACCTTGTCTCTTGGCGATAATGGATGAAAATCAATGAAGAACTCCTACCATGGGAAGCAAGAGAGCAGAATATTTTGGTAAAGGATGAAAAGGCTTCAAAAAGAGAGAAAAAAACTCGTTCGATGCAAGAATTATTGGACTATGGCATCATTAACATTAACAAACCAGCTGGTCCAACATCACATCAAGTTGCTGATATGGTAAAAAAAATAACTGGTTCTAGTAAGGCAGGTCATTCTGGAACATTAGATCCTAAAGTTACAGGAGCATTACCTATTGCGTTGGAAAAGGCGACACGTATTGTGCAAACGTTATTGCCTGCTGGTAAAGAGTATGTGGCAATGATGCGGTTACATTCTGATGTTTCCCAAAAAAAGATTGAAGCTGTTTTTAAAAAGTTTCAAGGAAAAATAAGTCAGTTACCTCCTGTGCGTTCTGCTGTTAAACGTCAAGTTCGTGAAAGAAAAATTTATTATTTAACATTAATGGAAATGAAAGAGAAAGTAGTATTGTTTCGTGTTGGCTGTCAAGGAGGAACATATATTCGTAAATTAATTCATGATATGGGAAAAGAGCTTAACACTGGTGCACACATGGCACAGTTAGTGCGAACAAAAGCTGGTCCGTTTACAGAACAAAGCATGTGTAGTTTGCAAGATCTCAAAGATGCGATGGTTTTATGGAAAGAAAAAGATGATGAAACATTATTAAGAAAATATGTGCAACCATATGAAACAGCAGTACAATATACGCCAAAAGTGTGGGTGTTTGATAGTGCTGTGCAAAGTATTTGTCATGGTGCACCGTTAGGTGTTGCTGGCATTGCTACATTGACGGATGATATTGAGAAAGGAATGTTGGTTGCTGTAATGACGTCTGGCGATGAGCTTATTTGTTTAGGCAAGGCTGTTTGTTCTTCTAAAGCAATTAAAAAACAGTCTGATGGTCTTGCTGTTAAGACAGAAAAAGTGTTTATGGAACGTTCGCCTCAGACGATTAAGGAATGAATACCAAGCCTTTTAAACAAGAATTTCAACTGTTTGAACATGCATATTGTACAGGTTACGAAGGATTCGAAGATACCGCTTATGGGCCATATAGCCTTTGGCATCATTGATCGTGGTTCTTCACTTATCCAAGTTCGCCCTACATCGTTGTGTAATCTTTCATGCACATTTTGTTCAACAGATGCAGGTCCTCAATCGACAACGCATAAGACAGGGTATGTTGTTGATCCAGATTATTTGATTGAAGAAGTACGAAAGGTTGTTGAAAAAAAGGGTAAGACGCATATTAATATTGATTCTGTTGGCGAACCTGCATCATATCCCCCTTTAGTTAAGATTGTTGAAGCATTCCATGCTATGCCTAATGTGTATTTTATTTCTATGCAGTCAAATGGTACTTATTTTACGAATGAACTAATTGATGCGTTAGAAACTGCTGGATTAAATCGTATTCATTTAAGTGTGCACACAACGAATGCTGAACAAGCAAAAGCATTAATGGGTGATAGTTCGTATGATCATAATAAAACAATGAAAGCTGCTGAACGTATTAATAATTCTTCAATTGAATTACTGTTTGCTCCTGTTGTATTACCTGGTGTTAATGAAGGTGAAGTAGAAAAGTTAATACAAGTAGCAAAACAGTGGAAGTGTAAGATTGGTATTCAAAAATATGAAGGCTATAAGTATAGTAGAAAAATGAAGGGTGTAAAAAGAGAAAGTTATTATCAATTTTACAAACGATTAAAACAATGGGAAGAAAAGTATGACATCCAGTTAGTGTATCATGCGAAAGATCTTGAAATTCAACAGAGTCCTGCATTAGAAAAAACGGGTGATATTGGTGAACGTATTAACACACCTATTTTGAGTGAGGGCTGGTTTGCTGGTCAAAAGATTGCAGCACACAAACAACGTGCGATAACAGTCAATAATTGTGATGCACAACCGGGTGATCGTATTAATTTGCGTGTTATTGAAAATAAAAATAATATTTATCTTGCTGAAGCGTGTTGATGATGGGATATATTGGTACGACAATGATTGGTCTTGAAGAGGCTGCCATAAAGGAAACATCTGGTAAACTTCATACTCCTGGCAGAGTATTTTTTGAAACATTTGATGAAGCTAAAGAGTATCGTACGGTTGATTGCATCTATGAGTTGTATGTTGAGGGGACCTGTTCTACGTTAGATGATCTCAAGAAGGCTGTAAATGATCTTACATTATTTGAGAAAGGAACGTTCAAATGCTTATGCACACGTGAAGGAGACCATCCGTTTACGAGTGGCATGGTTAGGCAAGAGATTGGCGGTCTCATGGAATCTGATGATTTAGAATATAGGAGAGATACTCCTGACCACATTATTATTATTGATATTGTTGATACTATGTTCCGTATTGGTGTCATTAAACGGCAAGAGTTAGCTAAACGATCGTATCGATTAAAATTACATAATCAAACAACCCCTCCATTACTTGCTGCGTGTTTAGTGAAGTATGCACATCTTCAACCAAACGAGAGTCTTCTTTGTTTGGAGTGTCGTGATGGTATTATTCCTATTGAAGCAAAATTGCAAGGTGTCACAAAGATTCTTGGTCAAGATCGTTTTCCTAATTGTATTCGTAATGCAATAATTAATAGCAAGTTAGCAAAGATGGATATTGATTTTATTGCAACGAGCATTACACAAGTAAAAGATTCATTTGACGTTGGTATTACACAATGTATTTTTTCTAAAGAAAAAGGCAATCCCTTTCGTATTATTAATGAGATTATGACGACAGCAAAAAATGTTATTCAAAAGAAACTTATCATTTTAACAAACCATCCTGAGGATATTGAAACGTATCGACCTGATTGTTTTAAAGAAGTTGAAAAAAAGGATATTATTCATAAGCAGATGCCATTAACGGTGTTGGTTTATGAAAAGGTTTGAAGAGATAGACTTCGATCCCATTCTAAAACGCCTTGTTCACAGGGTATGAGCTGATTAATTAAGACAAGGTCTTGTGCACATTCTGTGCGTGCAAAAGGATCTTTTACATCATGAACGACGTATCCTGTTGGTGACAATCCTGTTGCAAGAAAGGTAAGTAGTAATAATGCTAGAACAATAATTAAAAATCCTCTTTGTCTCATGTAACATCACAAGAAGATATATTATTTAAAGTTATTGTACGAGTTCTAATTTACGTATATCGCACGCACCGATAGGACAGATACTCAAAAGACTTTTTTTAAGATCTTTTTGGAGTGATGTTTGTATGATTGCATCAAAGACTTCTGTTGGCGTAAGTTCTTTTATACGTTCTGAAAGGTATGCTGCTGCTTTCTTCCGAATGCTCGTAACGACAGCGTCTGATACTCTGTGTCGTGTAACAACAACAGGTTTGATTCGGAATGAGCTTCCATCTTTTGCTTTGGCAACAAAGGAGTCCATCATTTTGTCTGTGTTTTTTCGAACGAGACGGCGAGCGTGGGAACGTATGATTTCGTATCCTGTGGTTTCACATTGGCCATTATCATCGTTAACACTGGTTACTTTAAAGTGGATGACAACGCCTTGACGTCTATAATCATCGAGAATATTCATTAAACTGACACGTAATGAACGTCCAACAAGTTCTTGTGGTTCATTTGCAAGGGTTTCACCGATACGTTTACTTTTGAATGATGCAGGAGCAACGATACCAAACCATTTCTTCTTTCTCCGTCGTGTAGCAACGGCCTTGGTCTTTGGTTTGCCTTTCTGTACTTGTTTTTGCCCTTGTGGTGCCATAAGAAAGATTGCCAAAAAAGGGCTTATAAACCTTTCTCTAGGCGTGAACGGGCTTCTTTCGAACGTAGTCTTCGAGGACAGCGAGGGCGTTTCGTATGAATTGTTCTTCATTTTCTTGCGGAATAGAGGCTCCTGCTGCGAGCTTGTGTCCACCACCATAGCCATCAGTATCGACAAGGATGCTGGTAACAACTTCTCGTAAATCTAAACCTACAGGGAGTTTCCCACAACAGCGTGTACTCAATTTAATCATGCCATCTAAGGTGTATGCTGATGATAAAATAACGGTTCC
>Ga0209992_10002510_pt1 | contig 16640 bp, 15 predicted proteins | sample 2SBtaG_2_FD_182564 | JGI IMG/M metagenome (GOLD analysis project Ga0209992, IMG submission 182564) | Deep subsurface microbial communities from Kolumbo volcano to uncover new lineages of life (NeLLi) - 2SBTROV12_ACTIVE470 metaG (SPAdes)... | ecosystem: Environmental > Aquatic > Marine >... | reverse complement strand
CAATCACATTTTGTGGTGCCCTGAAAAGTATTCCTGCATCCGCTTGTTTCAACATCCCTGTATCGTTATATGAATCTCCCGCTGCAATGACTTTTAAATTTAGCCCCTGTATTGCCTTAACTGCTTTCGTTTTAGCGTCATGAATTCGAAGTTGGAAGTCATTAATTTTACCCGTTTCATCTATAATCAGATCATGGCAAAAAAGAGTAGGGTAATCGAGTTGTGTCATTAATGGCCCCGCAAACTGATTAAAAGTATCGGAAAGAATAATGACTTGAAATTCCGATTTCAACCAGTCAAGAAAATCTTTTGCACCAGGAAGAGGAGAGATATCTTTTATCACGTCTTGAATGTCCGATAGTAGTAAATTATTTTCGTTGAGAATATCTAATCGGCCTTGCATCAATTCATTATAGTCTGGGATATCTCTAGTGGTTAAACGAAGTTTTTCAATTCCAGTTTTTTCTGCGAAAGCAATCCATATTTCCGGTACTAATACTCCTTCAAGATCGAGGCAGGCTACAATCATTTATATTTTCCTTTTAATATTTTCAGTTTGAATCAGCCGTTAATTCTTTGCTCTTATTGTTCTTTAAATCTAATAAGAATTGCCACTCTTCATTTTTAAAGAGGTGAGAGGTTATGGCGTATATCAGTAATCCTATTGATATGCAAGCCATCAGTGCGACTATACGAATTTCTATTGGATCATCGAAACTAAACAAAAATTGTTTACTAAAATACGTAACGATACCCATCGCACCAGCGGCGATAGACATTTTGATCGAAGAGCTAAAAATTTTCCTTCCTTCCAAAAGCCCCAGTCGTTTTCTAAGATAATGCATTAAGACAATTACATTAAATAGAGCCGAAAGGGATGTTGCAAGGGCAAGGCCACCATGTTTTAGAGGGCCCATAAGAATTAAATTAAGAATAATATTTAAACCCATTGAATATATACCAATTTGTGCTGGGGTCTTTGTGTCTTGTAGGCTATAAAATGCTGGAGCAATGATTTTAATTCCTGAAAAAGCGCAAAGACCTATTGAATAGTAAAGTAATGCAACTGCCGTGTTTTGGGTAGTGGTGTGTAGGAACGCGCCACGTTCCCATAGGGTATTGACGATGGGTTCTCTTAGAATTATAAGGCCAATTGTTGCGGGGATAGTGATAAACAGAATGAATCGAATACTGAAGCTCAATGTTTTTACTAAATTTTTCAATTCACCTTTTGCTGCATGTGCCGAAAGGGTAGGCAGAAGAACTATTGCCAATGCGGTTGCAAACACACCTAATGGAAGTTGAACTAATCGATTTCCATAATATAGATAAGATATTGAGCCTTCAGCAAGTGTCGATGCTAATAAAGTATCGACCATTAGATTTATTTCGTATACCGCTAATCCAATTATCGCCGGACCCATTAATTTAGCAATTTTAATTACTTCCGCCTGTTTGAAGGAGAGATGCTTTTTAAAGCCATAACCTTTTTTCCTAATTAACGGTAGCTGAATTAGGACTTGAAGAACACCTCCAATAACAACACCAATTGCAAGCCCGAAAATGGGCTCTTCCATTTGTGGAACTAAGATTATCATTGAAGCAATCATTAAAATGTTTTGTAGAATTGGAGTGGCTGCAGGTAGGGCAAAAACTTTGAGAGAATTTAAAATTCCCATAGAAAAAGCTGTCAGGCCAATGAAGAACAAATATGGGGCCATCCAACGAGTTAAATCTACGGTGAGTTTAAATTTTTCGGGGTTATTCAAAAATCCGGGCGCAAAAACGGTTATTACAGCTGGAGAAAAAATAAAGAGAATCAAGGATGCTGTTAATAACAAGATCAATAGAATATTAAAAATATTTGCTGTTAGTTCTTGCGCTGCTTGTTTTCCATTTTTAGCTAAAACTTCTGTAAAAACTGGAATGAATGCAGATGATACGGCCCCCTCTCCTAAAAGCCGCCTTTGCATATTAGGTATTCTGAAAGCTACAAAAAACGCATCTGCTGCTGTCGAAGATCCAAAATACATTGCTATGAATGCATCCCGAATAAATCCAAATATTCGAGATAAGATGGTCATCCCACTTACAGCACCTGCAGCTTTACTAAGGGTTTTTTTCATCTAGAAGGGTGGCAGGATTAGCTTATAATTATCCAAGGTTTAACAATATTTAGTATAACAAAGCTGTTTCAATTAAATGTAAAAAAGTGTTGTTTTTATTCGTCATGATATACTACAGCAGTAACAGTAAATATAAATGGAGATACACGTGCCCCAAATTAAATTACGCGCTAAGGATCAGGTGATTTTTGATAAACTTACCGAAGCCTATGAAAAAACCGAAATAATTCAAAGACAACGTGAGCTGTCCGCCGGCCGTTGGGATTTTGTGGTTTTTGGTGAATCGGGCAAAAATCAAACTGTTTTAAGAGAAGGGTTCGCCGAGCACGCTTCTATAAAACGAGCGCCAATTTATATTGCTTCTCTATCACAGTCCGGTTTAACTGACGTTAATGGGATCCCAATTGAAGAGTTTATTGAAGAAGACATCCCTGAGAAATATAAGGGTCTGGAAATAATTCAGGTGGATCCTTTAAGACCTCTTACTATAATAAAAAAGGAAACTTATTACGGGAAAAAAGGTGCCGATAAAATTTTCAGTGAATATGAAGGTGTGAATATTGCTATTATCCGGACTCCCCACGAAACAGATTGGATGATTTCCGTTATGAAATATTTAAACGACTGCGATCAAAACTTTCCAGACGCAGTGCAACAGGCATTTTTGACCCAATCTTCTAAAAATGTTTTTTCATTGGGGCAAACAGGCCCTTCCTCCAAAAGACTGAATTAATTAATACTTAGTCCAAATCCTTTTTTTCGTAAACGATATATTGCGAGTCCCGCATTCCTAGAGCTTTGTATGTATTTTTTCCTGATTGATTGTTCTGCATGACATACAGGCGCAAGGCTTTTACGTCAGCACGATTTCGTGCTAGTTGTTCGATATACGCAAAAAGAGCCCGAAAGACGCCCTTGTTTCTATATTCAGGTCGAACATAAACACTTTGAATCCACCACATCACACCATTTCTCCAGTCACTCCATTCATATGTAATCATTACCTGGCCAGCAACTTCACCATTAAATTCTGCAACGAAATAATGGCAATCTTCTCTATCCAGAGCTTTGGAAACTCCAGATAAGATTGTTTTGGTGCTGAGTTCAATATTTTCTGTTTCGTTTGCCAATGCCTGGTTATGTTGGGCCAAAATTGGAATGTCGGTTTTCCCAGCTTCCCTAATTTTTACTTTAAATGGCATCAAATTTACCTGTTATTTTCATGGGATTTTGCAGTAAATTAAGATCTTTCCTTTATGCGGGTAGAGCGGTTCCTGCTCTTACAGGATTATAGCTCTTGAATAAAGCGTTTGGCGTATGACCGTATATCTTTACCATTAAGAACGTGGAATCGTCTTACCTTTTCAATGGTCTGGTTGGAAAAACGTTTGAGGGGAAGGTGAATAATTTTTTTTCCATAACGGCGAGCCAAACGACGCCACGCCATTTGCGGTGAACAGGCTGAAACAACCGCCACATGTTTTTCTTGAGAATGAAAAAAAGCAGCTTCTAATAGCTTTTCTTCCAATGTTTCAGAAAACCTCAACCGTGGATCCTGCCAAATATCCATAATAGGGCGGGGTGGAAAAAGCATCATACAACCCCCATAAGTGGCCTGACCAATACCCGGGCCGATTAAGTTCTCCATGTATTCTGTTGCATAAAAGCATAGTGTAGATTCTTTTTTATGCTCTGCAAACCAGGTTTGACGCCAGTTATATTGTTTTGGATCTGGTTCGGGATCGAAAAGGAAAACGATGATCTCTACTTCGCCCCGCGAGGGAGGAATTTCTTTCACATAAATGTCCCCCGTATACCAATTACGTAGTGTGTCACGAATATCAATTCCATCTTTGACCGAAGAGGTGAACTTTTCTGTTCTTGCTAGATCGTGGCTTAATAAAAGTCGGGTTTGTTCGCGAACATGGGTGTTGAGGTTTTCAATTTTTTCATCTTCTGGAGGCCATGAACATTGTCCATAAGGATCCCATCGATGTTTCCAATTTTCTTTCTGCTGTAAATCCGGATCTGGTTTTAAATTTAATGTTCGCCATTCAAATTGAGTTTCTAAAAGTCGATTTTTCATTTGCATAGGTGAAGCATCTTCTGTGTCTAAAATTCCCTGGTCAATTCCCAGTGAAATTTTGTGGGTGTCAGACTCAGATTTTTCAAACGGATAATCTCGTGCTGCTTCCAGAACTGCAATGGCAAATGGGTCACCACCAAATTGTTTAGCTGAAGTTACCAGGGTATAAAGGTCTGGTAATAGTCTGGATTCCATAAGTGTAAGATTTCGAACATACTGCAAAAGTATCTGGAATGTTTGTGAGGTCAGATTGTGGTAACGAATTTTGTGCTTTTTTAAAAATAAATCACGGGCTCGAAGTAAAATTTCTTTTACACCATCAATGGGCGCATCGCTCTCTGTCTTCATTTCCTGGCGCTTTTTCTCATACAAATAAGTTATATAGGGAAATTCGCTTAGGGCAAAAAAAAGAGTATTTTTTTCTACAGAGTTTAAAATTGGTTTGTCTGGATTTGCTGACGGATTCTTATATTGTTTGCGTTCATCAAAAGCTTCTTTAACCCAAGGCCAGTCAAGGACAGAACACAGAAAGAGGATATTGGAAAAATCCATTTCCAGACAATGCAGCTGGTAGGCCATCCAACAGGCTCTCCAATAATGTTGCGATTCTACTTTGGGTGGTTTTACGGTCAAAAGTAAAGTGCTTGTTAGTTTTTCATAAGAAACTTTCCGCAAAGAAAAAGTATCTGGGAAATTAGAATGTCTTGTTTCATAATCTGGAGTGCTCCAATCTATGAATTGCCGAGAAATTCCTTCTTGTTTTGCAACACGTAACCCAGCAATGAGAGGCTGACTTGGATCTATTGGAACATAATTAAGCCCTCCGTCTTCTTCCTGTTGCGTACTCAAGGTGATTTGAGGTAGAAGGTCTATGCCTTCTTCAACAGAAGTCTGAAACTCAGGGGGTAGGGCAACTGCAAGACAATCACATTTTTCTGACAAGATATGGTTTTTAATTTCTCTGGAAAAACTGCTACTCCCATGCACTACTGGGAGAAAATGAATATTATTACTGAGCTTAAAAATACCATTCATAATAAAAATTATTTATCGCTATCAGGATGTAAAGGATTGTCCTCATTAAAAAAGAAGTCGCCCAATCCCATAGGGAAATTTTCATTTTGCAGGGATCTACTATTTTTAGCAGCGAGACTGTCTAAATCCATTGCATCCTCTCCTAAAACTTTGCTAATGGATTCCTTCCAAACATCATCTTTTGATAGCGGGTGATCTTTTTCCTGGCTTAAACGCTTTAATGCGTATTGCAGTATATGAATTCCATCCCTTGGAGAAAATTCTAAATCGAGCTGGTGAGATTTTTGCAGAAACTCCACGGTCATTTTTAAAAGTTCTTCTTCGGAAAAAGGTAAATGGTAGCGCAGAATTTCAATTTCATCTTCATAAGTTGGCATGCTCATCTGTAATGTTGGCTGGAGTCTTGATAGGATGTAATCGGGAATCTCAAAAGTAGACTCATCATTATTCATGGTGACGCACGCACGGAATTCTTTATGGGCATGAATTTGTATCCCCGCGATGATTGATTCCACATATCTTCGATGATCGAGCAGAGGTGCAAGGGACGCCCAGCTCTTTTCATTCATGCGATTGCCTTCATCTAGTATGCAGATTCCTCCAGTAATCATAGCGCAGACCAGTGGTGAGGCATGGTAAGAAATAGACCCTTTTTCTGAAAGGACGGGGGTTACCAATAAATCTTCAGGCCGGGTATCGCTGGTACATTGGAATATGTATAAAGGTTGTTTGCGTTGCTGTGCTGCAACCATTGCCAAAGTTGTTTTACCCGTCCCTGGCATTCCTGTAATTCTAGGTGAAAGAGGATGATCTTTTTCAGAAATAACCAACCAGCAGGCATGAATCTGTTTTAAGATCTCATCCTGTCCAATCCAGGTAGGCTGTGTCGAATCTGGCTTACTTAAATTTAGCGTGACACCATCAATGACTTTAGTTTGTTTTGAATTATTATCGTTGTTCAAGTTTTATTCCTTAAAACATAACTATTTATAATTTGAAGAGGATACTTTTTGGCAGGGGTTGCTGTCAAGTTGTCTAAAAATGCCGGATATTAACGTATTATGCGCCTTCTCTTCTTTGAACTCGATAGAGATGTTATAATATAATTTTAAAATAAGGGGGAAAAGTTTAGTGGACGATCTGTTTTTAATCTTAGGTGCATTATTTGCCATTGGCATGATGGTTTTAATGGTGAAATACGCTAAATTTATCCATGTCCAGCCAAAGGTAGAAGCAGAACGAAGAAAAATGGAAGAAGAAAGACCGTCCAATTTGGAGGAAAACTCCAAAAACAATCAATAAAACTATCTGATTGCCTTTGAATGATACGTAAAAACCACCAGGAAACCATTACTCCCTATTTAAAGGATGCCTCAAATTATTCTGGGGGCACAGCAACAGAGGTTCTCATACCTGAAAATCTGGTTGAGATCGCCGAATTTCTTAAAAATGACTCCAGACCGGTCACAATAGCTGGGGCAGGAACCGGATTAAACGCTTCCAGAATTCCATCAGAGGGGGTCATCATTTCATTGGAGCGATTCGATGAAATCGAAACGGTTAAAAATGGAGAAGTCTGGTTGGGTCCTGCCGCAACATTAGCTGAACTGCAAGAACATCTAAAAAACTCAGGCTGGTTTTATCCACCCAATCCTACAGAAACCAATGCATCCATCGGTGGTACGTTGGCCACCAATGCTTCAGGATCCCGTAGCTATAAATATGGGGTAACTCGTGATTTTATCCAGGCGGTTGAGTGCATTCTTGCTGATGGAAGAAAAGTTTTATTAAAGCGTGGTCATAAAATATCTGACCCGCTTTGTATGGATGATGGAAGCAAGATTATTTTTCCTGAAATCATTTATACCAGCCCAAATTGTAAAAACACTGCAGGTTATTTTGTGCAACCAGGAATGGATTGGTTGGATTTATTCATAGGGTCTGATGGAACTTTGGGAGTGTTTGTTAGGATATGTTTGAAACTGATTTCTCAGCCTACTACATTTTTGAGTGGTGTTTTATTTTTTACTAAGGAGGAATCATGTTGGGAGCTTACGTCTGAAATCAAATCGGAATCATCTGTTTCACCTTGTTCATTGGAATATTTTGACCGTTTTTCATTAGATATTCTTAGAGAGAAATTTCCGAATATTCCTTTAAAAGCACAAGCAGCTTTATTTTTTGAAGAGGATGTGAGTGCGCAAGAAAATTACAACGCAAAATTTGATAATTGGATTAAATTTTTAACAGAAAAAGATATTCTTTTGAATGATTCATGGTTTTCACAAAATGAAAATGACAATGCGACCTTCCATGATTTTAGACATCAAATACCAGTCATGGTAAATGAAAAAAATTCTCGTGCCGGTAGAGAGAAGATTGGAACCGATATGGCTGTTTCCGACAAATACTTTATGGAAATGATGAATTTTTATGAAAAAACACTTTCTAACACTGGCATTCCCTATGTGATCTTTGGGCATCTCGGGGACAACCATTTACATATTAATCTTCTACCACAACCTGATCAAAAAGAACTAGCACTCTTGTTATATGATGAAATAGCTCGAAAAATAATTTCCTGGAATGGGACAGTAGCAGCTGAACATGGAATTGGTAAGAAAAAGAAAAAATATTTTTATGAAATGGTTGGTAAAAAAAGTATTGAAGAGTTAAAAGCAATTAAAAATATTTTGGATCCACAAATGAGACTTGGGAGGGGAAACATTTTTTAATACTTCGTTATTTCTATACTGTTGACAGCTTTATGTAATAAATTGTAAAATTTTTAGGGTTGGTTTGTTCATTCTAGTACATTTATTCTTATAGTTTAGCTTTTTAAGGTTGGAATTATGCTAGATTCATTTAAAAGCCTTGTTTTAAATTATTCCTATGAGCCTCTCCAATTTTGTAGTGCTCGGCATGCGTTAATTATGATATTTGGAGGACGAGCAGAAGAACTAGATAATTCCGATTATTGTGTTAGAACACCCTCTAGCAGTTTTCCAATTCCTACTGTGGTTCGTGTCTTAAAAATGGTTCATCGCAATCGTAAAAATGGAATTGCATTTAGCAAAAAAAATATTCTAAGAAGAGATGATTATACTTGTCAATATTGTGGCGCCTCAAACCATCCTTTAACCGTAGACCATGTAATGCCTAAATCAAGAGGAGGCAAGACTAACTGGACTAATGTGGTTGTGGCTTGCAAAACGTGTAATTTAAAAAAGGGTAATCGGACCCCGTTAGAAATAGATATGAAGCTAAAAAGGAAACCTATTAAACCTGACTATCAATTTGTCCCATTTATCATACCTTCAGGTCCGGGCTCTCATCTTGAAATTTGGCAGAAATACCTTCCCCAAAAAATCCTGGAAAAAGCTTTAAATGTTTAGCATGCTTTAATGCGTATTATACTAGGGTTATAGTTTTTATAAAATTTCAAACCTTGATTAAACTGTAGTTATGGAACCTAAATCACTTATCCAGATTATCTCTGAACAAGAGTTTCTTAAAATTATTAAAGAACCATTCGAGTTGTTTTTTACTATAAGTAATGATTTTGAAAAAATTGTTAAAGGTAGAAAAGATGTTTCCCGAAAAATTTACTCAAGGCTGATGCAAGAATCAGAATATTTGGAAAGTGTTTTGGATGAACATGGTGCTCGGGAAAATAAAGCGTGGTCTTTCTTTTCCGAATATATTGCTTGCATTCGGAATCTTACTATTGCGGCTTTTTATGTGAAACATATTCTAGACCGATATCCTTATTATAAGTTGAAAGAGACACAAGAAATTGATGAAGAATTTCAATTGGCTGCCAATAAATCTCTAGAGTTTATTAATAGATCTATTTTAAATTTAAAGGGTGAACTTATCCGTACTGGAAAAGATAATGGTTTAATATGGGTTGAGGATAAGGTCTCCAGTGACAAAATTTTTAAAATTGAGACGAATAAGCGGCTTCCAAAAAATATCCTGGATGATGATGTTAAGGAAGAACGCGAAAGGGTGATTGATCTTTGTCAAAAATATCGGAAAATAGCTAAATTGATTCAAGAAATAAAAATTGATAGTTCAGATAATGCCCAAAGTTTTAGGGGTCTAATGGCATCTGAATTAAATGAAAAAATTGTTCGTATGTATAAAGAACATATCCATAGTGTGCAGTCAGAATATGATACGTATGTAAAAAATACATCCTTAGAAAAAGAAAATGAGGAATTAGCAAAATTCAGGGGTTACGTTTCTATGCCTTTACACCTTTTGGAAGTTGTGCTCTGGCTGTGTCATTTTTATGAAAGACATGAAGATGATATACGGCATGGTGAATGCAAACAAAGAATTTCTAGAATGGTTAATAAGGATGAATTGCTTGGAAATATCGTTAATTTTGGTTTTTATTTTAGCAACCATTTTTTGAGGGAAGGAGATAAAATCGCTGGCGAAATTTTAGGAAGATTCAATAAAAATATTCGGACAGAAGTACTCATTCCAAAGCCATTAGGTTTCCATGCACGGCCTTCTACATACATAACTCTAATTGCGCGTCAGCATGATGGAGAACTACACATGCTTGTTGATGGCGATAAATATAATGCTAAATCGGTCATGAGCCTTTTACAGGCAGGAGGAGTTATTGCTGATAAGGGTTATGAAACCGTCCACTTTGTAGGCTCGAAACAAGCAATTGAAGATATTAAAATTCTCGCACACCATAATTATTGCGAAGAAGGCGAGTTCCCCCACAAGCTAAATTATTTAAGACCCGATGTCGTTTGATTTGGAATAATTCAATAAATTTATTTATATAGAAAGTAATTTTATCAACGACCAAAACGAAATATATGATGTTGTAGACAGAAATGACCAGGTGATAGGAAGGGCCACTCGACGAGAAATTCATCAAAAGAATCTTTTGCATCGCTCCACTCATATTTTGGTTTTTAATTCCAAGAAAGAAATATTTTTGCAGAAAAGATCTAAGTTTAAAGTTGAAAATCCTGGACTATGGGATATTTCTTCTGCAGGCCACGTCGATTCTGGTGAAACTTATGAAAAATGTGCTCATAGGGAATTATGGGAGGAGCTGCAAATAAAGGAAGTATTAATTCCCTTAACCAAAATTGGGGCGTGTGTAGAGACATATCAGGAAAATATCCAAGTTTATATTTGCCAAACAAACAAAAAAATAAAAATTAACAAGGAGGAAATTAGTGAGGGTAAGTATCTCGACTTGGCTATTTTGCAAAAAGAAGTTAAAAAAAATCCGGACCAATTCACATCTTCTCTTAAGCTAATTTTAAAAAATTATTCTGAAGAAATAAAAGGTACCCAAAACATATTGTGACTACTTTTGATATAGTTGTTTGTTCTATTTTAGGGTTGAGTTTGCTTTCTTCTCTTTTCAAGGGATTCGTCAAGGAAGTCTTTTCATTGCTTTCTTATTTGGGTGGATTCTTGCTGGCCATTAAATACCAAGGAAATTTTGCTCAAGCTCTAATGGAAAACATCTCTAGTAAACCTATTGCGAAAGTAATTGCATTTGTCACAATTTATGTTTTAACTTATATCATAATATCCCTTATGGGGAAGGTTATTAAAGGTATGTTGGTCTCTGGCGGCAAACTATCTATGTTTGATAGATTGATGGGAGGAATAGTAGGTTTTGGTAGAGGAATGGTGATTGTTATTGCCGTCACGTTTCCGCTTCAATTTTTTCCTGAAATCTTGAGGACAGTAACTAAGGGCTCAGAAACAATACCGTATTTAGTTAAAGCTTTAACATTTGTAAATGAAAATATTGGTAACTTTAAACTTCAAAATCCTTTAAGTGATTTTAATATAGATGAAGCAAAGGAAAAACTTAAGGAGTTAAATGCTGTAAATAATATGGTAGATCAATTAGAAGAATTTAAGGATAAATTACCTAATATAAGTGAAAAATTTGTATCCGATGATAAGCGCATGGAAGAATATTCAAAAGATGATTTGCAAAAATTAAACGATATTTTGAAATCTGTTGAAAAGAAGTAGTGATAAATTTCCCCCCTCCCTTGTTATTATGACAACCAAAATTAATATTAATGGTGATATTCAGGATGAGGCGTTCATTTCTATTTTCGACCATGGTTTTTTATTTGGTGATAGCATTTATGAAGTAATTTGTACAAGTCAAGGCAAACCTTGTTTCTTAAATGAGCATTTAAACAGGCTTTATGCATCCGCATCAGGAATATCATTGGAAATTCCTAATACTTCTAAGGAAATCAAAGAACAGATTCAAAATACATTGAATTCCGCAGACAACGATGAGTCATATATTCGAATTATTGTCACTCGAGGAATTGGTGAAGTAGATATTGATCCTTCCTCGTGCTTGAATCCTAATATAATAATTTTTGTTAAAGGTATTCCCCAAATACCTTCTGAGAGTTATAGGAAAGGGGTATCTATTGCCCTAGTATCAATAAAACGAAATTCTGCTGATTCCCTAAATCCTGCTGTAAAAACTGGCAATTATCTTAATAATGTTTTGGCAAGGATTGAAGCCCAAAAAATGGGTGCTGAAGACGCCATAATGGTTAATTCTTTGGGCCAACTGACAGAGGGTACTACCAGCAATTTATTTTTTGTTAAAGGAGGGCGGCTGTTGACCCCTGTAAAAGAATGTGGAATTCTTTCAGGAATCACCCGTGAGAAAATAATTCAGATTGCTCATAAAAACGGTATAACTTTAGAAGAAGGTAAATGGTCAAGTGAAGAATTATTTAATGCTGAAGAAATATTTTTGTCGGGAACGGTAAAAAAAATAATGCCTGTAACTGTTTTAGATAATCGTCCTGTGGGTAAAGGTATCCCAGGGCCAATAACCCAAAAAATTATGAAGCTTTATTCAGAGCTATTGGACAGTTTAGATTAGACCTAAATAATGGGAGAAGGGTTTGTCATTATTAACTGGAATTACAGGTGGGATGGGATCTGGTAAAACATTAGTTGCATCAATTTTTTTTGAATTTGGGGCCCATATTCTTGATGCGGACGCAATCTGTCGAAAGTTGGTAGAGCCTGGTCAGCCTGCATTGAAAGAAATCTCTGAATATTTTGGTAAAAATATTATTGATAAATTTGGAAAACTTGACAGGAATAAATTAGCCCAAATAATATTTTTTGACCCAAAGAAAAAGAAAGCTCTTGAAAAAATTCTTCACCCAAGAGTGTTTGAGGTTGAAAATCTGGAATATAAAAATATTTGCCAACAAAACCCAAAAGCACTGGTAATGATAGATGCGGCATTATTAATAGAGTCTGGAAACTATAAGAAAATGGATAAGATCATTGTTGTTAATACCGATAAAAAAACTCAAATTGAAAGAGTTCTGGCCCGAAGTGGTTTGGACCATAATGAGGTGGTTGCGAGAATTGACAGTCAAATGCCCATTTCGGAAAAAATTAAATATGCTGATTTTGTTTTGGAAAACTCTTTGGATAAAATTTCGTTAAGAAAAAAGGTAAAAAAATTACACATTGAACTTTCTATTCTGGCAGCAGAAAATAATTGAAAAAATTTATTAGATTAAGGTTTTTTCCATAATATCAATCAAGCGTAATATGTTATAAGGTTATAGGCAGATGTTGGTGACCCGAAAATAAAATATTGTCCATAATATTTAAATAGAAAGTCTAATTTGATCCAGATGATACGAAAAATAGGGTTTATTTTTGCCTTGTTTTTAGCCCCGTTTTTTTTGCCTGCTGCCCATGCAAATATTCCACCTAAGATACATTCCTTAAGTAATTACCATTTCAAAACACCTTCTGGTTTGGTTGATCAAGTCAATTTTTGGAAAAAGATATATAGTGAATACACAACCCAACATGCTGTGATTCACGATATGAATGATCTGGCTATAGTTTATGAAGTTGTTGATTTTGGAAAAAAACCTTTAAGCAGAAGGGCTAAAGAAAGAAAGCTAGATAAAGTTAAGGGTAAGTATAGAAAAATATTAAGGAAGATAGCAAAAACAAAAAATAAATCTACATTAAAGGGTGAAGAACTCCGTGTTTATCACCTTGTTAAAAAGAATCATTATAAAGCATCTCGAAGAATACGGGGTCAGTGGGGTCTTAAAGATAGATTTAAGGAGGGAATTGAACGTTCCGGGCTTTACATGGATGAGATTAAAAGAATATTGCGGAAGTATAACCTTCCTAAGGAATTGAGTGTTTTACCCCATGTAGAATCATCTTTTCAGTTAAAAGCATACTCGAGTGCTGGTGCGGCAGGTATTTGGCAATTTACCCGTAGTACTGGGCGATTATTTATGAGGGTTGGGTATAATGTAGACGAGAGAAGGGATCCAATTCTTGCTACCCATGCGGCTGCAAAATTGTTAAAGAAAAATTTTGAAGTTGTAAGTTCCTGGCCTTTAGCTATTACTGCTTATAACCATGGTCTTCGAGGAATGCAACGGGCTCAAAAGCGGCATGGTACAGATATTGTTAAGATAATCGATAAATATAAAAGTCGTACCTTTGGTTTTGCATCGCGAAATTTTTATCCGGAATTTCTTGCCGCCCTTCATGTTGTAAATAATCAAAACAAATATTTTCCCTTCTTGAACATTAAAAAACCCCTTAGGCGAGTCTCATTTCGCTTACCTAATTATATAAATATTAATACAGCTGTAAATTATTTCGATATGACGCGGGAGGAAATAGCGGAAACAAATCCTTCCTTAAGGAGACCGGTTTTAATTGGCGAGAAAAGAATTCCGAAGGGATATTTTTTTCAGGCACCCGCCTCAAAAATTAAAAATTTACGATCAAATTATAATAAAATTCCAAAAAAAGCGCTTTATTCAAGGCAACTGCGTTCAAAATTTTATACCGTAAGGAGAGGAGATACCCTTTCGGATCTTGCCCTGAGGTTTCGTACCAGTATCCGTTCGCTAAAGGCGAATAATACTATTCGGAGGGGAAATAGAATTTATATTGGACAGGTATTACAATTACCCAAAGGAAAATCTAAACCATCGATTCGTTATGCAAATTATGCCCCTAAAAATTATACTTTAGTTTCTTATAGGATTAGAAAACACGATAATCTTTCTAAAATTGCCAAACGATTTAATACCAATACGCGCTTTTTAGCAAAGATTAATCATATTAAAAACCCCAATTCTCTTTATCCAGGGCAAAGAATAAAAATTCCCCAATCAGCCCTTCCTATAAGATTTGTTAAACTTGAAAAAAAGAAAAAAAGAATAAAGGGCGATTATTATTGGGTTAAAAAAAATGACAATCTTTCTATGATTGCAAAGCGCTTTGATACAAGTGTTACCTATTTGAAAAGTTTGAACAGGATGAGAGACCCTAACTCTTTATATCCGGGACAAAAATTGAGGATTGCTAATAAACTTCCAACCCCAGTTCAAACTAAGAAAAAGAATAAAATAAATAGTACCAAACTTGGGAAAGACACAATACTAATAGGAAATGCTTCTTTGGGCGATAAAAAAGAAGTTGAAATTGCTAAGGCTGGTTCAAATGGAAACTTGCAGGTTATCGAGAATACCAAGACAAATGGTAGTTTAAATAAAAATAGGCCTGCATTTATGCCTGTAGCGTTTTCTACTCAGAATCAAAAAAAAATAGGCACTATAAGGGTTGATTTTGATGAAACTCTCAGCCACTATGCGGAATGGGCTCTGATGTCAGTGGGTGAATTGAAGAAAATTAACAAGCTAAAAGGAAAAGATGAAATAACCTTCCATGATAAACTTCGTGTCAGTTTCAAAAATACAGGCGCAGATAAATTTGAAGAAAAACGGCAGGAATATCATAAAGCGATTCAAGAAGACTTTTTTAATAATTATGAAATACGGAATTTGGCCAAAAGAAATGTTGAAAAAGGAGATACTTTATGGGAAATTTGCCATGGAATAAAAAATACCATTCCACTGTGGCTTCTTAGTAGTTATAACTCTGATAAAGATATACACTCTCTAATAGTGGGAGAATCAATAGTCATTCCTGTTATTTCTCCGAAAACCGGTTGAGAAAAGTTTGTTATTGAAAATGCTTAAAAGCGGTTTTTATTGCAGTTAAATGAGCATGGACCCTTGTTTCCATATCAAACAGACTAGAAGTTTCTAAAGTAAGGCACATTTGAGTTCCTTTCGATAACCCGTATAAGGCCAACGGCCACCAATCCATTGATAAAATTTCTAATTCTTTTCCAATTATACCCTGATCAGCTTGCGAGCCAGCAATTTCAGTTTCTAAGTTTATAGGCATAATACCTTCTAAGGAATTTAATATTTCCAATCCTATTTTCTCATATTTATTGGACAACCCTGTTTGATAAAGATAATAGCCGTGACTTTCATTGTCCTCGTGTAAATCTATTATTAGTTTAAAGTCGGTCTCCAAAATTGCCTGCGCAAAAATAACTTCTTCGGGTGGGTTCTTTAACTTGAAAAGCCTATTTAAGTCCTTTCCCTGGTGGTTCGTACGGGTTCCAAATTCGTAACCATAGGGATTAAGGCAAGGTAATAAAGTAATTTCCCATTCATTTATATAATCTAAATATTCGTTGTTTTTCAAAAAATTTAAGATTGATTCTATTCCTCCAGGTTCATCCCCATGGATGCCGGCAGAAATAAGTGCGCGGAGAGAGTTTCCCTTGCCAAGTACAATTTTAATGAGTGGATAAAGTCCGGCGGAGGTTTGGTATGTCTTTATTGTTTCAATACTTCCTGGATATATCGAAATATTTTTAAGTCGATTGATTAGGGAATTGAAACTATGAACTTTTTTAATACGAGGCATTATTTAAATATTCTTATCTAAATACTCACATTCTTTATTAATGACACATTGTTGGCAGTTAAAATTTTTTGCTTTGCAAACGTATCGTCCATGAAGAATTAAGTAGCGGTGAGCATTTACCTTCCATTTCTTTGGTGTGACTCGAAGCAATTCTATTTCAGTATCTAGAGTGGTTTTTCCAATGGCTAAACCTGTTCTATTTGATACTCTAAATACATGTGTATCGACAGCAATGGTTGCTTGTCCAAAACCTTCATTTAAAACAACGTTAGCTGTCTTTCGGCCAACTCCGGGCAAAAGTTCCAATGCCTCTCTATTGTCAGGAATTTTTCCATTATGTTCATCCAACAATATTTTACACGTGGAGATTATATTTTTGGATTTTGTGGGTGAAAGGCCAACTGGCCTTATAATTTTCTGAAGCTTTTTTTGCCCTAATAATAATATGGACTCGGGAGTGGAGCAGATGTTAAAGAGGTCTTTGGTGACTAAATTTACTGTTTTGTCGGTAGATTGTGCGCTTAAAATAACTGCTAGAAGTAATTCGAAATGATTTTTAT
>Ga0209992_10002508_pt1 | contig 16646 bp, 13 predicted proteins | sample 2SBtaG_2_FD_182564 | JGI IMG/M metagenome (GOLD analysis project Ga0209992, IMG submission 182564) | Deep subsurface microbial communities from Kolumbo volcano to uncover new lineages of life (NeLLi) - 2SBTROV12_ACTIVE470 metaG (SPAdes)... | ecosystem: Environmental > Aquatic > Marine >... | reverse complement strand
CGTCCCGGGACGGTCGCCGGCCATGTTGAGAAGAGAGGTCGGCGCGGTCCACCCCACGGCCGTCACGAGAAGGTCGGCATCGATCGCTATGCCGCCACCGGTCTCGACCTGCTGGAGCCGCTTCTTGCCTCGCGCCCGAACGAGCTGGCCTCCGCCGCGGGCGTCGATCACATCGGCGACCTCGATGCCGACGCCTTCGAGGTCGCGCGCAGCCGCGTCGCCCGAGTCGTTGGCGGCAAACACGACAGCCGTCGTTCCCGGTGCGACGGCGTGAAGATTGATGAGCCGTCGAACCGCTCCGGACAGCATCACCCCAGGAGTGTCGTTTCCCTCGAACACATAGGGCCTCTCGATGAGGCCGGGCGCGACGACGAGGCTCTTCGCGCGCGCCTTGATCAGCCGCTCGACAGCGACCGGATGGCTGCGCTGGACGATGCCCAACCAGTTGTCCTCGTACCGCCCTGTGACGGTCGAGTCGGTGAGAACCTCGATGTCCGACGCTTCGACCCGGCTGCGCAGCTCGGCGAGGAGTGCCTGCTCGTCGGGACCACCCCAGCGAAGGTGTCCTCCGAGTTGGTGCTCGTGCTCGACGAGGAGAACAGTCGCGCCCACCTCGGCTGCCGCGAGAGCGGCTGACATTCCCGCCGGTCCGCCGCCGGCCACGACGACATCGGGATGGGTGTACCGCTTGTCGTGATAGCCGTGCGGCGTGTCGAGATCGACGACCCCTCCGGGGGCGAATCGGGCCAACACCTTCTCGTACAGGGGCCACAACCGCTGCGGGCGGATGAAGGTCTTGTAGTAGAAGCCGGCGGAGAGGAAGCGCGCGAACCGCCCATTGATGGCCTTGACGTCGCACTCGAGGCTCGGCCACACGTTCTGCGCGGAGACCTCCATGCCGTCCTCGACGAGGCGGTGGCCCGCGCGGACGTTGGGATCGTCGCCGACCTGCAGCATCAGGTTGGGATCCCACGAGTCCGCGGTGAGAATCCCGCGGGGCCGGTGGTACTTCATCGACCGGCTGAAGACAGCGACACCTTCGGCGGCGAGCGCCGATGCGATCGTGTCTCCCGCGAAGCCGCTGTGTTGGCGTCCGTTCCACCTGAACCGGACGCGACTCGATCGGTCGATCACCTCGTGGGGCTGGGGTGGCAGCCGTCGAGTCACGGCGAACCGTCCGCAGTTCGACGGCCGGGGAGCAGCTCGTCTCGGAACGTGTTGGTCAGCGTGTTGCGCTCGGTGCTGAAGTAGCGCCGACACCCGGTGCGGCAGTACCAGGTCTCCCGCAGCCACCCTGCGGTGTTGTCCTCGAGGTAGAGGTAGTCGCGCCACTCCTCTCGGGACGTGGCGTTGGGATCGGGGCGCGTCGAGGCTTCGCCGACATACCGGAGGTCCGACGCGTTGCGAGGGCCGCAGTTGGGACAGGGGACGAGCAGCATCAGTGGCCCACCGCCGCCGCACCCTTTTCGCCCACTAACGCGTCGGCTTCGAATCGCTCGAGACCAAAGGCCGAGATCAGCTCGGGTGTCTGCCCGGTAGCCACCGCTTGGGCCATCTGCTCGCCGGACACCGGGCCCGCCTTGAAACCGTAGGTTCCCCACCCGACGTCGCACAGGAATCCCTCAACCGGGGTGAAGCCCATCACCGGCGAGTAGTCGGGTGTCATGTCGCAGAGCCCCGCCCACTGACGGAGAAGCCGCATCCGCGACAATCCGGGCATCAGCTCGAGGACATGCCCGGCGAGTTCTTCGGTGAAGTCGAGGGACCCGCGGAGGTCGTAGGTGTTGAACGGGTCGACGGCCGCGCCGAACACGAGCTCACCGCGATCGGTCTGGCTGATGTACACGTGCAGCGAGCCGGACACGACGACAGTGGGGAGGAAAACCTTCACCGGTTCGGTCACCGCGGCCTGAAGCGGGCGAGTGTGGATCGGGAGCTTGACGCCCGCCATGTCGGCGATGATCGACGCCCAGCCGGCGGTGCAGTTCACGACGATCGGGGCCGAGATGTCGCCGCGGGACGTGCGGACGCCTGTCACCTTGCCGCCTCGTCCTTTGCCACCTCGCCCTGTGCCGCTGCTGTCGGTGCCCTCTCCTCCCTCGACGAGGATGTCCAATACCTCTGTCTGTTGGTGGATGTGAACACCGAGGTGATCCGCGCAGCGGGCGTACCCCCACACGACGGCGTCGTGGCGGATGATGCCGCCTGGCGGGTGGTAGAGGGCGCCGAGGATCGGGTAGCGGGTGTTCGCGGACACGTCGAGGCTCGGCGCTTCCTCTTTGACCTGCCGGGGGTCGATGACCGAGCTGTCGATGCCCTGGAGCTTGTTGACCTCGGCTCGCCAATGCATCGTGCGAAGCGCGGAGTCGGTGTGGGCGAGAGTCATGTGGCCGCGCTCGCTGAACATGACATTGATGTTGAGATCGGTGGCCATCGAGCCATACAGCTCGAGCGATCGGTCGTAGAAAGCCACGCCCTCAGGCGTGAGGTAGTTGGATCGCACGATCGCCGTGTTGCGTCCCGATCCGCCCGAGCCGATGTAGGCCTTGTCGAGGACGGCGACGTTGGTGATGCCGTGATTGGCCACCAGGTAGTACGCGCAGGCCAGGCCGTGCACTCCGCCACCGATGATGACCACGTCGTAGGACGATCGGAGATCGTGATCGCGCCACGCACGCGGCCACTCCCCGCCCTTCAGTCCCTTCCAGGCCAGCGCGGCTGCTGAGTACCGCGACGGGCGAGATGGCCTACGGGACGACCCCCAGCGACGGAGATGTCGATCGCGTGTCATTGACGGCGAGCGTAGGGGTGATGTCGCCGAGGCCCTGCACAGGTCGTATGCTTTTCCGTCAACCCCTGATGGGACCACCGAATGGTCCCTGGGACGAGTGACCGTCGCCTCGACGGAAGTCGTCCCTCTCCCCAATCTCGATGGAGGGTTCAAAGCTGATGAAGCAATCCCGATGGATGCGCGTCCTCGCGCTCCTCGCCGGTCTGGCACTTATCGCTGCCGCATGTGGTGACAGCGACGACACCAGCACTGGTGATGAGGGCGCCGACGCCACCGTGGCCCCGGCCGACGATGACGCCACGGCCGACGACGACGCGATGGCTGATGATGACGCCACGGCCGACGACGACGCGATGGCTGATGATGACGCCATGGCCGACGACGACGCCATGGCTGAAGACGACATGGCCGACGACGAAATGATGGAAGAGCATTCGGCTCCGGAGCTCAAGCTGGGCCTCCTGCTGCCCGAGACCGGGCCCCTGGCCTTCCTCGGCGCGGGCATGATCCCCGCTGTCGAGCTCGCTGTCGCCGACATGAACGCGGCAGGCGCCAACATCACCGTGGTGCCTGGCGACTCCGCCACCGATCCCGACGTCGCCAACGCGACCGTCGACAGCCACCTCGCCGACGGCGTGCAGGCGATCGTCGGTGCGGCCAGCTCCGGTACCAGCTCGTCGGTCATCGACAAGATCACCGGCGCTCAGGTCGGACAGTGCTCGCCCTCGAACACCCTTGCCGGTCTCGGCACCTCGGGTGATGACGGCTTCTACTTCCGCACCGCACCGTCGGACGATCTGCAGGCCCCCACGCTGGCCAACGTCGTGCTCGACGACGGCTTCGCCAATGTGGCCCTCGTGACCCGCGCCGACGAGTACGGCACGGGCTTCAACGCCGAGTTCGCCCCTGCGTTCGAAGCCGCCGGTGGCACGGTGGTGTACGACACCCCGTTCGCTCCCGAGGCAGAGTCCTTCGATGACGTCGTCGCCGACGTCGTCGCAAGCGGCCCGGACGCCATCGTCCTGATCGCCTTCGAGGAGGGCGTGCAGGTGCTGATCGACATGGTGGCCGCCGGCATCGGTCCTGCCGATATCCAGATCTACATCACCGACGGCATGGCAACCGAGCAGCTCGGCGCTCTCATCGACGAGGACAACCCGGGCATCGCAGCGGGCATCAAGGGCACCCAGCCCTCCGCCGCTCCGGCTTCTGGCGCTGCCTTCTTCCCGGACGCCTTCCGTGAGGCTGCGGGTGAGGACACCCCGGCGATCTTCGCCGCTCACAGCTACGACTGCGCGATCATCTTCGGCCTCGCAGCTCTGCAGGCCGGCAGCGGCGATGCCGCCGATTGGGCGCCGATCCTTCCCGACGTCACCCGTGGCGGCGAGAAGTGCAACACCTACGCCGACTGCGCCGCTCTCATCGCAGACGGTGCCGACATCGACTACGACGGCGCCTCCGGGCCGCTCGACTTCCTCGATGTGGGTGAGCCGGGTGTCGCGTCCTACGACATCTACGAGTATGACGCCGATGGCGTCCAGCAGGTTCTCGAGCAGGTCTCCTTCTGATCTGACGGGTCTTCGCTGACTCATTGCCGGCCCGGCCGGCGAGCGTGTGCTCGCCGACCGGGCCGGTTGCGTTTTCGTCGCCGAGGTACGACTGAGCCAGAATCTGCGCATGAGCCCATCGCCCGTCCTCCGCCTGGTGGCGCGACAGCGCATCCGGGGTCGTCGGCGGGCTGGTGCGTGGATCGGTGCCCTGACGGTCGTGGCGGCCACGTTCGCGGCGTTCCTCGCGGCGCCGGGTGTCGCTCTGGCCCAGGAGCGAACCGCCGACGAGCTCGCCATCTCAGGTACGGCGCGGGCGGGCCGAACCGTGATCGAGGGCGTGCGTTTCACCGTAGAGCAGGATGACGCGGTGATCGGCGAGGCCGTCACCGATGCCGAGGGCAAGTGGTCGATCGACATCGAGGAGCCCGGCACCTATCTCGTCAGTATCGACGTCGAGTCGTTGCCCGACGGAGTCTCGCTGCGCGACCCGGATGTGACATCCCGCGAGCTCGAGGTCGTCGACCGACCGATCTCCGCGATCTTCGCTCTCACGGGTGACATCGCAGGCGACGGCGGCGACGGTGCAGCTCCCGCATCGAGCGGCATCGACAGCGACTTCGAGCGCTACATCGATCGGGCTGCGAGCGGCGTGCGAGTCGGTTCGCTGGTCGCGCTGGCCGCTGTGGGCCTGTCGCTCATCTACGGGGTGACGGGGTTGGTCAACTTCGCGCACGCCGAGATGGTGGGGTTCGGCGCAATCGTGACGTGGACGGTCGAAGACGTCACCAGCCTGCCCCTGATCGTGGCGGCGCTGGTCGGCGTCGTGTTCGGAGCCGGTCTCGGGCTCGTCCTGGAGAACGGGCTCTTTGGCCCGTTACGTCGGCGACGGCTGAGCCTGATCTCGATGATGGTCGTCTCGATCGGGTTGGCGTTCGTACTGCGCTATCTGTTCCTTATCTACTTCGGAAGCGAGCGAAAGTTCTTCCGGGACTTCCGCATCCAGACCAACTACGACGTCGGCCCACTGTCGTTGCCCCCGAAGGACTACTTCATCATCGTTTTCGCGCTGACGGTGCTCGTCACGATCGGGCTGCTCCTTCAGCGCACGAAGCTCGGCACGGCCATGCGTGCGGTCGCAGACAACCGTGACCTCGCCGAGTCGTCGGGCATCGATGTCAGGCGGACGATTCTGGCGGTCTGGATCGCCGGCAGTGCTCTCGCTGCGCTCGGCGGAATCATGCTCGGGATCACCCAGCAGGTCAGCTGGCAGATGGGCGAACGGCAGCTGCTGCTGATCTTCGCCGCCGTGACGCTCGGCGGGCTGGGCACTGCCTATGGCGCCATGGTCGGCGGACTCGCGATCGGTATCGCCAGCGAGATGAGCACCCTGTGGCTCGACAACGACCTGAAGTTCCTTGTGGCGCTGACCGTGCTCATCATCATCTTGATCGTGCGCCCCCAGGGTGTGCTGGGTCAAAGGGAGCGGTTCGGATGAGCGATCGTATGGAGCGTGGCCACCAGGCCCGTTGCGTCAGCAACAAGAGGGTTGTGCGATGAGCGATCGTATCGAGCCTGGTGACACCGTGCTCGATCCCGAACGCGACACACGAATCCTCGTGGCCTTCTACGCATCGGCCGCGGTTGTTGCAGCGTTGGTGCTTCTCGGTATCGCCGGCCTCGACACCTCGAGCATCATGTCCGGCGCCTTGCGTTCGGGTCTCGGAGTTCAGGGTGCTGTGTTCGCGCTCGCGGCGATCGGGGTCAACCTCAACTACGGGTACACGGGATTGCTCAACTTCGGCCCCGTCGCGTTCCTCGCAGCGGGGAGCTACGGCATGGGCATCACGATCACCAACGGAGGCCCATTCCTTCTCGGCATCCTGGTCGGGGTCCTGGCCGCGGCTGCCCTCGCACTGCTCCTCGGACTGCCCACTCTGCGGCTGCGCGGCGACTTCCTCGCGATCACCACGATCGCTGCGGGCGAGGTCTTGCGGGTTGCTTTCCGGTCGGACAACTTCTTCTCGATGGCGCTGATCTTGCTGTTGGTCGTGGGATCGGTGGGCGGGCTCACCTACGTGCTGCCGCGGGTGAAGGGCCGAAGTCTGCAGTGGGTCGTGGGGCTGGTCGCTGCGTTGGTCGTGACGGTCCTGTCGTCAGTGATCTGGAATGCAGAGCTCTGGCTGGGAGAAACCGGCGGTCCGTTCGGTGTTCCTCGCCCGGGCGAACCGGACATCGTCGAGACGTTCTACAACTGGAACCCGTACGACACCGGCGACTACGCGCTCACCGACGTCGCGATCCTCGGGGATGTGCTCGGCGCGATCCCGTGGGTCGGGGACGTCCTCGACAGCACCTCGTTCAACGATCGTCAGCTGTGGGTGATCACCGTCACCTGGTCGCTCGTGGTGCTCGCCTCTGCTTTTGTGTGGCGGTTGGTGTCCTCGCCGTGGGGCAGGGTGATGCGGGCGATCCGCGAAGACGAAGACGCGGCCCGGGCGGTGGGCAAGAACGCCTTCTCCTACAAGCTCCAGAGCTTCGTCGTCGGCGGAGTGATCGCCGCATTCGCAGGGATGGCGAGAGCGATGGACCAGGCGTTCTTCAATCCGGAGTCGTTCCGTACCCAGACGACGTTCTTCATCTGGACTGTGCTCATTCTGGGTGGCGCCGCGTCGATCCGCGGGCCGATCGCCGGCGCCATCGTGTTCTGGTTCTTCGTGTTCTTCATCGAGGGCGCCCTTCGCCAGATGGTCGAACGCGACTGGATCCCGGACTCGATCCTCGACGCCAACAACGTGTCGAGCGTCAGGTTCGTCCTGCTCGGGGTGACCTTGGCCGCGCTGATGATCTGGAGACCCCAGGGGATCTTCGGCAAGAAGGAGGAGGCGTTGCTCGATGCCGCCTGATGCCTTCGCCGATGTCGAGGCCGATGCCCGTCCCGGAGCCCCGAAGCCCGATCCGATCTTGGTGATCGATGGGATCCAGCGGACCTTCGGCGGTCTGACCGCCGTCGACGTGTCGCACCTCGAGATCCAACGCGGCACGATCACTGCGCTGATCGGCCCCAACGGTGCCGGAAAGACCACGCTGTTCAACCTGGTGTCGGCCTTCGACCAGCCCGACGCCGGCTCCTGGACGCTCAACGGCCGGTCGCTTCGCGGGATGCAGCCGTATCAGATCGCTCGCGCCGGCATGGTGCGGACCTTCCAGCTCACCAAGTCGCTCGCCAAGATGACCTGCCTCGAGAACATGATGCTCGCGGCCCCGAGTCAGGCCGGCGAGTCGTTCTTCAAGGCGCTCGTGCCGTCGACCTGGCGGGCCCAGGAGAAGGTGATCGAGGAACAAGCGCTCGGGCTGCTCGAACGCTTCAACCTCATCCACATGCGCGACGAGTACGCGGCGACGCTCTCCGGTGGTCAGCGCAAGCTCCTGGAGATGGCTCGCTCGCTGATGACCGAGCCGGACATCATCCTGCTCGACGAGCCCATGGCCGGCGTCAACCCGGCACTCGTGCAGTCGTTGCTCACCCACATCGAAGCCTTGCGCGACGACGGCATGACCGTGATCTTCATCGAACACGACATGGACGTGATCATGGGGATCTCTGACTGGATTGCTGTGTTGGCCGAGGGGAGAGTGATCGCCGAAGGCACTCCCGATCAAGTGGCCCAGAACCCCGCGGTGATCGACGCCTATCTGGGTACCGGATTCGGTGAGGAGGGGTGACCGATGAGTGACGTCGATCTCCTACAGGCCGACCAGGTCGTCGCCGGCTATCTCCCGGGCGTCGACATTCTCACGGGCGTGGAGTTCCGTCTCGCGGGCAGCGAATTGGTGGGGATCATCGGCCCCAACGGCGCTGGAAAGTCGACGCTGGTGAAGGCGATGTTCGGGCTCGTCTCGGTCCGTTCGGGCTCGGTGCGGTTGCGCGGCGAGGACATCACCAACCTGGCCGCTCACGAGCTGGTCAGCAGGGGTGTCGGGTTCGTGCCCCAGACCGAGAACGTGTTCCCCTCGCTCACCATCTTCGAGAACATGCGCATGGGCGGCTACCAGCTCCACGACGATGAGATCGAGGGTCGCTTCGACAAGGTCGCCGAGCTGTTCCCTCGCCTCGCCGAGCGGCGGTCTCAGCGCGCCGGGCTGTTGTCGGGCGGCGAGCGTCAGATGCTGGCCATGGGCCGGGCGTTGATGATGCAGCCGTCGGTGCTCCTTCTCGATGAGCCCTCTGCGGGTTTGTCTCCCGCGTTTCAGGCTGAGGTGTTCGAGACCATCAAGGACATCAACTCGACCGGCGTGTCGATCGTGATGGTGGAGCAGAACGCCCACCGGTGCCTCGCCATCGCCGATCGGGGCTATGTGCTCGATCGGGGGCGCAACGCGCACGAGGGAAGCGGCCGCGGCCTCCTCGAGGATCCGAAGGTGATCGAGTTGTATCTGGGAACGCTCGCCAAGGGTCGGCGCGGCGAGTGACAGTGATCGAGTTGTATCTGGGAACGCTCGCCAAGGGTCGGCGCGGCGAGTAACAGTGATCGAGTTGTATCTGGGAACGCTCGCCAAGGGTCGGCGCGGAGAGTAAGCCGGGGGCATGGTCGGCCGGGTTCTGGTGCCGTGTGTGGATCTCGAGGAGACGCTCGCGTTCTTCACCTCGACGGTGGGAATGCGCATCGAGCGCATCTCACCTGCGGACTCGCCGCGGGAGGTGGACCTGTCCGGTGGCGGTCTGGCGTTGCGGTTGGTGCGTTCCGTCGATGCCGATGGTTCGTCTGTCGCGCTCGAGCTCGATGCGACCATCGATCTGCGGCCCGGGGTGCTCGTCGCCCCCAACGGCACTCGTGTTGATGTCGTCGAACGCTCGCGGCGCTTCTCGCTTCCGGAGTTGGACGAATCGCTCGTCGTGAGCCGGTTGGCGGAGGCCGAGGGTTTCGGGGCCGGGCGGGCCGGCATGGGGTACCGCGACTTGATCCCGAGTCGGCTCGGGGGGCGGTTCATCGCGTCGCACATTCGCATCGCGGAGGGTGGCGAGGTTCCCGACTACGCCCATTTCCATCGGATTCGGTTCCAGCTGATCTACGTGCGTAGAGGTTGGGTCCGGGTTGTGTACGAGGACCAGGGCGAGTCCTTCGTGATGAATCCGGGGGACTGTGTGATCCAGCCGCCCGAGATCCGCCACCGCGTGCTCGAGTCGTCCGCGGGGCTCGAGGTGGTGGAGATCGGCTGCCCGGCTGAGCACGACACCTTCGCCGATCACGACATCGAGCTTCCGACAGGTCGGGTTCTGCCCGACCGCGACTACGGCGGTCAGCGGTTCGTGCGAGACATCGCTGCGGAGGCGATGTGGGAGCCGTGGCGCGTCGCGGGCTACGAGGTGCGCCAGACCGAGGTGACCGAGGCCACCGACGGTCTCGCCGGGGTACGCACGATTCGTCCCGGTGCAGCGGGTTCGGCCGACGTCGCGCGCGTGACGCACGACGGGGAGTTCGCTTTCTACTTCGTGCTCGATGGGTCGATCGATCTGGCGGTCGAGCATCGCACCGAGTCCCTTGTCGGAGGCGACAGCGTGGCGGTGCCGAGCGGTCTCGATCACTCGTGGGCGCGACCGTCTTCGGATCTGCAGCTGCTGGAAGTGACGCTGCCGGCAGCGCCGGCGTTCACCCTCGTAGCAGCGGACGGGTGAGGCAGGTCGGGCCGCCCTCGCACGGGATACACAGCTCGTCTGCGACGAACGTGTCCACCTCGCAGCCGGCATCGCGCATGAGGGCGAGCGTTTCAGCGAATCCTTCGATCGCGATGCAGCGTCGTGGGGCCGTCGCCAAGACGTTGAGGTTGAGGCCCGCGCTTCGATCGAATTCGTCGGGCGGAGCATGGAGCAGCGTGTAGCCGCGGTCGACGAGCGCTTCGTAGAGCGCCGTGGGCATGAGGGGTGCGTGGATCAGGGCCAGATCGTCGTCGAGCGGGCTGATGAGCGAGAGCAGATGCAGGCAGGCGTCCGGTCCGAGGAAGTACGGCAGGTCGTACACCAGAAGGTCGATTCCCTCCGGTGCCACGACTGCCTCGAGCTGGTCGATGCCCGCTTGATTCGTCCTGAAGCCACGGCCGACGGCGAGGGTGTTCGCATCGACGAAGAAGCAGTCACCGCCCTCGATCAGACCCGGCGGTTCGATGGTCCCGAGGATGGGAACGCCGATCGCCTCGTAGAAGATGGCGTGCAGTCTGGCCTCGGCGGACCGAAGGGGCTTGCCCGGGCGCAGCACCACCGCGCCGGCGCCGGTCACGAAGCTCGGGTCGTAGGTGAAGACCGAATCCGCCAACTGGTCCGGATCATCCGGAAGCCAGTCGATCGCGGCGCCATGCTGCTCGACCAGGGTCACGAATCCCGCGTACTGATCGAGAAGCGCTGCCGGGTCGGGTGCCTTGGCGTAGTGCCACACCTCGGGATCGGCTTCGAGGATGGCACCCGGCCGCCGCATCGCGACCCGTCGAAGGCGAGCGATGCTCGATGTCACTCCATACACGCCCGCCGAATCTACCGACGCCTGGCTCTACAGTGCGCCCGTGGAGTTGGGACCGTTCTCCGATGATCCGCTTTTCGCCGAGGCTCAGGCGCTCGACGACGCGTCCGAGTTGGCCGGCTGGCGCGAGCGCTTTCGGATCGATGATCCCGAGCTGATCTACCTCGACGGCAATTCGCTCGGGCGGCTTCCTGTCGCGGCGGTCGAGGCCGTCGCCAACGCCGTGGAGGATCAATGGGGTCGACGGCTCATTCGGTCGTGGAACGAGGGATGGTGGGACCTCCAGCTCGAGGTGGGGGATGCCATCGCACCGGTGATCGGAGCACGGTCCGGCGAGGTGATCGTTTCGGATTCGACCACCGTGAACCTCTACAAGCTGGCGATCGCCGCCCTCGCGGCGCGGCCGGGGCGCTCGAGGGTCGTCACGGACGATCTCAACTTTCCGAGCGATGTCTACGTCCTGGAGTCGGCGGCCCATCATGCCGAGGGGCAGCGGGCGGTCGAGATCGTTCGATCCGACGGCGTCAACGGTCCGGTCGATGCGCTCGTCGCTGCTCTCGATGAGGACACCGCGCTGTTGTCGTTGTCGGCCACGACGTTCAAGTCGGGCTACACATACGATATCGCTGCGCTCACGGCGGCTGCTCATGAGGTGGGCGCGTTGGTGCTGTGGGACCTCAGCCACTCGGCGGGTGCCATCGACCAGGGTCTCGCCGCTGCCGCCGCGGATCTTGCCGTCGGGTGCACGTACAAGTACCTCAACGGCGGTCCGGGCTCGCCGGCGTTCGTCTACGTTCGGTCGGATCTGCAGGCGATGCTCGACAGCCCCGTGCACGGCTGGTTCGCCCACGACGATCCCTTCGCCTTCGACCTCGAGTTTCACCAGACCGATGGCATGCGGCGCTTTCACATCGGGACGATGCCGGTGCTGTCGCTGGTGGGAGCCAAGGCCGGTGCCGAGCTCGCTGCCCAGGCCGGCAGCAGGCGGCTTGGGGCCACGTCGGTGTCGCTCGTCGGGTGGGCCGAGCGGCTCTTCGACCAGCTGCTGGCCCCGCTGGGGTTCGACTTCGCATCACCGCGGGACCCGATGCGCCGGGGGAGCCATGTGTCGGTCGGGCACGACAACGCGTGGCAGATCACCCAGGCGCTGATCGAGGAGGGAAGGGTGTTGCCGGACTTCCGGGCACCGCGACACCTCCGCTTGGGCTTTGCTCCGCAATACACGACCCACGTCGAGATCCACACCGCGTTCCGCCGTCTCGTGGAGATCGTGAACTCCGGCGTCTGGGAGACCTACCCCGCGGTCCCCACCGAGGTCACCTGACCTGCAAAAAGGTGCCTGGCACTTCGTGTTACGAAACGTCACATTAAGTGCCAGGCACCTCTCGAGGGCACGACTGAGCTGCGGGGCGTCGCGAAGCTGGGCTACGCGGTCGGCTGGGGCTGGCTGACGTCCCCGATGACCGTCGGAGGTCGCCGCCGGTCGAGAGCGCGCGACACGGTGTCGTACCCGGGTCCCTCGACAAACGTGCGGTAGGCCGCGATTCCCGTCGCCGTCTCGAGCGTGTGCTCGAGGTGCAGCCAGTCGGGCGCCGGCTCCATGCCGATGAACGCCCGATAGCTCGACCACGGAAAATCCTGCGGTTTGTGGACCATGCCGGCTGCGACCGGATTGCGGTGCACGTAGCGACTGACGGCCAGAAAATACGCCCCTGCGTCGATGACGGTCGAGTGAAAGCGCCCCTTCCAGAGCGGCCCGTCCTTGTCGTACCGCCGGTTGTGCTGTTTGGAATAGTCGCCGTCGACCGATCGCATCGCCCACGAGAGCTCGCCCGCTATCGAGCGCACCAGGAGGTGGTAGTGGTTGCCCATGAGGGCGTAGGCGTGAATCTCGAGTGGTTGGGCAGCCAGAAGTTGGAGAAAGGCATCGTGGTCAGCGGCGTCACGGAAGACCGTTCGACGTGCCGCGCCGCGGTTGACCACATGATGCCAAGCTCCCGGAAAATCGATGCGAGGTGCTCGTGGCATGGCCGCAACCTATTGGCGCGGTGGGACATCGACCCCGGACGCGGAAAGGTGCCTGGCACTTCGCGTTACGGTTCGTAACACGAAGTGCCAGGCACCAATTGGGGGTCAGAAGCGGGTCTGGGGGATCGTCATCGCCGGGATGCGCAGCGTGCAGATGACCTCGCCGCACGGGCCGGTGGGCGGCTGGGGTGGGATCGGAAGCTCGAAGGGACCTTCGCCGAGGTCCACCCAGAAGTCCGGGTCGCACAGCTCGGGGTAGAGATCGCAGAAGCCGGGGATCTCGATGATCAGTTCGTCGATGTCGACCACCGGACCGTTCTCGGCCAGCCAGTCCTCGATCCAGCTGAGGTCGACCTCGAACTCCGGCACCTCTGCGTCACCGTCGTCTGCATCGTCGGTGCCCTCAGCATCGTCGGTCCCGTCGTCGGTCTCGTCGTCGGTGTCCGGAGCGGGGTCGCCGCCTTCACCATCCTCTGGGACCTCGGCCTCCGGTTCCGCGTCCTCGGCGGGATCGTCGGTCTCTGGCGCCGCTGGCTCGTCTGCGGCGTCGTCCGCCTCTGTGCTCTCTGTGCCTTCCTCGGCCGGTTCGTCCGACGAGCTGGAGTCGCTCGACTCGGGCGCCGCCTCCTCGGTGCCCGCCGCCTCCTCGGTGCCGTCGGCGACTGTCTCGGTCGGCTCTCCGGCCGACTCGGTCGAAGTGCCGTCGTCAGCTGCGCCGTGGCCGTCGGACGACCCTTCGGAACCGGACTCAGGGTTCAGGTTGGCGGACGTGTCTTCGGCGATCACGATCCGAACGCCGTGCGGGTCCGCCGCATCGTCGACGATCGTGCCGTCCGTCAGCACGAGCGACGAATCTGTCGGCTCGGCAGATGCCGGGTCGGGCGTCGTTGCCCTGACGCCGACGACGACGGCCGTCAGCGTCACGGCCGCTGCGGTCAGGCCGACGATGGTGTTGCGGTAGATGTTGGGGTTCATTGTCTCGTTCCTCGTGGTGCGTGGACACCGGTAGGACGAACGGGCGCGTCAGAACCCAACACTTTTCGCGAAGAAGTTTCGCGATCAGCAGGAAACGAGCTTCAGAACCAGACGTGAGCGAGTCTCATTGCCTGCACCGTCGACGGCGAGAAGCTCCACGACGACCCCTGCACTCCCGCTCGTCACGAGTCCCGCCGCGAACGGACCGATCGCCCCGTCGAAGAGGTCGTCGGCGATCGTCGGGTCGTCTCCGTCGGTGGGATCGTCGACCGGTTCGAGTTCGACGACCGAGCGCGACCGTCCGACCGTGACCAGGGCCTCCACCCGGTCGACGCCGGAGCCGACGTCGGTCACCGTCGCCGAAACCACGGCGGTCGTCGGAGCGCAGTTGGGACCGTCGGCCGCCACGACCGTGCTGGTCGACACGTCGATGTCGTCGATCTCGGGGGCGATGAGATCGAAGCGAACGATCGGGAGACTCGGTGGTGGTAGCTGGATGAGCGTCTCGCCGTCTTGATCGTCGGGAATCCGCGACGGGCCGACCGATGTCGTCGTCGTGCTCGACGGCTCGCCCCCGGCACCTATGACCGGGCCGTTCGAGGTGGTCGGCCGCGAGACCTCGCTGGGGACGGTGGCCGTTGACGCAGTAGTGGCCGGCGGGGGTGGGAGTGCTGTCGACGACGGCGCGGCCACTGAGGTCGAGGGCGCTGTCGGGGGAGGTGTGGAGGAGGGAGGCGACGACAGCTCCACGCTGGTCGGGGCCCCGACCGCCTCGGTTCGGCCGCCGCCGCGGTCGCGGTCCGGCCACAGGCCAACAGCGAGCACGACACCTGCCACGACGAGGGCAGCGGCACCCGCGACACGCGCAATCCACCCCGCACCCCGCGTGCCCGCGGCGGCACGGGGGAACCCCGAGGAATCGTGCGACAACGCAGACGACGCGGCTTCGGACGGCGCGACGGGCGTGCTGTGACTCGTGAGGCGCGTGTGGAGCTCGGCGGGCGCCGGCATGAGCGGTACTGCGGCGAGAAGGGCGATGGGGCTCGCGACCATCGCCCTGGTTCGCTCACAGATGTCGCAGTCGTCGACGTGACGAGCCACCCGCTTGCGTAGCAGCGGGGTGAGCCCGCCGTCCCAGTTGCGGAGCAGCGCTGCCAGCTCCTCGCAGTTCCGCCGCCCCCGGCGGGCCACCAGCAGCGCGACGAGGCTGCGCTCCACCCTGTCGCGGACGCGACCGACGAGAACGTACGCGTGGGAGGTCTTCACTCCGAGCGCGTCGGCCAGGTCGCCGCCCTCCAGTCCGTGGCGAAGCTGGAGGTCCAGGACCGCCCGATCTCGTGGGTCGAGCCCCGCAGCAGCGCTCCGGACCAGCTCGGCGAGCTCGTCCTGTTGGACGCCCTCTGCGAGGTCCTCGTCGGAGGTGAGCTCGTCGAAACGGTCGACCGGTGTCGATCGATCCCTCACGCGCCTGAGGCATTCGTTGCGGGCGATGGCATAGAGCCAGGGCCGGAGCTTGTTTGGATCGCGGAGCTGACCGATTCTCTCGGCGGCGAGCAAGAAGGTGTCCTGCACGGCGTCCGCCGCGTCGTGGGGCGAACCCATGACGGACCAGCAGTAGTCGTGGAGGCGATCGCCGTATATGCGAAACAGGTCCCCGAGCGCGCTGGTGTCACCGCTGGCGAGCCGTTCGACGAGCTGTGTGTCGCTCTGCATGTCGGTGTCGCGCTCCGTCCCATCCGGTGCTCCCATCCGCTCGTCCTCTCGACCGTCGACGGTGAAAGGAGTCGTGGGGGCGCCCGGATCCAACAGTTTTGGCGAGGTTTCTCGTCGTGTCCGGTCGACCGTTCGGTCGCTCAGTCGAGAGCGAAGAGTCGCCGGCAGGCGTCGAATCCGTCGATCACGACGTCGTCGCGCCGCTGCGGTTCCCAGTCAGCTCGATCGAGTCGGAGCAGCACCTCCTCGGCGACCGTTCCGTCTGCGAACTGGGTTCGCTTGGTGCCGTTCTCCCGATAGCCCATGCGCCGCGACACAGCGAGCGAGCGGATGTTGGTGATGCGTGCCGAGCTGGTGGCGACCTCGGCCTCCAACGCGTCGAACACGAAGTGGAGGACCGCGGCGCGCATCTCGTTGCCGAGCCCCTGGCCCTGGAACTCACGCGTCAACCACGAACCGGTCTCGACCGTCCTTAGGGTTCCGAAGTCGGTGGCCTCGATCCCCTGGGTTCCCACGACCCGTCCGTCCACGAAGACGCCGAACGGCAGGCTGAAGTTGTTCGGCGTCAGCTCGGCTCGACTGCGCCAGTGGAACTGCGGCACCCCGAGCCGTATCTCCTCCTCGGTGCCGAGTGTCCACGGCACCACGAAGGGATGCGGATCGTCGTTGTGGATGCCGGCGAGCGCCGCGTCGATCACTCCGGGGATCTCGTCGTCTGTCGGCAACCGGAGTTGGACCCGCGGCGTGGTCACGCTCAGTCCGAACGGCGGCCAGCTCTCAGCGTCCATGGCGGCGACGGTAGGGAGCGCTGCCGCGAGGTGCGAGCCATTTGTCTCGGGCTGACCGAGGAGTGCTCCCCAGCACCTAGATTCTGCGGCGTGAGACAGATCCATCATTACGTCGACGGCGGTGAGCGTGCCGGTACGAGCGGCCGCACTTCGCCGGTGTTCAATCCGGCCACGGGCGAGGTCCAGGCCGAGGTCGGTCTCGCCAGCGTCGAGGAGGTCGATCAGGTCGTCGCCTCGTCGCGGCGGGCGTTCGCCGAATGGCGTCGCTCGAGCCTCACCGCTCGCACGCAGG
>Ga0209992_10002507_pt1 | contig 16650 bp, 11 predicted proteins | sample 2SBtaG_2_FD_182564 | JGI IMG/M metagenome (GOLD analysis project Ga0209992, IMG submission 182564) | Deep subsurface microbial communities from Kolumbo volcano to uncover new lineages of life (NeLLi) - 2SBTROV12_ACTIVE470 metaG (SPAdes)... | ecosystem: Environmental > Aquatic > Marine >... | reverse complement strand
TTGATGACCACCGGGCCACACCCGCGATCTGCCCCCAAACCGGCCCACACGGATAGCCCTGTGCGGCCTTGAAATCGTCCCCAGAGCCCCCGTTTCGCTCCTGGCGAAACCAGTGGTTCCCCGGCAAGGACTCGAACCTTGAATGCCAGGACCAAAACCTGGTGTGTTGCCGATTACACCACCGGGGAACGGACGCGGGCGGTCGGCCCGTGTCGAGCCGCGGACTATACCCGCGGGCCCCTCCTGGCCCAAGGGAGCACTTGGGGGGCGAGTCGGCGCCCTTCTTGGACTCGGGATTCCGACCATATTCCGCCCATGCGCCTGTCGCAGCCTCGGTTCAAGGGCAGGCCAGCCCTGAGCCGACCTGCGGCTGCCAGGCGGAGTTTGCGGGAGGCGCGTTCCCGTATCTCTTATGGTGGCCGCCTCATCATCAGCCCCGGGGGGACCACCGATGAACATCAGCCGCCTTTCGTCCGCCATCCTGCTCGCCGTGTGCACGGCCTGCGTCAGCGTCGAACCCGCGCTGCTCTTCGAGGGCACGGGCGACCACCACTTCGAGGTCACCACGGCCGTGCCCGAGGCCCAGGCGTACTTCGACCAGGGCCTGGTCCTGGCCTACGGCTTCAACTTCGACGAGTCACAGCGCTCGTTCAAGGAGGCGGCGCGGCTCGACCCCGATTGCGCCATGGCCTGGTGGGGTTTGGCCTACGCCCTGGGACCGAACTACAACTCGCCCCTGGATCCCGACCGCGCGGCGCTGGCCGCCGACGCCATCGCCGAGGCCATGGACCGGCGCGACGGCGCGACCGAGCGGGAGCGCGACCTCATCGAGGCCATGAATGTGCGCCTCGGTGTCGCCGTGCCCGAAGGCGAGCGGGACCTCATCGACGGCGCCTACGCTGGCGCCATGCGCACCCTCTGGAACAAATACCCCGAGGACGGCGACGTCGGCTTCCTCTACGCCGACGCCCTGTTCAACGAGACGCCGTGGGAGCTGTGGTCCGCCGACTTCGAGCCCAACGTGAACACCCACGAGGCCATCGCCGCTCTTGAGCGGGTGCTCGAACTGAACATCCACCACCCCGGCGCGAACCACTTCACCATCCACGCCTGGGAGCCGTCGGGCGAGGCCTGGCGCGCCGAAGCTGCCGCCGACCGCCTGGGCGACATCACGCCGGGCCTGGGCCATCTGGTGCACATGCCCAGCCACATCTACATCCAGGTGGGACGCTACGACGACTCGGTGCGCTGCAACGACGAGGGCGCGCGCCTCGACCGCGAGTACTTCGAGAGCGTCGGGACCCAGGGCGAGTATCACGGCTACCAGGCACACAACACCCACTTCAGAGTCTGGTCGGCCATGTACATGGGCGCCTACGAAGAGGCGCTGGAGGCCTGCCAGGTGCTGCTCGACGACCTGCCCGACGAGATGGAGGCCCAGCCCTGGAGCGGTCAATGGATCGGCATGGACCAGACCGTCCACCTGCGCTTCGGCAACTGGGAGGCGGCCCTCGAGATCCCGCGCCCGGCAGACGTGCAGCCCTTCTCCATCGCCCTGTGGCACTACGGTCGCGGCCTGTCGTTCGCCAACCTCGGCCGCTTCGACGAGGCCCGCGCCGAGGCCGAGGCCCTCGACTCTGCTGCGGAGGCGCTGCCGAACTTCGACCCGGAGTTCTTCGAGGAGATCCAGCGGGTCATGACCGTGGCCAAGCAGATGCTCGCTGGCGAGATCGCCTACCTGTCCGGAGACCACGAGACAGGCTACGAGCACCTGCGCAAGGCGGTGGAGGCCGAGGACTCCCTGCGCTACTCCGAGCCCTCGCCGTGGATGGTGCCCACGCGCCACTCCCTCGGAGCGTTGCTGCTCGAGCAGGGACACCTGGCCGAGGCCGAGGCGCTCTACCGCCAAGACCTGAAGAAGCACGCCGGAAACATCTGGTCGCTGCAGGGCCTCACCGAGTGCCTGGAGCGCAGTGGACAGACCGCCGAGGCGACAGAGCTGCGCGGGCAGTTCGAGGCCGCCCGCGCCCAGGCCACGGTCGATGTGCAGACATCCTGTTACTGCCGCACGTCCACGGAGACCTGATCGCGACCGCCGCCATTCTCCGAGTCGGAGCCTCGGACTTGTAGGACGAGGGCTACAATCCCCGGTCGATGATTCATTCGTTCATCGCGTCGTCACCTGGGATTCCCCATGAGCCGCCTCGACCTCCTCTTACTCGCCGAGGAATCCCTGTCGTTCGCGGACGACGAGTACCTCAGCCAGAGGCTCAAGACGGTCAAGGTCTGGCCGAAGTTCGACGCGGAAGAGCGGGCCGCCACCGAAGTCGACCTGGGCCTGGAGGACAAGGACCTCTGGGTGCGCATGCGCGGTGGGGGACACCTGCTGCGCCCGCCTCACAGACCGTCGCTGGCCCTGTGCGACCTGGCCACCGTCGCGCGAGACGCCGGGTACGCCGTGGCCATCGTCGACAACATCGCGCGCTATGCGCACCGGCGCAGGATCATCGAGCGCCTCGTGGCCGATCACTCGCCACGGCTGATTGGCCTGACCACGACCTTCTTGCTGTCCGAGCGCGAAGTCGAGGAGACCGTGGCGCTGATCCGCTCGCTGGCGCCCGAAGCGAAGATCGTGCTGGGTGGTCCCACGGTGCGCCGCCGGGTCGCCTTGCACGGGCTCGCCGACTACGCCATCTTCGGCTCTGGCGAGCAGGCCATCGTGCAGCTGCTCGGCGCCCTCGACGGAGACGTCGACCCTGTGCAGATCGCTGGCCTGGCGATCCGCAATCCCGATGGCTCCGTGACCTACGGCAAGGCGTCGCGAGAGCTCGCACGAGTGGGTCAACCCGGCCAAGCTTTTGCCACCAGGGACGACGAGCTGATCCCGGTCCCTGACTGGTCTCTCTACCCTCGCTCGCGGGACACCGTCTACGCCATCGAGTTCAGCCGGGGTTGCAAATACAACTGCTTCTACTGCGCCTACGACCGGGACAAGGTGACCCGCTCGCTCGACGAGATACGCGACGAGCTGCTGCGCAACGCCGAGCTGGGGATCACCCGCTACCGCGTGGGCGACAGCAACTTCACCGATGGCCCGCCGCACGACCCGGACTACCCGCTCAAGGTGTGTCAGCTCATGATCGAGCTCGATCTCGGCCTGGAGTGGTCCTGCTACAGCCGGGTCGACGACCTCGATGACGAGCTGGCCGAGCACATGCGCCGCGCGGGCTGCTGGGGCTGCTTCTTCGGCGTCGAGTCTGGCGACGACCGCATCTTGAAGTTGATGCGCAAGGGCCACGACCTCGCGGATGCTGAACAGGGCCTGGCCGTGGCCCGGCGCAACGGGTTGTTCGCCCACGTGAACATGATCGCCGGCTATCCGGGCGAGACCGAGGCGTCGTTTCGCAACACGATCGACTTCGTGATCCGCGCGCGCCCGGACACCTTCGCCCTGGGGCAGTTCTATCTGGTCGACAAGGCGCCGGTCCGCGGCCGGGCCATGGGCGACTTTGCCCTCGAAGGAGAAGGCCTGAAGTGGCGGCACAGCACCATGGACTCCGAACAGGCCGCCGCCCTGGTGGCTACCGGCATCGACGAGCTGCTCGACGCCGGGCTCGAACTCTCCAACGAGATGCGCATCGTCGAGTACATGGGCTGGGGCATGACCCTGGACCAGGCGCGCCTGGCGAGCGACGCGCTCAGCCGCTGCATGCGCGGCGCCGAGAACGAGGTGGGGGGCGAGGCGCAGCGCGCGGTCAAAGAGCTCTTCTGCGGCGTCGTTCCCCAGTGGCTAGGCCGAGACATTCGTGCGGCACACGGCCGCTGATGCGCCGCGGCTGTGTTTGCGTGCGGCGCATGGAAGCTGACGTGCCGCGGGTCTGTGTGGCGCGCGGCGCTTTCCCCACTGGCTGCTAAGGCTTTCGCGCCACGGAGAAGCGATAGGTCTGGTGACCGTAGGTGCGGGTCTCGATCAGCTCGAGTTCGCGCTCCAGCCGCTCGAAGAGTGCACGGGCGTTGGCGTGTCCACGTAGCGAGCCGCCGTAGGGGCGCGTCCATGACGACACCAGGGGGTTGAGCAGGGCTCGAAACCCTGTGGCCAGCTGGAGGTCTCCGATGACCACCTGGCCTCCCGGCTTTACCGAGGCCACCAGATTGCCATAGGCGACCTCCCACTCAGGGATGATCGACAGCCCCAGGGTGCACACGGCCGCATCGAAAGGGGCCTCGCAGGGAGGCTCGAATTCGGTCACGTCGCCCTCGAGCAACGTGACGTTGGGCCAGCGTCCTTGCTCGACGTTCTGGCGAGCCATGGCGAGCATGGCCGGGGAGAAGTCCACGCCCACGATCGAACCTTCCCCGCCGATTCGTTCCAGAATGGCGGGAAACTCCCTGCCGGTGCCGCAGCAGAAGACCAGCACCCGGTCGCCCCGTGAGAGGCCAGCGGCGGCGACCGCGTGATGGGCCTGGGTGTCGAAGTCGTACAGCGCGTTGCCCACCAGCATGCGCGCGGCGCGGATCACTCGGCGAGGAAGCGACGGGTGTTCGTCGTACGCGGGGGGCAGGTTGTCGCCATAGAGTCTCCTCACGCGCGCTGCCGAGTTCTTCATCAGGTATCCAGCCAGCTTCATCAAACGTCGCAGGCTCGTCGAGCGACCCGCAGACCGAACCAAGATACACCGCAAGTTGTGCAATCTGCGAAAGCCGGGCAGAATGAACGCACCGGCTCGACCCGCACCCCCTGGCTGTTCGACGTGTTGCTGCCATGGCGTGCCCCCCCCCGCAGAACTGGGAGCTTTCTCTTGCTGAACAGAGCCGGTCCATGACACCTGCATGGACGGACACGACCGCTGTCTGGGAAACGTTCGAGCAGACCGTGCAGGCCGACCCCGAGGCCATGGCGGTGTCTACCGCCGGTACCACCGTGACCAGGGACGAACTCGCCACACAGGCGTCGACGGTCGCGAGCGCCATGGGGGCCGCCGGAGTGCGTCCACACAGTGTGGTCGCGCTCATGCTGCCGAACTCCGTGGAGTGCGTCGCGGCCTTCCTGGCTGTGGCGCAGATCCCGGCCCTCGCTGCGCTGGTCTCGTCGCGCTACAGGGCCTCGGAGCTCCAGGCCATCTTCTCGGACGTTCGACCAGACTACGTCGTCGTGTCGCCGAGCCGGGCCCCGGCCATCGCTCGCCTCGTCGAGATTGAGGATGAGTCGGACATCGTCGTGCCCGGCAGCGATCTGAGCCTCCGCCTGCTGTGCCTCCGCAGGCCGAGCTCGGCCTCCGTTCTCGACATACAGGAGCGCTTCGGTCTTCCCGACCCTGGCTCGTTCCCTGCACTGTTCAAGTTCAGCTCCGGGTCGACGGGGGCTCCCAAGGCAGTCCTCTGGACCGCGGCCAATCTTCGCGCGGCGGCCGAGAATGTCGTGGAGACCCTGGGCCTCGACGGCTCAGACGTGGTGCTCGCCCCGGTCCCGCTCTCTCATTCCTACGGATTCGATCTCGGCGTGCTGCCGCTGGTCTTCGCGGGGACGCCGCTCGTCCTTCGCAGCCGGTTCTCGCCGAAGGAGGTCCTGAGAGATTTCCGCGACGAGCGCATCTCGGTGTTCCTCGGTGTGCCGGCCATGTACAGCGTCCTGAACCGCAAGCGGCTGGACGCGGTCCCGGATCTGTCGTCGGTCCGCTACCTTCTCTCGTGTACCGCGCCGCTAGCGGCCAGCCAGATCGAGGCGTTCCGACGGCGGTTCAACGCGCAGATCGTCCAGCACTTCGGATCTTCAGAGACCGGAGGTATCTCCATGCAGGTCGCCTCGGAAGTCGAGCGGCGTCCCGGTTCGGTGGGCCGCGCCATGAAGAACGTCGGCGTGAGCATCGTGGACAGCAACGGCAAGACGCTGCCCCCGGGCCAGGCTGGCGAGGTCGTCATCAGCGGGGAGGCGATAGCTGCCGGGTACGTGCACCGAGAGAGCCTGGACGGCAAGAACGGTTTCGTGGACGGCGGCTACTGGACGGGCGACGTCGGTTCTCTCGACGCCGACGGCTTCCTCTCTCTCGACGGACTGCGAGAGGGCGTGATCACCGTCGGCGGCTGGAAGGTGTCCCTGGCCGAGGTGGCGCGAGTGCTGGAGTCCCACCCTTCCGTGGCGGAGAGCGCGGTGAGCGCGTTGCCGGGGCCGCCAGAGAAGCAGCGGGTCATGGCCACCGTGACGATCCACCACCCCGTGAATGAGGCCGAACTCATCGCGTTTTGCCAGGCTCTGCTTGCAGACTACAAGGTGCCACGGCGCGTCCGCATTCTCGACGACCTCCCCGCCTAGCCTCCCGGAGACCTGCATGCGCCGCGTCGTCATCACCGGCCTTGGGGCCGTCTCCTGCCTCGGCAACACTGTGGCCGAAGTACTCGCCTCGTTGCGCGGGGGGCGCTCGGGCATCGTGTTCAACGAGTCCTACCGGGAGATGGGGCTGCGCAGCCACGTCGCGGGGCGGGTTGACCTCGACTTCGACGCACACCTCGATCGGCGCTCCCGCCGCTTCATGTGCGATGCGGCGGTCTACACCTGGGTCGCCATGGGGGATGCCATGGCAGACGCCGGGCTCGAGCCGGGAGAGATCTCTGACCCGAGGGTCGGCCTCATCGCCGCCGCCGGTGGTTCGTCCAGTGCGAGGGTCATCGAGAGTGCAGACGCCCTGCGCCAGCGGGGGCTGCGACGCGTCAGCCCCTGCGCCGCGCCACGGACCATGGGCAGCAACGTCTCCGCCTGCCTGGCGACGTCCTTCGAGATCAAGGGTGTCAGCTACTCCATCACCTCCGCTTGCGCGTCGAGCGCCCATTGCATCGGCGCCGCCATGGAGCAGATTCAGTGGGGCAAGCAAGACCTGGTGTTCGCAGGGGGCAGCGAGGAGGAAGACTGGAGCATCGCCAGCCGCTTCGACGCCATGGGTGCCCTCTCGACCGGGCGCAACGACGACCCTGCCCGGGCGTCACGGCCTTACGACCAGGGACGGGACGGCTTCGTGATCTCTGCCGGTGCTGGCATGGTCGTGGTCGAGGCGCTCGACCATGCACAGGCGCGGGGGGCGAAGATCTACGGCGAGCTGGTGGGCTACGGCGCCAACTCTGACGGCGCCGACATGGTGGCTCCATCGGGCGAGGGCGCGGCCCGGTGCATGCGACTCGCCCAGGCTACAGTCGACACATCCATCGATTACATCAACACCCACGGCACGAGCACCCCGATCGGTGACCTGGCCGAGGTCGACGCGATGCGCGAGGTGTTCGGCGACGCGCTCCCTCCGTTCTCGTCGAGCAAGTCCATGGGAGGCCACTCCCTCGGGGCCGCCGGGGCCCTGGAGGCGATCCACAGCCTGCTCATGCTCGAGCACGACTTCATCGCTCCGTCCATCAACGTGGTGGATCCTGACCCTGAACTCGACGGCCTGCCCCTGGTCACCGAACGCCTCGACGACGCGGGTCTTGCCACGGTCATGACCAACAGCTTCGGCTTCGGCGGCACCAACGCGAGCCTGGTCTTTCGGCGCCTGGAACCACAGCATCCTGGGCAGCCTCTGAAGCGAAGGCTCGATGCCAGAACGACGGTGGGCGGGGCGGGAGCCGGCGGATGAAGACCGAACCGAAGGTAGCGAGCGAAGCCCATTGGCTCTTTCTGCGCAGGTCTGGCCCGGCCGACGCCGAGGAGATCGCGCGGCTGATGACTCTCGCGTTCGGCGGCGACGACAAGCAGGCCGTGTTCGATGCCGAATGGTGGCACTGGAAGTATGGGAGCAACCCCGCCGGCTCGCATGGGTTGGTGGCTCAAGATCGCGAGGGACGGGTCGTGGGCCATTACGGCGGCGTCCCGATGAACGTGTGCGCCGACGGCGAATGGCTGACCTTCGGACACAACTGCGACTCGTGCTCCGACCCCGCGGTGCGCCGGGGCCTCAGGAACCCCGGCCTGTTCGTGCGTCTGGCACAGGCCTACGCCTCGACGTTCGCCATCCCCGGTGGCGACGCCGTCATGTACGGCCTGCCCAACGAGAGCGTCTATCGCATCGCGAGCCGCTACATGGACTACTGGATGTTGCGCCAGCAGTTCATGCTGGTGGCCAAGGAAGACTCACAGGAGACCGCAGACACCAGCGTTCGTGTCGAGGAGACGGTCGCATTCGACGAGGACGTGACCGCCCTCTACGAGCGTCTGGCACCGCGCTACCGGTGCATGGCCCGCAGGGACGCCCCGTTTCTCAACTGGCGTTTCCGCGACGCGCCGGGCGCACCGTACACGATCACCCTCGCCCGAGACGCGGTCGACGGGACGCTCAGGGCCTACGCGGTCCACCGGCGCGACCGGTTGATGGGACACGACACGGGCTTGATCGTGGACTGGCTCTGTGACCCTGACGATCAGGCCGCAGGCCAAGCTCTGCAGCGTGCCGTGCGCAGCGTCCACGGCTCGCGCGGCGACCAGACGGTCGTGTTCGTCTGCCCCAGCTCTTCGACATGGTTCGGTGAGTTTCAGCGCTGGGGGTTTCGAGTGATGCCGTCGCCGTACATGATGATCGCGCGCCCGTTCGCGGCGCAACTCGAGCCGCGCTACCTGCGCGAGCATTGGTATTACACGCTGGCCGACTTCGACATTGCATGAGTCGGCTCAGCCAGATCGCGCAGGCAAAGCCTTGAGAAACGAGAGGCCGTGGAGACTCTGATGGGGCAGTCCGAGATTCGTGTGGCGACCGCCGCTGACTCCGACGGCATCGCCGACGGGTTCGCCCGGGTTCAGCGCAGCGACGCCCGCCTCGCCCGCCGAAAAGTCGCCCACGCCATGCGTGACAACCCGCACGGCTGCTCGAGCATCGTCGCCGTCGACCCGAGCGGGCGTGTCATCGGTCATCTGGGCGTCTCCCACGTGCCCATGCTGGTGAAGGGTGCAGCGCACATGTTCGGCCGCTTCAACGCCTGCTTCATCGCTGAGGAGTACCGCGCGGGTGGGGTGCACAGCCTCTTCATGGAGATCGACCAGATGTTCCGGTCGGAGTTCGAGGTGCGGGAGCGCCTCGCGGTGGTCTTCGGCCAGTGGGACGAGGTCGACTGGTGGTTTCTGCGACACACCCGCGGACACAAGGCGATCGCCACGTCCATCGACCTGTGCCGGGCCGTCGGCTTCCCGCTCCCCGCAGGCCCCAGCGCGGACGAGATAAGAATCACCAACGCCCTCGAGGGGCCGGGCGCAGAGATTCGGCTGGGTGTGGGCGTCTGCGGTGTGCAGCGGGATGGTCGGTTCGATGCCTGGCGGACCGTGTTTCCAGGTGCATCCGACCTGGGCTGGCAGGCGTGGCGAGGGGGCGAGCTCCGTGGCGTGGCGATCACCCGAGAACGCGGCGGCGAACGACTGATCATCGACTGGTCAGTCGCCCCCGACGACTTCGATTCGGGTCACGCGCTCCTACGCGCCGTGGTGGGTGGGGGGCGCATGCCGGTTCGCGCCCGGTTCTGGTCGCCGCACCTGTCCACCCTCACGCTGCTGCAGAAGGCTGGCTTTGTCGTGGTCGCTGGCGCCGAGGCCTTCTTGTCCGTGCGCACCGTGCTGCCCAGCATCAATCACCTGTGGCTCTCGCAAGAATGGCAACTGACCATGGCAGATGCGGGCGTGCAACCGCTGCCGCAACTCACGGTGGGGGAGCCCATCGTCTACCCGCCCCCGCCAGGCACCCTGGATGGCCGGGGCCGCTACGGCCACTGACCGGCGGTTCTCCCGGGGTTTGCCGTTGAGTCGATCCGTCGTGCTGGCGCAAGGCGTGGCCGGCCACACGGTGAGCAGGTCACTCAGAGCCCGAGCTTCTTGGTGACGTAGTCGCTGGTCAGGTGCTTCACCAGGTCGAGCGGCTCGCAGTCGTTCTTGAGGTAGTCATAGGAGATGGGCCCGACCCTGCGGGCGACTTTCAGAGCTGCCTTGTTCAGCTTGAGGTTGCGTTTGCCCGCACCCAGCAGGGCGCCACCCATGGCGCACCGAATGAAGCTCTTCTCGTCGTCGATCAGGCGGTCGATGCGGCGGATACAGTCGAGGAAGAAGGCGTCATCGGGCGCGCTCTTTCGATTGTCCTTCGCGGCTTCGTAGACCAGCAGGTAGCCGCAGTGCCGGCGCATTTCGTGGTCGCTGTTCATCCACTCGATGGCCAGCTCGTTGGCGAACGGCGCCTTGGGCAGGGTCGCGTCGCAGGAGGCGAACACGTGGGCCAGGCTGCCACTCTTCAGATTCTCGACCTGCTCTTCGACCTGTTCGCGGGTGAGCTGCTTGGGGTCGTCGATCAGCAGGCCCAGGATCTTGGCGTCGTAGACGTCGCTGTTCCAGAGCTTGAGGGCCAGGCCGTGGTCTCTGCCGATCTGCTTGCCTAGCTTGCGCAGCTGGGTCAGGCCGATGCCGAAGCTCTTGAGCCTGCCGGGCCGAGAACTCATCTTCTTCCAGTTCGCGATGCCGCGCTCGTTCTTGTTGGCTCGGAGCAGGGCCAGCACTTCGGTCTTGTTCATGGCGAGTCCTCGTGTGCAGACGGCAGTCGTTCGAAGTGGCAAGGGTATGCGATTCTGGCTTGGCTGGGTGACAGCTCTGCCGTCTGATTAGCGCACCCCGGCACCATCACCGCTGCCGGCGATCGGGCGCGCATCCCAGACCCGGTGCACACCGGCGCCGTCCACCGCGGCGATGCGCGTGCCGTCGGTCGAGGCGGCGACCCACTGGATGGTGCCCTCGAGGTCCGTCAGGGTCAGGGTGAGGCCGCGCTCGACGTCCCACAGGCTGACGGTGCCGTCGTCTCGGTTGCCGGTGACGATGCGCGAGCTGTGCGGCAGGAAGGAGAGGCTGTAGGGCTTGACGTTCCCCTCCAGGCGGCTGCGCTGACCCGTGGCGAGATCGAAGATGTAGAGGGAGCGATCATCGGGATCGTAGTTCGTGGCGGCGACGTAGGCCCCGTCGGGCGAGCAGGCCAGGTGGTTCACCTCCACGGGCAGCTCCAGCGTGCGCCGGACCTCTCCCGAGGGCAGCTCGCGGACCACGATCGAGCGCTCCACAGCATGCACGAGGTGGCGGTCGTCCGGCGTGAAGCTGACGGTCTGTGACACGGCGTCGACCGGCCAGGAGCATCCAGGCTCGACCTCTCCGGTGGCGAGGCTGCGAACTTGGAGATGCCACTCTCCCTCGACCTCGACGCAGGCAGCGTAGCGCGTGCCGTCATTGCTGAAGCCGACGAACAAGAGGGCAGGAAGGGCGGGGCCGAGCGTTGCTTCCAGATCTCCTGTGCGCGCATTGAAGCGCCGCAGACGTCCGCCCTGGGAGTGGACAGCGTAGAGCGCCTCGCCCCCCGGGTGGAAACTCACCCCGTGGATCAGGCCGCCATGGCGTGCGTCGTAGGACGGGTCGTCCACGACGAAACGTGGGAGCGAGAAGAGTGTCTTACCCGTCGCCAGGTCTGCGAGGGCCAGGTGGTGCGAATCTGGCCGCCAGGCAAGTGTGTCGCCCGCCACGTCGAAGGCGAGCGAATAGGGCGCGCCGCTTCGACGCCCCTCTTTGGCACGGAACACCGGCGAGCGGCTGCTGTCCCCCCAGACCCGGAGCGTTCGGTCGTAGGCGCCGGTGATCAAGAGCGAGTTGTCGTCCACCTTGGCGAGGGAGGTCACGTAGCCCGCGTGACCGTGGTGCACCTGGGCGCCCTCGGCGCTGATGAGTTCTCCGTCCGATGCGAACTCGAAGGCCCAGCCTCGCAGGGTCTTGTCGAGGGAGGTCGACCAGGCACTCCCCCCGTCCTCTGACCAGCTCACGGCAGTGACCGTGCGGGTGTGGCCGTCGAGAAGGCTCTCCACGACACCGCTCTCCGCATCGACGAGCACCAGGGCGCCGCCCTCGAGCCCTGCGAGGAAACGCCGCCCATCCGGGCTCGCCGCGAGCGCGCTGACACCAGCGATGTAGCCTTCTGCATCAGGGTCGACATACGGGCCAAGGTTGACGCTCCCCCGTAGCTCAGCGCCCCCCGATGGGTCCAGGTCCCACATCGCGACCGAGCCGTTTGCCAGCCCGGCGAGCAGGAGTGTGTATCCGGGGGATTTCTGGATCGCCAGGACGTTGACCTTCTCAACAGCGGCGAGCGGGGTCAGGCGGTCAGCCTCGGGCTCCCAGAGATGCACACCGTCGAGGCATGCGACCGCGATGCGCAGCGACGCTGCGGGGGCGCTCTCTGGCATGCCGCTCTCCAAAGTGCCGGTCTCGGCAGGGGCAGCAGCTTCCGGGAGCCACGCGACCGCCACGGGCGACAAGCCGAGCCCGTCGCAATCGAGAGACGCGAGTTGCTCGCCATCACTCGCACGCCAGAGGTGCACCTCACCCGGCACGTCGTCAGGGTATGCGTCCGAGAGCGAGCGGTTGTCAGGATAGGCGCGGGAGAGCGAGATGAGTTCGTCGCCGCCGGGTCGAAAGGACAGGCCGCGAACGGCGTTCTGGTGCGACCCGAGATCTCCCAGCGGACGGATCTCGAGCGAATCTGCGTCGAAGTCCCAGACGCGGACCCGGTAGTCCCGGGCTCCGTAGTTGCCGGGCAGCCCACGCCCGCCGCCAGTGGCCAGGAGACCGTCCGGCCCGAGGGCGACCTGGTGAACGATGCCGTCCGAAACGGTATGCGCAGCCAGGCTCACATCGGCGCGACGCCGCAGATGACGCCACTCCCAGGTGTCCTGGTATTCCTCGGGGCAGCTCTCGAGGTACGAGGTGACGCCCCCCGTGCCCACGTCCAGCTGTGCCACCGCTGCGGTGAGGTTGGCCACGTAGCTCTGCCAGCGGGCATTGTTTTCATTGGCCCGGCTTTGCAAGTACAGCGCCAGACTGACGACGGTGCCCGCCACGAGAGCCACCAACAACGCAGCGAAGGAAAGGGACAGGGCGCGGTTGCGCTGCACGAACCGGCTCATCTGATAGAAGACGGTGGCGGGGCGCGCCAGGACGGGCTCGCTGCGCAGATAGCGCCGGAGGTCGCCCGCCAGCGCGGTCGCGCTCGAGTAGCGCCGAGCTTTCTCCTGCGCCATGGCCTTGGCGACGATCGTCTCCAGGTCGCCGCGCAGTGAGCCATCGACGCTACCCAGCAGCGTGGTCTCGCCATCAGTGAGCAGACGCAGCTGCTCAGGGATCGGCCGCCCGGCCAGGTCTCGCGGCAGTTCTCCGGTGAGCAGCTCGAAGGCCAGCACGCCCAGGGCGAACACGTCGGTCTGTTCGTCGACACCCTCTGGTCGTCCCGAGGCCTGCTCGGGGCTCATGTACGAGAGCGTCCCCATGACATCACCGGTACGGGTTTCGAGCGTGGCGTGATCAAAGTCCGCATCGAGAACCCGGGCGATGCCGAAGTCGAGGACACGGGCTCGACCCTCGTCGTCGACCAGGACGTTGGACGGTTTGAGGTCGCGGTGCACGACGCCCTTGCCGTGTGCATGCGCGACGGCGTCGCAGACCTCGGCGAGCAGCGCCACGCGCTGGTGCACGTTGAGCCGGCGTGCTGCGCAGGACTCCACGAGTGTGGATCCGCGAATCCGCTCCATGGCGAAGTACGGCAACGACCCGTACGCGCTCTCGACCACACCCGACCCGAGGATCGTCGCGATCCCGGGGTGCTGAAGTCGCGCGAGCACCTGGGCTTCGCGCTCGAAACGGCGCTCGACTCCCGAACCCCCGAGATGGGGGCGCAGGAGCTTGAGTGCCACCACACGTCGTGGCTGTTGTTGCTCGGCCTCGTAGACGACTCCCTGCCCACCCTCGCCGATCAGCGAGAGGATGCGGAAGCCCGGGACCTCGATGGGGGGCAGGTCGCCGTCTCTCCCGGCGCCGGTGGTTGCCTCGACGGTCTCATTGGCCCAATGGCGCAGCGCGTCTGCATGAACCACCGGATCAAGCTCTTGGTCGGCGCGCCCGTACTCGGCAAGCAGCGACTCGACCTCCGAGCGTAGTGCCATGTCGCCCACACAGGCTTCGTCAAGGTAGGCGACGCGTAGCTTCCCTGACAGTTCGCGCGCGCCCTCGAAGACGTCGGCCACTCGATCAAAGCTCTGTGAGTCCTTCATCGAAGAGGATGGTCTCACAAAGCCGCCGAGCCTGACATAGAATGCTCGGCATGGTCGATGACCCCTCCGGACAGGTCACGGTACTCCTGCTGCGCGCTCGCCATGATCGCGAAGGAGCCCTGGCCGAGCTGCTGCCCCTGGTGCACGACGAGCTGCGGCGCATCGCGGGCGCGCGCATGCGCGGAGAGCGGCGGGACCACACCCTCGAGCCCACGGCCCTCGTGAACGAGGCCTACCTGCAGCTGGTGGACCAGGACCAGCTCCAATGGGAGGACCGGGCCCAGTTCCTCTCCGCTTCCGCCCATCTGATGCGCCAGGTGTTGATCGCCCACGCGCGCAAGAAACGGGCGCAGAAGCGTGGCGGCGACCGAGCGCGGGTGACCCTGCATGAGAATCTGGCCACGGACGACGACACGAGCGTAGACCTGCTCGATCTCGACGAGAAGATCGAGGCGCTGCGCCAGCTCAGCGAGCGCCGGGCGCGGGTGGTCGAGCTGCGCTTCTTCGGCGGCCTGACCTTCGCAGAGTCAGCTCACGTCCTGGGTATCGCGCCAAAGACGGTCGAGGCCGATTGGTACCTGGCGCGGACCTGGCTCCGGCGCGAGATGCGCGCAGCGGGCGATTCGCGCCTCTGAGCCGAGGCGAAGTTCGGGGCCGCGCGGGGAGCAGGGACGAGCCAACTCTCGGTTTTCTTGGAGAAAGGCATGGGAGCCCCGTGGTCGGTTCGCACTTGGGTCGTTGAACCTGCTTCCGAAGGCATCGCGCCACACGCAAGCAGGACCTCGGCTGAGTAGCCGAGTGATCACCGTTTCGGGCGAGGCAAGAACACCTGTGCGCCCAGGCAACTCTTGGAGCGCCACCATGCCACGCCTGACCCTGACTCAATCTGTGCTCGCCCTGGCCCTCGCGGCCAGCCCGCTCTCAGCACAAAGCTGGAGCACCGAACCGGACATCGTTCCTGCCCGCTGGAACATGGACGCCACCGCTGTGGGAGGCCGGGCGCTCTTCGCGGGCGGTGGAACCAACACGACCCTCTACGACACGGTCGATACCTACGATCCGTCGTCCGGTGCCTGGACCCAGATGACGTTGAGCAGCGCGCGGGTCTTCATGGCAGCTGTCACCCTTGGCGACGAGGCGCTGTTCGCTGGCGGATACGGCGGCCCGATGTTTCTGGCGAGCACGGTCGTGGACATCTATGACGCGAACGCAGACAGCTGGTCAACGGCGAGCCTGTCCGAAGCGCGCTACGGCATGGCTGCCACAACCGTCGGTGGATACGCACTCTTCGCAGGCGGCGTACCGGTCCAGTTCGGGACGCCAGACCAATCCGATCGGGTGGATGTCTACGAGGCGGCGACGGACGACTGGACCCAAACGAGCTTGTCGGTGGCGCGCCAGGAGCTGGCGGCGACCAGCGTGGGGCCCTATGCCCTGTTCGCCGGAGGGAAAGGGAGCGGTGGCCACACGGATGTGGTCGACGTCTACGACTCCAGCATCGGCTCGCCGACCAACCCCGCGGCCTGGTCCCAGGTCGCGCTGTCACAGGCAAGGTACCAGCTGACAGCCGTCTCTGACGGCACGCGCGCCTACTTCGCCAGCGGGCAGATAAACATGGCCGGTATCCCCGTTGATGTGACCACGGTGGACATCTACGACTCGAGCGTGGGCCCGCCCAGCAATCCGGCGGCTTGGTCCGTGGAGCAGCTCTCTGTCCCGCGGCGTTCTATGGCCGCCGTGGCACAGGGAGGCCGCGTGCTGTTCGCCGGCGGCGCGTATTCGTTCTTCGACCCGACCATGGGCTTCATGAACTTCGATCACGACTCAGTGGATGTGTTCGATCCGGCGACCGGGACCTGGAGCGTGGAGCAGCTCTCCTTGGCGCGCAACTCGCTGGCCGTGGCAGATCTCGGTGACCGCGCGGTCTTCGCCGGTGGTGCGACTCCCAACGACGGGACGCCCGCACCGTGGGATAGCGGAGCGGTCGACGTCCGTGTCCTGGGACAGTGGGTCGACCACGGCAAGGCGCTACCACCCATGACCGGGAGCGCTCCCGAGCTGGGCGGTGCGGGCAATCTCGCAGCTGGCGGCGCGCTCACGCTGACTCTGACGGACGCCGCCCCTGCCAGCCCGGCCTGGTTGGTGCTCGGAGTGAACGAGCTGTGCGTCCCGTTCAAGGGCGGCACCCTGGTGCCCAGCCCTGATCTCCTGCTGCCCCTGACGACTGGCAGTGCAGGCGAGTTCAACCTGCCGACCACCTGGCCCGCGGGCGTACCCGCCGGGCTCTCGGTTTACCTCCAGGCCTGGATCCCGAGCGCAGCGGGCCCGTCTGGCTTCGTGGCGAGCAACGGGCTGGAGGGGATCACGGAGTGAGGCGGGAGGCAGAGGCCTACCCTCCCAGCAACCAGTCCACCTCTGCGGGCCACAGCTTGCCGGCCACCCCTGGCCTGAAGTACCCGAAGTGCCCGATCTCGCCACAGCCGAGGGCCTGCGGTCGCGCAAGGCAGAACTCTCCTTGCGCCGAGGAGTAGAACTCCAGCAGCGCGCGGGAGCCACGTTTGGTGGCGA
>Ga0209992_10002504_pt1 | contig 16654 bp, 15 predicted proteins | sample 2SBtaG_2_FD_182564 | JGI IMG/M metagenome (GOLD analysis project Ga0209992, IMG submission 182564) | Deep subsurface microbial communities from Kolumbo volcano to uncover new lineages of life (NeLLi) - 2SBTROV12_ACTIVE470 metaG (SPAdes)... | ecosystem: Environmental > Aquatic > Marine >... | reverse complement strand
ACAAGTTCTTAGCGGGTGCTGCAGTACCGTTGATCCAGTTCTTGCCCCCTGCACCGATACGGCCAAGTTATCCACCGACACCGAGCGATGGAAACGGAATACTCGGAGGAGGGCCATTCGGCAGTCAAGTCGGGATTCCGTCTTACTTCATGCCAGAGGATGACTACAGTCCCATGTGGCATATCGGGTTTGCGCACTGGTTAACACTAGCGACCGATAGTGTCGGCGTTGTTAAAGGCCTAAAGCAGCTTAAACAACTGCGATCTGAAGATGTCATCGAAGTCATAGAATGGCCGCCTGCGGTGGCCGCTCCGAATATCGGAACCAACAATTATGATTTCGATAATCTTAACTCCCCGCATGTGGTCAACTGTCCGACCCCTATGACCGTGGATAGTGCGATCCACCGGGTCCGCCAACTCAGTAAGCAGAACGAGGAAATCTAGCAACAATGTGGATTAGCAATCGTGCCTTATCGTAAAGCCTGCGGTGATCCAAAATGGTTCACAGCAGGCTCGATTAGAAGTGACCCCCGTTTGCAACGCTTAGGAGCTTTGGTATGAAAGACGGTAGATACAAATATCATTGGCTGCTCATGGTGGCCGTGCTTTTCACGGGGAGTATTCCCTCCATAAACGCTGCCTCACCCTGGGGCGCGGACTATTTCCCGAATGTTCCATTGGTGACCGAGGAAGCAAAAACCGTTTATTTCTTCGATGATTTGATCAAAGACAAAATTGTGATGATCAATTTTATCTATACGCATTGTGCGGATTCCTGTCCGCTGGAAACCGCCCAACTGGTTCAGGTGCAAAAAATTCTGGGTGATCGTCTGGGCAAAGAGATATTTTTTTACTCGATCAGCATCGATCCGGAATATGACACGCCTGAAGTACTGATGGAATATAAGAACAGATTCAAAGCACGCTGGACATTCCTGACGGGTAAGGATTCGGATATTATCCAGCTGCGCAAAAAACTTGGCCTATATATAGAAGAGATTCAGGACGGTTCAAATAATCATAATGTCAGCATGATTATCGGCAATCAGACAACGGGACGCTGGATGAAAAGATCGCCGTTCGAAAATCCTCATGTACTGGCGGATCAGTTAATCAATTGGTTAACCGACTGGACGTCAGTTCAGCGCGGTAAGGATTATTCTCACGCCCCCAAGTTACGTGATCTTTCCCGAGGCGAACAGATTTTTCGCACGCGCTGCGCCAGTTGCCATTCCTTGATGGGTAAGGAACCTGAAGACGCGCTGGGACCCGATTTGCTGGCCGTGACACGAAACCGCGAGAAGCGCTGGTTACTCGACTGGTTAAAGGCGCCGGAACAGATGTTAAAAAATAACGACCCGATCGCGTCGGCGCTGTACAAACAATACAATAATCTAGCGATGCCGAACCTGCGTTTGAATCAGCAGGAAGCACAAGCGGTGCTTGACTATATCGACGAAGAAACGGAAAGGATGCGATCTTTACCCAAACCAGAATTGACCGTCCCTTAAACGACCCGCGGAATGATCGTAGATCAGGGTTGACCGCTGATCATTAAGGGTACCACCGGTCAGGTTTACACTTCTGCGTTGTGGGAGCAACTCAAATTTACCTTAGGCTCGGACGAATGTAGTCCTGAACGCTGACTATTTTCTGCAATCCGTTCAGTGATCTGAAGTCATTTCAACGGGCTCCGGAGGCGACATTCACAGCCGAAAATTCGACGATGTGACTGTTCACCTCTGTGGCACTTCGTATTATCAACATTGTCTGCACCGGAGTACCAAAAAAATCGCACTGATTTTAGAGGTTTATTTCCGGAAACCAGGTACAAACAAAATTGTTTTCAAAATAGACTTGACACCGGACTGCGGTACGGGTCTTAAACTTTGCTTATATTCAAACTCTTTAATAGGAGTCATTCAATGTCAACTGACATCGAAAAAACATTTAAGCGGCCCGGATGGTTCGGCGTCGGGGCGCTTCTGGCCGCGATCGGCGCGTCGGCCTGCTGCATTGGACCCTTGGTTTTGCTGTCCCTCGGCATTGGAGGCGCGTGGATGACGACTTTGACATCCATGGAAGCCGTGCGCCCCATTTTTCTGATTGCCACATTGATTTTTATCGGCCTGGCGTTCCGCAAACTGTATCTGGTTCCAGACAAGTGCGAAACTGGCGAAGCCTGCGCTTCAACCTCAGTTAAGCGCAATCAGCGCATTATTTTCTGGGTAGGTTCAGCGTTTTTGATCGCTCTGCTCGCTTTTCCCTGGTATGCCCCATTGTTTATCGAATAGGAGACCTTTTCATGCGAATTATTCTAAATGGATTGTTGATTGCCTTGTTGTTTTCGACCCCGCTTTCATTAATCGGCGCAACCGAACAGCCGGTGACTTCGATGGAGTCGCTGGAAACGGTTACGTTGGATGTCCAGAAGATGGACTGCCCCATGTGCAAGATCACCATTCGTAAAGCGCTTGAAAGAGTGGACGGCGTCAAAGAAGCCAAAGTCGATTACGACGCCAAGACCGCCCGCGTCACTTTTGATACCCGCGTGACCCATGTTGATGTCTTGACTCAGGCAACCACAGATGCCGGGTATCCGTCCACACTAAAGCAAGAATAGAACGATGAAGGTATCGGGCCGACAGATTTTTCTGTGGCATTTCGTGCTGTGCTGTTTGCCTCTGTTATTGATCTACCTGAGTACGTTCGGCGTGGTTACGGTCTTGGGCTGGCTGACCAGCTTACCGGCTCTAATGATTGCCGGCTGTATTATTGTCCTAATGTTGTACAGGGAATACCGAAAACCGAATAATGGGCGCGGCGAAAGCTGTAACGAACCCCGGCGTAAAGAATCAAATCATGAACAAAATGGAGTCACTAATGTGGACCAAAGCCCTTAAAATAGAAGGAATGACCTGCCCGAGCTGTGCGGCCGGCATCGAAAAAACGCTGAATCAACTCAAAGGTGTTCAGATCAAGGTCTCTTATCCGGATGCAAAGGGAGAGCTCAAGGTAAGAGGTAACGCCAGTTTGGAATCATTAATTGGTCAAATCGAAGGAAAAGGCTACAAGGTCAGTCCGCTCGACGACCATAAGCCTGTGATCAAGGGTACGGCACCGGCCAAAAAAAGTGACGACGGCGATCAACTGCACGTCGCAATTATCGGCAGCGGTTCCGCGGCTTTTGCCTGCGGTCTTAGGGCCATTGAAGAAGGTGCCCGGGTCACTGTCATTGAGCGTGGCCCGGTGATTGGCGGAACCTGTGTGAATGTAGGCTGTGTGCCTTCGAAAATCATGATTCGCGCGGCACATCTTGCCCAGCATCAGAAATCCCATGCGTTTAAAGGTCTCAAAAAGCAGACACCGGTGATTGATAGAGCGCAACTGGTCACGCAACAGCAGGCCCGCGTGGATGAACTGCGGGCAGCCAAATACGAAGATATTCTGGAAGCTAAGTCAGAAATGACCCTGGTCCGAGGGGATGCCCACTTCGCGGATGCCCATACCTTAATCGTTGATCAGGAACACGGGGACTATGTCGAGATTAAAGCCGACCGTTTTCTGATTGCCACCGGCTCCTCTCCGGCGATTCCACCCATACCGGGGCTTGCGGGAACGCCCTACTGGACGTCCACCGAAGCCTTGGTGGCTGACAAACTGCCGCAACATCTGATTGTGATCGGTGCCGGCATTGTTGCCCTGGAATTGGCACAAGCCTTTCTGCGTCTGGGTTCTAAGGTTACCTTGTTGGCTCGACACACGCTAATGTATAGCGAAGATCCAGCCATTGGCGCAGAATTGCAAAAGGTGTTGGAATCTGAAGGAATGCGTATCCTGACCCATACCCAGGCGGAGGCCGTCCAATACAAGAAGAGCTTGTTTTCTTCCGGCAAGTTTACCGTCAACACCAAACACGGCGCCATCAAAGGCGATCATTTGCTGATGGCCACCGGCCGCCCGCCGAATACCGAGTCACTGGCTCTGGATAAGGTCGGTGTAAAAACCGATCGGTCGGGTGCGATTCAGGTGGACGGTCGTATGCAAAGCAGTGTGGGACATATTTATGCCGCCGGTGACTGTACCAGCCAACCCCAGTTTGTTTACGTCGCCGCGGCTGCAGGGACCCGAGCGGCGATCAACATGACCGGCGGTGAGGCCTCGCTAGACCTTTCGGCGATGCCGGCGGTGATGTTTACCGATCCGCAAATGGCAACGGTGGGTCTGAGTGAAGCCGAAGCGCATACCCAGAACATTGAAACCGAAAGCCGAACCTTAACCTTGGACAACGTGCCTCGTGCGCTGGCGAACTTCGAAACCCACGGTTTCGTCAAATTGGTTGCGGAAAAGCAGAGCGGCCGCATCCTCGGCGTACAGATTGTCGCTGCGGAAGCCGGTGAAATGATTCAAACTGCGGTACTGGCCATTCGCAACCAAATGACGGTCGAGGAACTGGCCGGACAACTGTTTCCTTATCTGACCATGGTCGAAGGGCTTAAGCTTTGCGCTCAAACTTTTGCTAAAGATGTAAAACAGCTTTCTTGCTGTGCGGGCTAGTGATTACTGATAATAGAATCGAATCCATGATGAACCCTAAATCGATCAACGGTAAACCGCTCAGGCTCTCTAAACTGGCCGAAAAAACCGGATTGAGTGTTCATTGTATCCGGACCTACACCGACCGTGGCCTGGTGTCGGCCTGTGACCGAACCGGCGGAGGTTATCTCCTGTATCCCGATAGCGCGATCGGACGACTTCAATTTATCCGGATCGCCCGGGAAGCCGATGTGCCGGTCAGCGAACTGGTTAGGCTTTTTTCCGCAGGGGACAGAAATGACCCATCAGAAACAGCCCAATGTCTGGCGGACCTTGAAAATTACATTCTGGACAAACGGAATCGACTCAGTAATCTGGAACATAGCCTGACTCGTATATTTACTCGCGCTGATCCAGAGTGTTATTCATCCGCTCCAGCAGAGGTAAAATAGCATGAAAGAAAAAATCGGGCAGTTTTGCAGCGTGTTTGGCGCCATGATTGCCGCCGCCTGTTGTTTAGGCGTGCCGGTCATACTCAGTGCCGTCGGTGCGGTTGGCCTGGGTTTTCTGGTTCATGACGTTTACTTGTTTCCGATGTTTGTGGGCTTTATCGGCTTGAGCCTGTGGACCCTTTACCGTTCGGCCAAAAAACATGTGGGCGCTTCACCGGATGCAATGTTCCCATTGTGGTTAAGCGGTGCCGGCGCTCTGGTCAGCACCGTGGGCTTATGGTTTACCGTAACCGGGATTGCGGCACTGAACTGGGCGATTTATCTGGGTTTGACCTTCTTTGTGATTGGGTCTGTTTACGATTTTGTGATCGGCCGGGATGCCAAAGCCTGCGCCGACGAACCTTGCGAGCCCGATGTCTTCTCTGAGAATGAAAAGTTTGAGCCGGTCGACAATCAACGTCGATTGATGACGGGTGCGGCGATGAGTGTCGCAGCGGCCGGGGTTTTCTACGGACTCTATAAATCGGTCGATGCCTATACACAGAAAGCAGAAAAAGGCGAAATTGCTTGTTGGGGCATCAACGAGTGCAAAGGCACCACTGCTTGCGGTACGGCCTTTAACGCGTGCACCGGGCAGAATGAATGCCGCGGCAAAGGTTACATTTATGTACCGGAAAAGGAATGTTTCGCCAAGGGTGGCGAAGCGCTGGCAGGATCCGAAGGCGACCCTAAACGCGGCTAACACACAGACGTCCACCCGGTCTTCAATAGAATGCAACCAAATACTATTGAAAAACCGACGCTCGATGATCTGGTCGAAATTCTCCGACCGGCCTTCCCATCACTCAATAAGATGGAACAAAACGTTTCCTTACAAATCTATCGATTATTGTGCAATGGGAGTCCTGTCACACAGCAAATGCTTGCTGAAAGCCTGCAAATTCCAATCAAAACCATTCATGAAATGTTGAACCGGTGGTGGGGCATCCATTTTGACCAGCAAAACCGAATCGTCGCCTACTGGGGACTCACGATTCAACCAACCCGGCACTGTTTTGATGTTGATGGACAAGTTTTGTATACCTGGTGTGCCTGGGATACGTTGTTTCTGCCGGAAATTCTGCAGACCCATGCACGGGTTGAATCGCTGTGCGCAACCACCGATACTCAAATACGCTTGAATTTAAGCCCAAACCGCGTGGAACACGTTCAACCCGAGAATGCGGTGATCTCTTTTTTAACCCCGGATGCCGCCCGCGTTAAAGAAAATGTGGTGGATCACTTTTGTTGTTCAGTTCATTTTTTCAAGTCGGAAGAAGCGGGGCGGGTGTGGACGGGTCAGCACCCCGGTACGTTTTTGTTGACGATCGACCAGGCCCACACCCTGGGACGAAAAATCAATGCGATGCAATACCCGGACGTTTAAGTGTGATTAATAAACGCAGTCTATAGGTTGGATAAAATATTTTGCGGAGATCATGATGGAGTTTGCAACCGTAAGTAAACTTACACTTTTTTTGATTTGGCCGGTTATCATTTTGTTGATTTTTTATTTTAAGGATAAAGAAAAATTTAAACAGAAAATGAAAGAAATGTTTGAGAAGCATTAAAAGCATGACGGTCGAATGGTAAACAATGGAATGCTGTCATGGTTTCAACAGCAATACTCTATTATTTGAATATACGGGCGGACCTATCCTCGCCGGATCCAGTGTCATAGACGAATTCTCCTGGAGCTATCCTTCTCATAAAACTTAGCCACCGGTCGCTGATTAGATGCTCGAGATTTCGCTTGACATCGTAGGCTGGTACGGGGTTTAGCATTAGGATCAAAGATGAACGGGTTGGATCTGTTCATTTTGGATCACACTGTTTAACTTCAATGGAGGAATCTAAATGTCCAGTGTATTTCTTATCAAAGCACTCTTTATCGCGGGTGGACTCATCTTATGTGCAATTTTATTCGTGGGTATCAAAAATGATACCGAACGTCATGAGAGTGTCCGCAAGCTTCGCAAACGGATCAAAGTCGAGGAAGCGGCGCGAGCGCAGCAGAATGAACACCATCAAAGTTGATCGGCGAATGAACTGCGTATCGAAATCATCGGGCAACCTCCGCTAGGGCGCCCGATGAAATCAAGTCATAGTGTTTACATCGGAGGTTATTAAAATGTCCTGTATCTCTATATTAAGCGAACTAATAGTGGTGGGCGGGCTTATCGTTTTTGGTTTTTTGTTGTACGGAATAAGTCACGATGCGAATCCTCAGGAGCCCCATCCGCAGCCAAAAAAATAATTAAGCATTCATTCGAACATAAATGCAATAATCATTGTCCGGCAATATGCGGAGACCGCAGCCGCACTGCACTTTTTCTGATAAGGATAGTGCGGCTGCCAAACCGTGAAATGGCTTCAGCAAACTACTGAATCTTTTGCCGATGAGCGTAATGTCCGCAACAGATGAGGGATGATTCGTGTTCAATTGCATCGGTAGGCTACTCACAATCACTCAGAACGTTTGCAGTCAAGACAGTCATATTGAATTGATCCTTCCTAAAGTTCAAATGGAAGTTATTGGAATGAGTCTAAGGTCATGTCATGCATCCGGCCGTGAAACAAAGATACGGGCTGGGTCTTAGACGTCCCTTTTATCAATCTGCCAGTGCAGGTCAAATCCCTGTGGACTGGTTTGAGGTAATCACCGAGAATTTCATGGTCGCCGGGGGCAAACCAATCCGAATTTTGGAGTCAGTCCGCAACCATTATCCGATTGTCTTACATGGTGTTTCAATGAATCTGGGCGGAACCGACCCCTTGGATCAGAAATATCTAACCGCGTTAAAAACAATGGTGGATCGATTTCAACCCATGTGGGTATCCGATCATCTTTGCTGGACACGTTTTGGAGGACAGTCTTTCCATGATCTATTGCCGCTGCCCTATACCCAAGAGGCCGTTGAAAACACCGCCAACCGAATTCGCGTAGTTCAGGACTTTTTGCAGCAACAGATTCTGATAGAGAATGTTTCCAGTTATCTGGAATTTAAACATAATACACTCATTGAAGCTGAGTTTCTGGCAGCGGTTACGGAACGGGCGGACTGCCGGATTCTACTGGATATCAATAATATTGTTGTGAATGCGACAAACCACGGTATCGATTCTTCTGAATACCTTTCTACGATTCCTGCCGACCGGGTCGGCCAGTATCATATGGCAGGACACAGTAAACAGGGCAGGCTGGCGATCGATACCCACGATCATTCGATTTCTTCAGAGGTATTGAATCTCTATAAAGAGGCCGTCGTCCAGCTCGGCAATGCGGCAACGCTGCTTGAATGGGATGATCAGATTCCGACCGTACCGATTTTATTGCAAGAGTTAGACAAGATCCGTTGCGCAGCAACGATTCACAAAACGGCCATCGATTTCAAGCCACTTAAAGAATCCGGCAATGAAAACTGAAAGAACGGGTTTGCGGCAGCTGCAACAGCAGTTTGCCGATTATATCGTCCATGGCCACAATGAAGCACTTCTTTCCCAACAGATCAATAACAGCCACCCGCCGGGATCGATCGATCGATTGACTGTTTACCGCAATGGATATTATGTGCGCTTACAGGATGCCCTAGCCAATGACTTCCCAGTGCTGCTGGTAGAGCTGGGCGACACCCGTTTTGGAAAAATTATGACGTCTTATCTATTCGACCATCCATCGGGTTCGACTTCGCTACGGCATTTGGGGCACCGTCTGAGTAACTGGTTAAAAAGCGAGAATCATCCCGTTGTTTGGTCGGAGATCGCCGCACTTGAATGGGCCGTGTTAAACGCATTCGATGCCCCGGATGCTGATCTGCTGTCCACCAATCAACTTTCACAAATACCATCAGATCAATGGGAATCCCTGCAGTTCCGTTTGCATCCGTCCGTCACTCTGATGTCCTCAACACATAACATTCATGAGATTTGGGAAGCGGTAACCCAATATAAAACAAAGCCTCCTTCCGCCGCTGTCGATGACTATTTGGTAGTGTGGAGATTGAATAATAGTCCTAAAGTTCAACCAATCTCTCAGGCTTGCTATGAATTACTTTGCTCGTCGAATCAAAAGAAATCCTTCGGTAATGCCTGCAAAGGTTTGCAGCAAACGGCGATCGTCGATACTGTTCCAGGGACTGCTGCGGAATGCCTTTTTTTTGGTTGTCAATTCGGGTGGTTTCAGAATATCGATGGTTAGGGCTTATAGTTTTTAAAATCTTGCGACTGATTCCCGTGCGTCGACTGATGTCGATCGCGATTATATCCCCTGACCGTCCGGATTTAGTCCATACCCGACTGTCACCACCCTACTATTTTACTTAACAAAAGGTATCTTTCGTGAAGTAATTGTGTCATATTTCTCCTCTATCATGCCGTCAGAAGCTCAATAAATGCCCCAAATTACTATACGAAAGAATATATCCTTGCCGATGGTGGCGCATAGCGCATTACCAGCGACGTTTGGAACAACATTCAAAGACAATTTTCCCGACACATTGAGCGCTTGGTTTCAGGCGTATTTTGCCGTTGAAGTCAGTACCGCAGAAAGTTCTCAAAAGGTGCAGCGGCGCGATCTTCAGCGCTTTATAGATTTTGTGCTGCGAGAAGAGGGGCGTGAAGACCGTGCGATCTGGACGGCACGGCTTTCTCGGGCCTTTGTGAGTGGTTTAAGAAAGGACGTGAAGGAAAACGGCAATCGGGTGTATTCGGATCGAACCATCAACCGCATCGTTGCCCATTTAAAAACCTTTGCCAAATGGATCCATAAACTGGCACCGTTCCCGTTGGGAAATCCCATGGCGAAAGTAAAAACCGTTGTTCCGGGAACCGGGCTAGAAATCCAACGGGCGATTACGTCGCAGGAGCGGCGGAAGATTCTCGATGCCGCCGATTATCTACCGGTGACCGGGGGTCGGTCGCGGAATCGACGCATCAAAACGGATTTCGCCGAACAGAGGCCGCGCCGAAAAGGCTATCGCGCCTGGCGGAATAGGGCGGTGGTCTACTTGCTGATCGAGACCGGCATGCGACGGGCGGCCGTGACCCAGCTCAATATCGATGCAATCGATTTTGATCGACGATTCGTCACCACTACGGAAAAAGGCGAAACTCAGCATCGCTATAAAATCAGTCGCGAAGGATTAAAAGCGATCCAGGACTATCTCGACCATGAACGAAGCGGCGACGCCGACTATTGGACGATGTCGCCGGCCCTGTTTTTGCCGGCGTCCAACAAACCCCAAAGTCACGGCCGGCTATCGCCGGTGGTCATCAATACGATCTGGAACGAGGTCTGCCGCTTGGCGGGCGTCAAAGGTAAAACCCCGCATTCAGCCCGTCATGCCATGGGCCGACATGTGATGGAAAAAACTGGCAATGTGGCGGCGGTACAACGCCAATTAGGCCACAAAAATGCCGCTTATTCGTTGCAATATGCCCGGATTACCGATGAAGAATTGCAGGCCGTTTTAGATGATCGGTAGTTCGCCTGAATTTGGGGATTTGCGTAAAACGCCCCATGATGAAAAATCCAAACGTTATTTCAGGCACATTTCATATTGGAAGGGACTAGCACTTTACAAATAGCAATAGTTTGCTTAAAGTAAGAGTCAACCGCCCCCTTGTGAAGTTGATTCAATGGAGCTTGGGGAGAAAGAACCGCCTTCGGGCGGTTTTTTCAATTCTATACCAAAGATTTGTGAGGCCATAATTGCGCACTATTGTCTATATAGACGGTTTTAATTTGTATTTCGGTAGCCTCAAAAATACATCTTGGAAATGGCTCGATATTTCCGCATTAGCAACACGGCTCTGCAAGGAACAGAATCCGCAGGCAGAACTTGTTGGCATCAAATATTTCACTGCGGATATCAAAGCAAAATTATCGAAAAGAGGGGAAGCGTCTTGTAAGGCACAGCAGGACTATTTGCTTGCCCTGAAAACACATTCACCCATCATCGAAATCATCAAAGGTAAATACTTCATCACAAGAGGAACTTACCATCCCTACGCTGACCCTGTAGATTTCGATAGAAAACACGACGTTTGGAAATCCGAAGAAAAACATACTGATGTTAACATCGCACTGCATATGCTCTGTGATGCAATCGATAAATCATGTGAACAGCTGGTTCTCTTTTCCAATGATAGCGATATCTCTCCGGCTGTCCGCATCACCAAAGAACGGAATCCAGGAATCAAGATAGGTATTGTTACACCTGTTCGTAACAGTGACCGAAAACCCAGCGCTGATTTACACGAATATTCGGATTGGCTGCGCCACGGAATAAAAACGGATGAGCTGACAAAATGCCAATTACCCGATAAGGTTCTAACCCGTAAACGCGTTATAAAAAAACCGGAACATTGGTAACGTGCACGGCCCCGACACGGAAAATGAAAAGCTACGCTTCTGGCACGTTTTCTAGAGGCTTTTATGGGTCAAGTTTTACTCTTGATAACACATTTTATCAATAGTATGGAAATCAGCATCCAATTTTTTCCAGTATCAGCGTATATATTGAGCGTATATATTGATTGAGATTAAGTAATAGTAAACAATGGCCTACAAAATTGTACTGGTAAAATTGGATGCTGTTTTTTTGAAAAAACTGGCAATTTTTACAAGCTGATTGACAGGATTGGAGTCACGGATTCAGGATGAACGCCAAAAGATACTGTAATTGCGTTGGTTGTCGGTCGACATGAGTAACCATTCTTCGAATAGATCCCGCCTTAGCAATAGGGGCCGGCCCCAAAACGACCGAGGTATTTCTACCAGGATGATAGACAATGATCTACGAGTATCTGTCAGGTTAATTTACAAAATAACAAGCCGATGGATCTTATTGTCATACCAAAGTTATTAACTCAATGATTATAGGGCGAAAACAAACAATGGACTATAGATTGCTATGGTGAAAGCCAACGTTTTAGCAGTAGCGTCTATAGGGTAGATCAAATCTCTCTGATTTCGATCAGGAAGCGATAATTTTTGAGGAATATACAAATTATGTTTTTAAGAACTAATCCCAATCCAAAATTATTAACCTGTCTATTGCTTTTTATAGGTTTTGTACCCCTTATCGGTGTAAAACCGGCCCAAAGCTCAACAACACTTTACGATTCGATAGGTCCCTGTATAAGTTTTAACTGTACTTCTGAATCGCAGGCAATGGATGATATTACAAATTATTATGAAGGAGAAGGTTATTGTAATGTAGGCGCAAATCCTTCAGGCGCATGGACTTTTGCCTATGAGGACACCCTTTCTGGCATTACAAATGGTGATACCCTTTACAGAATAGACCAGCGCGATATTACAGTTCAATATGGCAATTTAATGCTTCAGTCAGATGGTGTCACTTATGCTTGTGAAGAAACGACTAATACAACGTTCATAAGTAGAGCTTTGCAGATTCAAACGACACCCGACGGCCCGAAAAATATTGGTCAACCCGAAGACGTGTGCACAGGCAATCCAATTAATACGTTAAACGGTAATAAATTCCAAACTGAACCGGACTATTCCGGTACTGGTAGTGTTCCTCTGAGACTGACCAGGTATTACAACAGCAACAACACAGTTACCGACTCTCGGTGGGGGAGTCATTGGCGAGGTGACTACGAGGGAAGAATAGAATTGTACGCAACACCGACTTATTCATCGGCACACGTAATTCGTCCGAACGGTAAAGTCCTATTCTTCAACTTAAATGGTACTCTCTGGGCCTCGGATGCGGATGTTAATGACCAGTTAGAACAACTGACCGACTCAGTCGGTAATTTCACGGGTTGGCGATATACGCAAACTAGCGATACGGTTGAAGATTATGACGTCAATGGCAAGTTAGTGAGTATCACACCGCGTGGTGGCTTAACTCAAACGCTGAGCTATGGCATCCCAAGCGCATTAGGAGGGGACGACGACCCTGATACGCTGGATATCGTCACCGGTCCTTTTGGTCGCACACTGATTTTTACATACGATGTCAATAAACGTGTCGACACGATGACTGACCCCGATGGCGAGGTTTATCATTACGCTTACGATGTCGACAATAACCTGTCCACCGTCACCTACCCGGACCTAACGCCCTTAGATCTGAGCGACAACCCATTTCGGATTTACCACTACGAAGATGCCAATTTCCCCCATGCTTTAACGGGAATCACCAACGAGAAAAACGACCGCTTCGCGACCTGGACCTACGACGCCCAAGGCCGAGCGATATCATCCGAACACGCCGGTGGTGTCGAACACAGTACGCTGGACTATACCGATATCGATGACCTCAGCGACCCACGCGTAATTGTTTCCAATCCATTGGGTAAAGATACGACCTACCACGTCACCACCCTATTCGGTGTACGCAAAGTCACCCAGGTCGAGGGCCACGCTTCGACCAATTGCGTCGCCGCGAACCAGAACTACACCTACGATACCAACGGCAATATCAAAACCGTAACGGATTGGGAAAACAACCTGACCGAATACGCCTACAACACCCGCAATCTTGAAATCAGCCGGTTCGAAGCCAAAGGCACGCCCCAGCAGCGGAGAATTCAAACCGGCTGGCATGCGACTTATAGGGTACCGACACGTATCGATGTTAAAGACAACAATAATAACCTGATCAAACGGACCCGATACGGCTACGATAGTCTGGGTCGCTTGCGTTCAATCACCGAAACCGATATGGCCTCGGCTAAAGAGAGGATCACGCGCTATACCTATAATAGCCAAAACCTGCTGATTTCCATTGATGGTCCACGGACCAATGTGACTGATGTCACCACATTGACTTACGATGCCTTGGGTAATTTAACCGAGGTCAAAACGCCGCTAATTCCACCCAGCAAGATCACCCAACACGATGCCAGCGGCCGACCGGAAACTTTAGAAGACCCAAACGGATTGATCAGTCACTTGGCCTATGATCCCCGCGGGCGCCTTGAATCGCGCACCGTCGACGGCCACGCGACACTCTTCGGTTACGATCCGGCGGGTAATCTCACCAGCCTGACCCAACCCAATGGCTTGGTGCTCACTTATATATATGATGAAGCACGCCGGCTCAAAGAAATACACGACAACACGACACCGACTCCGAATAAAATCATCTATACCCTGGATGCGGCCGGTAACCGCACAGAAACCAAAACTTTCGACCCCACGGGTACTTTAACCCGGATGCAAACCCGGGAATTCGATGAGCTGAGTCGGTTGATTAAATACACCGGTGGCGCCAACCAGGTCACTAAGTATGATTATGACCTCAACAGCAACCTCGAAATGATCACCAATGGGCGCAATCAACCCACGATGTTTGCCTTCGATGCGCTCAACCGGTTGGTCAAACAAACCGATGCCGATACCAATGATGCGATCATCGCCTACGACGTGTTGGATCAAGTCACCCAAGTCACCGACCCCAAAGGTCTGAACACCGACTATACGATCAATGCGCTGGGTGAGACCACCCAAATCGACAGCCCCGATACCGGTACGACCCTGTTTCAGCATGACGACGCGGGCAATGTCATTCAAAGTACCGATGCGCGGGGTGAGATCGTCAACTACCAATACGACGCACTCAACCGTCTGACGTTGATCGATTACACCGACAACAGCCTGGATATCACCTTCAACTACGATGACCCCACCGCACAAAACGGCATAGGCCGATTAACCAGCCGGGTGGATGCCAGTGGGACCGATGCGTATGATTACGACAAGCGCGGCAATGTGATTCACCATAACAGCACCCGCAACGGCATCACGAACACGCTGAGCTATCTGTACAATGGCGCCGACCAACTGACCCATATCACCTATCCCAGTGGGCGACAGGTGGAATATCACTACAATACCCTCGGCCAAGTCGAGCGTATCAGTGCCACACTGAGTGGTGTGACGGAGGATGTCGTGCATACCCTGAGTTACCTCCCGTTTGGGCCGCTGGCGAAGTTGACTTACAAAAATGGCATTCAACTGGATCGCAATTATGATCTCGATTACCGCTTGGAAGACAATGATCAGGGGGGCGTCGTCGACTATAACTACACTTATGATGGAGCGGATAATTTAGAAAACTTAACGGATCATCTTAATACGGCCCAGAATACTTTATACACCTACGACAACCTGGACCGATTGGCTACCGCTACCGACAGCACCGATGCGTGGGTCTACAATCACGATGAAAACAGTAATCGGACGCTGAAGACGCATAACAGCAGTACGCAGAACTACCAATACTCGAATCCTGCGACCAGCAACCAGCTCGAACAGATCACCGGCGCCAATCCCCGCAGTTTTCAATATAGTGCCAACGGTAATATCGAGGATAACGGTACCTATACCTTCAATTATGCGGCGCACAATCGCATGGATTTAGTTGAATTGGGCGCCAGCACCGTAGCCAGTTATGTATACAACGGCCAAGGCGAACGGGTCCAGAAAACCGTATCGGGGACGACCACCAATTACCATTACGGTCTAAACGGCCAATTGTTGGCCGAGACCGATTCCACAGGGAATTGGGAGAAAGAATACGTGTACCTGGGCACTGAAGCGCTGGCCATGTGGGTGCCGAGTAGCAGTCCACCGCCACCGGCGAATGCGATGACCTTAACCGCCAATCCGACGTTTAACCCGGTCCCTCTTGAAGGCGCTAGCATCACATTAACCGCGGTCGCCAGTGGCGGCAGCGGGAATTATGAATACGCCTTCTGGTTTAAGGGTGCGGCCACGAATGAGGTTTGGACCTTACAGCGTGGATATGACCCCTCAGGCACTTACGTCTTTGACACCACCGGGTTTGTCGGCTCGACGAACAAATTCCGGGTGGATGCACGTAATCAAGGCAGTACCGATGTACCGACCAAGAAATGGATGAATGCCCCGGTGAATTCAGCCGGTGTGGCGACCGGACTGACCGAAACGCACACGCCGAGCTTTCCGGTCACAGAAGGCACGCTAGTCACATTTACCGCGACCGCATCCGGCGGCAGCGGTAGTTACGAGTACCGGTTCAGGTTCAAAGGGGACGCGACCAATCACGCGTGGGTTGAATTGCAGGCCTACAGCCCTTCGAACACGTTGGTGTTTAATACCACGGGTTACATCGATGTAGGGAACACCAACAAGATCCGGATCGACGCGCGCAACCAGGGCAGCAGTGATGCCCCGGTGCAAAAGTGGGTCACTAGCGTTGTCAATCCATAAGGAAGCCGCCATGAAAACAACTCTCAAAAATAAATTTAGTTCTCTGTTGATTGTCCTGGCCGGTCTTCTATTTGCTACGACCAGCGGGGCGGAGATTTATTACATTCATAATGATCACTTGGCCACACCGAAGGTGCTGACCGATGATCAACAAACCGTGGTGTGGACAGCGGATGCGGCGCCTTATGGGGATACCGCAACCTCGGGCACCGTGACGTTTAATCTCAGGTTTCCGGGGCAGTATTTTGACGCGGAGACTGGATTGCACTATAACTACTTTAGGTATTATGATCCCCATACTGGGCGATACATGACCAGTGACCCGATTGGGCTCGCGGGTGGGTTGAATACGTATGCATACGTGAGAGGAAACCCGTTGACTGGTATTGACCCGC
>Ga0209992_10002503_pt1 | contig 16662 bp, 20 predicted proteins | sample 2SBtaG_2_FD_182564 | JGI IMG/M metagenome (GOLD analysis project Ga0209992, IMG submission 182564) | Deep subsurface microbial communities from Kolumbo volcano to uncover new lineages of life (NeLLi) - 2SBTROV12_ACTIVE470 metaG (SPAdes)... | ecosystem: Environmental > Aquatic > Marine >... | reverse complement strand
GAAAATTCCCGTGCATTTTTGAGAATTATTGACAATGAAACTTTGGATTTTGTATATCGCGATGGAAAAATTTTTGATACTCAAACCTTGTCTGAATGGAATTACGATGGATTGTCTATATCTGGTAATTATCAAGGAATACAATTAGAAAGAATGCCTATTGAACCTGGATTTTGGTTTGAATGGGTTGCATTTCACCCTCAAACTCTAGTTTATGGTGACAAATGATGAAACCAATTCAAAAAGCAATATTGATTGGAATAGTCACAATAGTTGTTTATCTTCTTGTTGTTATAATTACGACTCCTGCTCTTGAACCTCTAGATGCAATTAGCGCTGCATTTCAACTAAACTCTATTGTAATAATTGGAATGGGTATTGGAATTGGTTTACAGGTTTTTCTTTCTGAGAAAAGTAAATTGTTAGGGTGCAAACTTGATGTAAAGAAAAAAGCACTTAGTGGAAATTCTGGTAGTGTAGCTACGACATCATTCTTTTCGTTTTTCTCTTTGGTACCTCTAGGTTGTTGTGGTTGGTGGCTCTATGCGTTATCATTGCTTCCTGGAATAGTTGGAACTGGAGTCTCTGCTGTATTAATTGAACATAGTCAAGTCTTATCTTATTTGGGATTGGCCATAATTTTTGGATTTGCAGGATTAACTGCTTACAAACTAAAGAGAGAGATGAAATTATCTAAAATCATTTAATTTACTTTAATTGAGAATCCAAAAAATTCTCCTTTGCTTTTACTAAAAAATTTTGCAATCTTAGCCATGAATCCATATTTTTTATCTCTTAATTTGACAATCTCTTTGGTTTGATCATCTGTTATGATTTGGGCAGTTCCTGAAAACCATTTACCTGTAATTTTTCCTCTAGCTGTACATGTTGCAAATTTTACTTTTAAATTATTTTGTAACCGTTTTACTTTACCTGTTTTACTTCTTGTGACAACGAAAATCAAATTATCTTTAACTATAAACCAGACTGGAGTTTTAACTGGTTGGTTATTTTTTCTATATGTTTCAAGTGAAATACATTTTTCTGATTTAATCTCATTTGGATCAAACATGATGTAGTTATTTTGTTCTAGAATTAATATCTAGGTAGTATGGCAAGTTTTGATTTTGCTGAAACTATGATGATTGAAATTATTGATATTGCTAATACTAGTGATGCAATAACTCCAAATTCAGGCACAACTACACCATCTTTTATTTCGACTTGAATTGATTCTTTATGTTCAGATGATGCTCCTTGGTTAGCAGTAATGGTGTACATCCCATCTTCTTTCCACATTGGACCTCCAGTCTTGATTTCTATTTCAAAGTCCCCATAAATTCCTGGAGTCACTTGTGCAATTGTTACTAAATTACCAACAGGAGAATTTACAATTAATGTGATATCTGTTCCTCTAAAACTTGTATTGCCTGTGATGGTTATAACGTCTGAGCCATTTATGGCATCAGCTGACATTGCAATGCCACTGGTAGGTACTGGAACTTCTTTTTCAATTACTTGTTCTTGAATTTGAACTGCATCGGGATTCCTTGGAATTTCTTGGGCTAGGACGGTAAATTCTGTTGAAGTTGTGATTTCTGAATCATCATGGCTTGCAGTAACTAGGTATGTTCCTGCTTTGAAACTTGGAATTGGTGGATTTAGTAATTTTTTAAATTCCCCATTATCTTCAATTGCAACTTGAGGTGCAAATACTAGGGCTCCATCAGGACCGATGATTTTGAGTTTTACTGGTTTGAATTGAGATACATCAGTTATTTTTCCTGAAATCCATATTGAATCTAGGGCCTTAATCTCATTAGATGATACTTCTAACTCTAAAGTTGGTTCTGCAAAAGCCAAAGTAGAAAACATTGAAACTGCCATTAACATAAACAATGAAATCTTTAGCATTTTTTCACTGAATCATAACCGTATATGAATTATTTCTCTTTATGTATAGTAATCTTCTTAACTTTGAATTTTTTCATTTGTTTTTCTTTTCCTTATGAATTTCTTAATTTGCCTGATTCCTAATACTGGTAATATGCAGTATACACAACCGATTTGTGAAATTGAGCAACAACAAAGACATTCACATTTACCTTTTTCATGATTACATTCGGGGCAATTCATGTTTTTTACTCCTAGCCTTTGTTCTTAATCTTGTTTTACAACATGGGCAAGTGTTTTCTTCTGTAAAGAAAAATAATGCACATAACGAACACCATTTTTGACCGATTTTATATCGTAAATTATTTGTAAATGAAGTTGATTTTAGACGTTCACATAAACCTCTACACATTTGTACCATGACTGAATTAATGAAAAAATGTATTTAAGAAAATTTCCAAATTGGTTAATCTGAAAATTCTACAATTGCATCAATTTCTGTCATGGAATTTAGTGGTAAACAAGCTGCACCTAATGCAATTCTAGCATGTTTTCCTTTCTCTCCAAATACTTCAAAGAACAAATCTGATGCTGGATTGATTACTTTTGGATGTTGGTAAAATTCCGCATCTGAATTTACAAATCCTGATACTTTTACAATTCGCTCCACTTTGTCTAGATTTCCTAATTCTCTTTTCATCTGTGCTAGGAGATTGATTGCACACATTTTTGCTGATTTCTGAGCTGTTTCTAAATTATCATCATTTACTTTACCTGTGAATAACACCTTGCCCTCTTCCATTGGAATCTGTCCTGAAATGAACAACAAATTCCCGGTCTTTATTGCAGGTACATATGATCCAGCAGGTGTTGGTGGGTTTGGAAGTTTTATTCCCATCGATTCAAGTTTTTCTTCAATCATGATTTTGTTGCAAATTTTGGCTGATTTTAATTTTTACTCTCAAATTTCATTAGAAATCTAAACCTGTTGTGGGTTGTTGTATATACCACAGAAGTTAAAATGATTTGTTGCTAGGGATACTTTATGATGAGGATCTAGTAAGTGTCTCTAGTGACATTTGATAATCTAAATTTTGAGATGCCCTGCCTTTGGAATTTTACTGCTAAAATCTTTTTGTAACAAAATTCTCTCTTGCGTTTTTCTTCCCTCTAACAATCTTTGATTAGTCTCATCCATAAAATCATTAATTTGCTTAAAACAATTTTTTAATTCTTTTTTTAATTCTGAATCTTCACTAGTTTCTTTTGTCCATAAAATTGATGATGCTAATTCGAACATACCTGTCATGGCTTTTAACAGTGATTCGTATTCTGTTTTTGTATATTTGCTGAATTTGTATGAAGTTAAATTCTTTGAAATGTCTAGAAATATTTTCTTGTTTTCTAACTTTTTTAACACTGAATTTATTTTAGATTCATAGGTAAAAATCAAATTATTAACAAAGCCTATGTGTTCTTCAAGAGAATAGTGATAATATTTTTCATAATATGCATCATTTTTGTAACCATGTTTTTTTATGTGCCCTAGATCTTCCATTTTTTTTAAAATTTCTTTTAATTTAGTTCTGTTGAATCTTTTTTTATTGTTTAAGCAAGTCTCCCACATGTCTCCAAAATAATTTTTTCCATCATTCATGCATTCTAAAATGTAATTTATTGAAATTGTTTGCATGATGATTCGTAAATTGGGAATTATTTATTGGTGATGAGCTACGCACGTATTTTTATAATCAATTTGTTCCTGTATTGAAAAACTACTATATTTTTGAGTATTTTGTACATGTTTCTTACTAACCAACATAATGAATGCTGAATTCTTAATTTTTAATTAGTAATGTTATTTCATGATGAAGAACTTGATGAAGAAGAATTAAACAAATGTTTTGCAAAATTAACTCCTGAAACTATTGAATTACTTCAGAAGGAGTATCAAAATGACTGATAGTCAAAAATTAGCCAAAAAGCTTTCTGCTTATGTTGAGAAAAATCTGAAAGGAAACACTCCTTTTCAAACCGTATCTGACTTTCTTTCTTATATTGCATATAAAGAAACTCAGAAAAAATCATCATAAAATTTAGTTGAGTAGATTATTTTAGGAATCTTTTCTAATTTTTACTTATTTTAATATGGACTTTTTCGCCTTTGTTTGAATTATTTTGATATATTGTTCTAGTCTTGTATCCTTGTTTTTGAAGACACCCATCTAAAACAGATACCCATGGCAATGAATGTCCGCTGTTCAGTTTAGATTCAACTGTGATATTTTTTGTATTTGCTTCAAAATTGACATGTCCTGAACATGTAATCTGCATTACCGCATCCATTATCTCGATTACATCGTCTAGAGATTTTGTTTTTAATGAAATACCATTCTTTTCTAATAATTTGAACATATCTGCTTCTGGTTTTTTTGATACCATTGAAGAATTTAGCACATACATCAAACCAGCTTCATTAACTGTTTTAATGATTTTGTAAATTTCTTGGGCTTCCCCTTTTGTCATATCTGCAAGAGCTTTGGTCTTTATCGCATTTTTCCAAATATTTGAAAATACTTTTTCTTGATTGATACCCAAAATTTCAGTGGATGAAAAGATAGCACCTTTTCCATTGTCATTATTTATCATCATTAATTCAGTTTCATCAAAAATGAAACAATTTTGTGTAATGTCTGATGCTCTAATTTCCACTCCATCAGGTATTGCTCTATATGATTCTGAACAAATTTGAGTTGGAGCAACTAGTATCTTTACATCTAAATTTCTACGTAGAACTGACAACATCTGTTCTTTGCATTCTGCTAATAATCCAAATCCCCATTGATCAGTCATAATTTTAATTGATGACTTTGAACCCTCAATCATTGTTTGAAGTTGGGATAAAACATTATTTGCACTCAAATGAAAATATCTTTTTTCTTCTGACCCTCTAGATTTCCTACTCTCTTCACTTGCTTTCTTTAAATTAGAAATCAAAGTGTTCATTGCATTTACTTTGTTTATTTGCTCATGAATAATTCCATCAAATGCATCTTCAGGAGCGATAGCTGTACACATAATGGGTTTGCTTTTTGAAATGATGACTAGTTTCTTATTTTCCAATTTTAATAATGTTGGATAAATTTTTGTTCGAGGAATTTCTGAATAATATGCCAATTCACTTGCTGAAATAGTACCTTTTGCAATTAGAGCCACATATGCTTGGGCTTCATACTTGCTTAATCCAAATTCTTCTAGGCTGACTGTTAAAACGTGCTCATTTACCATGATATTGCTTGATTTGTTATTAGGTAAAATTGAGAGCTAAATTCCTTTACACAAATACTCAAAAAAAATCAAAATTGTATCTACAGATGGGTGTAACTGTGGTTACTAAATAATTTGATACACTGTCCTGATATACAAAATCTTGAAGTCTTAGTTGGTATGTTGGTCAAATACGATGTAAATTCATTAGAAATTGAAAATATTTCTCATTCTGTAACTCTTGTTCCGAGATTAGAATATTCTGTAAATCTATTGGATGAAATAATTGATACTCTAAGTGAAAAACAAATTAAATTAAAAGAATCAAACAAGGATTTAGTTAATGATTTTGATGAATCTGATAAAACTCATGTAGATTCTTTAAAACTTGAGCATCTTGTTACTTATTCTTTGAATATTTTACAACAAGTAAAAAAGAGCATGAAACGTATCTCTAATGTAAGTACCATTCCTGAAGTGCTCCCTTCATCAATTCCTATGATTCGAACTGTAAGTGCTCAATTATTTGATATAATTCCTTCTTGCAGTCAAAAATTATCTGAAATATCTGTTCATTTAGGAAGTATTGTGCTTGATTCTGCTGCTTTAACTACTGCAAGTTTTGATTTTAGTCAATCAAACAATGAATCCTCAACTTCACTTAATGAAGTAAAATTGATGGTGGACTCTAAATTAAGTAAGCAGTACCCTAATCTTGATTTTTTCAAACTATGCAATACTTGATATGTTAAACCAAAAACGAGATTTTTCAAAGGATGTAGAACGAATTAGGTCTATCTCTTCTAAAATTGATAAAAAATTATCTGAGGTAAAATCTTCAGATGATTCTAAAATCGATAAACTCTCTTTAGAAGAATTACAGGATTTAGACAAAATTGTGGGAATTGCTGATTTTATGATGTGTAAATATTCTGATAAAAAAGAAATGCGCTCAATTTTAAAACATTTTACGTCTATAATCAATGATACTGCAAGTTCTTTGGGTGATTTGGATGATGAAGTATCTGAATTGATAATGTCTGCTGAGGATTCTATTAACAAGGTCAAAGATATGCATAGCAATATTTCAGAAAAATCTGATTTTAAAAAAAAATATCATGACGGACCTGAGTATAATGAGCATGAAACAAGTGGAATTAATTTAACCAATTTTGTGACAGAGATTAACACCGTAGAATACCAACAAAATTCTCGAGAAGATACTGCGTAGGTAATTAGGATGAGTTTAGCCCCACAAGAATTAGAAAACACAGCAAGCAAATATGCTTCTGAAGCTATCAAATTTGATTCCCAAGGTGCCCGTGGAATGGCAATTACACATTACCAACAAGCAATTGACGCTCTAGTAAAATTATTACAATTATACCCCAACAGTAAACTAAATCAAATCTACAAAGAACGATGTAATTCTTACCATGGTAGAATTAATGCATTACAACAGGCTCATGGTGTTGAGCCTGCAGTTGATCCTAAGGCTTCTGATGCAGATCAAAAGAAATCTGTTCAGAGACAAGAAAATGAAAATGATTTTGAAGAATTAGTAATGAAAGAAAAACCTGATGTTACTTGGGAACAAGTAATTGGTTTGGATGATGCAAAAAGTGCTTTACGTGAATCTATTGTTTATCCAACTAAACGACCTGATTTGTTCCCTCTTGGATGGCCAAAAGGAATGCTATTGTATGGTCCACCTGGTACAGGAAAAACTATGCTGGCAGCAGCAACTGCAAATGAGATGGATGGCTATTTCATTAATGTTGATGCATCATCTATGATGAGTAAATGGTTGGGAGAAGCAGAAAAGAATGTTTCAAAATTATTTTCTATGGCAAGACAATATGCTGAGAAAGAAGGTAAACCTGTTATTTTGTTTGTAGATGAAGTTGATTCACTGCTCGGTTCTAGAAATAGTGAAGTTGGTGGAGAAGTAAGAACTAAAAATCAATTTTTGACTGAAATGGATGGGGTTAACGGTAAAGGAAAAGATTTGATGTTATATGTAATTGGTGCAACAAACAAACCTTGGAGTCTTGATTGGCCTTTTCTAAGAAGATTCCAAAAAAGAATCTATGTATCATTGCCAACTCAGGCAGCAAGAGAAAATCTCTTTGAACAATATACTGAGAAATTAAACAAAAGTATGAGAATCAATAATACCGATCTAGCAAAATTATTTGATGGTTACAGTGCAAGTGACATTAAAGATGTGTGCCAAGCAGCACAAATTAAAACAGTTCATGAAATTTTTGATTCTCCTGATTATCATGAGCCAGTTGAAGGTGAAGATCCAATACAACCAAGAGAACTCACAACTGCTGACTTCAAAAATATTATGGAGAGAAGAAAACCAAGTGTTTCTACTGAAATGATTCGCGCTTATCATAAATGGAGCGAAGAGTTCCAAGCCCTTTAGAGAAGCGATCAAAAAAATTTTCTTTTCTTACGCACAAAACTTAAATTCACATTCTTGCGGACTTAACGAGGGTCACAATTACTACAAAGAAATCAATCCACGCAAAAAAGTTTGGAAAGCTAGTTTTTGATGATGGTACTGTTCTTGATGGTGAAGGTTTTGGTTATTCAACTGCTGTATTTGGTGAAATTGTCTTTAACACTGGAATGGTTGGATATACCGAAGCGCTAACTGATCCTTCCTACAAAGGCCAAATTCTCACACTTACTTATCCACTTGTTGGAAATTATGGAGTTCCAGATCCATCCATAGTTGATGATGATGGGATTCCAAAATACTTTGAAGCCGATAAAATTCAAGCAAGAGGTCTTGTAGTCCATGAATTATCCCATACAGCAAGCCATTGGAATCTTTCAATGACTTTAGATGAGTGGATGTACAATGAAAAAATCCCTGGGATTGCTGGTATTGATACAAGGGAACTGACAAAGAAACTTAGAACCGGCGGCGTCATGATGGCTGCTCTTGTTGTATCTGATACTGAAATTGATGATGAGAGTATCAAAAAGCAACTTTCTGAGGCTAAACATTATGATTCTGAACAGTTTATGGATTTAGTTTCAACTAAAGAAGAAAAAACTTTTGGAGATGATGAGCAGACAGTTGTAGTTATTGATACTGGTGCAAAGTTTGCAATTTTGAGAAATGTTAGAGACATTGGTTACAAGGTCATCTTAGTTCCATGGGACACATCCTATGAGAAAATAATGTCATACAATCCCAAAGGAATTGTTCTTAGCAGTGGACCTGGTGATCCTCAAAACTGTCCAGATACAATTGAGACTACTAAAAAATTAATTGAAAATAATATTCCAACACTTGGTATTTGTCTTGGTGCACAAATTATTGGAATTGCAGGAAAAACTGAAACTTACAAACTAAAGTATGGACACCGGGGTCAAAACAAACCGTGTGTTAATTTGGATAACAACCAAGTTTATGTGACAAGTCAGAATCATGGTTATGGAATAATTCCTGAATCTCTTGAAAAATCTGATTTTAATTTATGGTTTACAAATGCTGATGACAAAACAGTTGAAGGAATAAAACACAAATCAAAAAAATGTATTGCAGTACAATTTCATCCTGAAGCTGCACCTGGCCCTTATGATTGCAAGTTTGTCTTTGAAGAATTAAAACAATTGATGGAGAAAAAATAATGCCAAAAAATGAATCTCTAAATAAAATCCTTGTTCTTGGTAGTGGTGCAATTAAAATTGGTGAGGCAGGTGAATTTGATTATTCTGGAAGTCAATGTCTTAAAGCAATACATGAAGATGGAATCAAAAGTGTCCTGATAAATCCTAACATTGCAACTATTCAAACTGATACAAGATTTGCAGACCAAGTGTATCTTTTACCAGTTAATCCACAATACGTTGAATCTATAATTGAAAAAGAAAGACCTGATGGAATCATGTTGGCATATGGTGGCCAGACTGCATTGAATTGTGGCGTTAATCTTGAAGAATCTGGAATTTTGCAAAAATATGATGTCAAAGTTCTTGGAACTCAGATACAAGGCATCAAAAACACTGAAGACAGACAGCTTTTCAAAGATCAGATGACTGAGGCTGGAGTTCCTGTTCTTAAGAGTAAAACTGTGACTAATTTTGATGATGCAAAGAAAGCAGCAGAAGAACTAAGATATCCTGTAATCATCAGAGTTGCCTATACTCTGGGAGGCAGAGGTGGAGGAATTGCCCATAATGAAATTGAACTGCACGAAATTGTTGAACGTGGTTTTAACGCAAGTCTTGTTGGCCAAGTCCTAATTGAAGAATACATTGGTCATTGGAAACAAATTGAATATGAAGTCATGCAGGACTATGATGGTAATAATGTAATTGTTTGTAATATGGAAAATGTTCTTTCAATGAAAGTGCATACTGGTGATAACATTGTAGTTGCACCTTCTCAAACAATTAACAATCATGAATATCATATGTTGCGTTCGGCAGCTTTGAGGGCAACAAAACATGTTGGAATCGTTGGTGAATGTAATATTCAATATGCATTAGATGCTGATTCTGATAGATATGTTGCAATCGAAATTAATCCACGTCTCTCCCGTTCTTCAGCTCTTGCAAGTAAGGCTACAGGTTATCCCCTAGCTTACATGTCTGCAAAGATTGGTTTAGGTTATAGTTTGCCTGAACTTGTAAACAGAATTACAAAAAGTACAACTGCTTGCTTTGAGCCTTCACTTGATTACGTTGTTTGCAAACATCCAAGATGGGATTTCTCAAAGTTTGACCAAGTTAATAGAAAACTTGGCGTTACTATGAAATCTGTTGGAGAAGTAATGGCCGTTGGTCGAACATTTGAAGAATCATTACAAAAAGCAATTCGAATGCTTGACATTGGAAACGATGGTTTAGTATTGAATAGGATAAATGGAAAAAAATATGATGAAGAAGAGATTGAAGAAAAACTTTCACATCATGATGATCAAATATTATACAATGTTGCAATTGCACTAAAGATGGGGATTTCTGCTGATAGAATTTACAGACTTTCTGCAATTGATCCTTGGTTTATTCAAAAGATACAAAACATTGTTGATGCAGAAACAAAACTCAAGGAATCCGAATTGGATAAATCACTCCTATGGGAGGTAAAGAAACTTGGGTTCTCAGACAAGCAACTTGCACGTGTAAAGGAAACCAATCCTGATGAAATACGTGATTTACGTAAGAAATTAGGCGTAATTCCATCTGTAAAGCAGATTGATACACTTGCTGCTGAATGGCCAGCTGTGACAAATTATCTGTATCTTACATATGGTGGGCATTCTAATGATATTGACATTCCAAAAGATGATGATGGTATTGTTGTAGTTGGTGCAGGCCCTTATCGAATTGGAAGTAGTGTGGAATTTGACTGGGGAACTGTAAACATGGTTTGGGGCTTGCAAGAAAATGGAGAAAAGAACATATCTGTTGTAAATTGCAATCCTGAGACAGTATCCACTGATTATGATATTTGTACTAGATTATACTTTGAAGAATTAACTCAGGAAAGATTGCTTGATATTTCAGACTTTGAGAACCCTAAAGGTGTGATTACCTGTGTTGGAGGACAAACTGCAAATAATTTAACTCCTGGTCTTGCTGAACGCGGTGTAAATATTATGGGAACATCTGCTCATGATGTTGACAGAGCTGAAGACCGCTCAAAGTTTAGTGCAGAGCTTGACAAACTGCACATTGCTCAACCACGATGGCAAGCATTTTCAAATCTCAATGAAGCAAGATCATTTGCACAAGAAGTTGGTTTTCCTGTTATCGTAAGGCCATCATATGTTTTGTCTGGTGCTGCAATGAAGGTAGTATGGTCTCAAGAAGAGCTCAAGACCTATGTCAAAGAAGCTACTGATGTTTCCCCAGACCATCCAGTTGTAATTTCAAAATTCATGTTAAATTCACTTGAAGTAGATGTAGATGCAATTAGTAATGGCAAAGAAGTTGTAATTGGTGCTATAGTTGAACACATTGACAGTGCAGGCGTTCACTCTGGTGATGCAATGATGTGTATTCCTCCATGGAGACTAAGCAACAAAACCATTGAAACCATTACTGATTATACAAAAAGAATTGCTTTGACGTTTAATGTTAAAGGGCCCCTTAATCTACAATTTTTGGTTCATGATGATCATGTCTATGTTATCGAACTTAACATTCGAGCTTCACGTTCAATGCCTTTTGTCTCTAAATTGGTCAAAATGAATCTGATTTCACTTGCCTCCAAGGCTATTTTGGGTAAACCGTTCCCTAAAATCCCTGAAAATAAATGGCAGAAAATACACAACTATGGAATTAAGGTACCTCAGTTTTCGTTTATGCAATTAGATGGAGCTGATATTGCACTTGGTGTAGAAATGCAATCTACTGGTGAAGCTGCATGCTTTGGAAACAGCTTCTATGATGCATTATCCAAGGGATTAACCTCAGTTGGTTACAACTTGCCTCAAACTGGAACTGCTCTTGTAACCGTAGGTGGTGCACAAAACAAAGAAAAACTTCTTGCATCAATTGCTAAACTTAAACAACTTGGATTCAAGATTTTAGCAACAGAACACACTGCAGAATTTTTTGAAGAAAAACTTGGTGATATTGAAATAGTTCACAAGATTTCTGAACCTGAAAGAAAACCAAACATTGCAGATTTACTCTATGAACGTAAAATTGATTTTATCATAAATATACCAAGTACTTCAACAATTGAAAAATATGTTGGAATGCTTGAAGACGAATATCAAATCAGAAGAAAATCAATCGAACTTGGTCTTCCTGTACTAACTACTCTTGAACTAGCTGATTCCTTTGTCAAAACTTTAGAGTGGCTCAAAGATAACAAACCCTCTACGGATCCTATAGAGCCATATGATAAACTTGAACAAGCCTAAAAAACATAAACAATACTATTCCAATCCCTATTTATGGCAAAAAAATTCTCTGATGATGAACTAGATGAAGTTCTAAGTAAAATTGAGAAATTTGATGCTGATGGAATTCGCTTTATTCATCTAAAAAATAATGTAAAGAAAAATTTTGTAAAAATAAAGATTGCCGAATTTAAACTAAAAGACATTTTAGTTTTTTTAGATGAAAATGGTCTTGTACAAAGAATTCCGTTTGATGATAAACCTGGGTTCCATGATTTAACTCTCTATAGAATATCTGATAAGGGCAGAGATCTTATTGCAAAGTTTACTCGTGAACCAAATGATGATTGGAGTAAAAGCAGCTATTCCTCTAATGTATCATGTCAAAATTGTGGCCATTCATATGAAATTCGTGTTTCATACACAGAAACTGTGAAAACTTGGGCCAAATCAGAAAGATGCCCTAACTGTGCTATGAAGGGAACTCTCGAAACAAAAATTATTTAATTAAATTACTTGTTTGATATTTGATTCATTACCGATTATTGTTCCATCTAATGTGATGATTTTTGCTTTGGATATTTCTTTAATTTTGTTTATGATTGGAGAAATAGATTTTTTGTATTGTTTCCTATGTGTTGCATAGAAATATTTGTTAAATGATGGCATTATTGTTATTTCGATCTCTCCTGTTTTATTTGGAAAAATATTTTCTTTTTCAGTTTTAATTGAAACCCATACTCTTTGACCGTTGATGATTGAATCTTCTTGAAAAAAAACTGGATGAAGATGACCCATAATGATTTTATCTACATGAGAGAAATTTTCTGAAGGCATTGTATGTCCATGTGTTAACAAAATATTTTCTTCAACCATTCCTGTGGAGCTAATCATTGAAATGTTATCTGGAACTAATTGTTGAATATTTGCATCATGATTTCCAGGAATTAAAATTACATCACATTTTTCTTTAATCTTTTTAAAAAATAAAGGAACCTCATCCCATTCATTTCTTGATATACTCTTGATGCTGGATTTAACATCTCCTAATAAAACAACTGAATCAGGTTTTTCTGAATCAATTATGTCTGATATTTCTTGAATTAATTCATTAATTGTTGAATTTTTACCTATGAAAATTTCATTTGAAGTCATACTATTTTCAAATCCTATGTGAATGTCTGTGATTATGAGATTTTTTCTCTCTCCTTCTAACACCATAACTGGTTTTGAAGGAACTATCCTCGTTTGTAACATCAAAGTTATACTGTAGATATCTGATTAAACCCTTATGAACAAAGACCCGGATCGAATTCAAACACTTGTTTCTGAAAAACGTGTAAAATTACATATTTTTGAGCCCACTAAACGAAAAATCTGGACTGTTGTTGGAAAAGGTGAAGAACATTGGATTGATCCTGAAAGTAACTATTGTTCTTGTCCTGGATTTTATTTTGGCAAATTAAATGGAAAATCCACTTGCTATCATCTTGAATCTGCACAATTAGCTAGGGATGAAAATCAAGTTGAAGAAATAATTTTCTCAGATGATGAATTCTCTGATTTTGTTTCTGGATTAATTTCTGATTTGTAATAATTAGTTATTAGAATGTGTTAATAACTAGAAATTCTTTATACTATCATGGATGAAGCCCAACAAAACTCAGAAATTGAGAAAATTGCAAATCTTATGGTTCACGATGACGTTTCCCCAGACGAACAAGATGCTGGAAAACTAGAAAAATACAAAAATCAGATCAAGGAAGACTGTGGTCTTGATGATGAAGAAGCTATGAAAATGGTTTATGAAACATTATTGTATAGAAAATTAAAAAATTCTGATTCAAGTGATGTTTTAGAAAAAGGTAATGATTTTGGCGCTGGATTCAGCTAGATTATTCTAAAGGAATAGTGTCTAAATCATCTTTTGAAACGCCTTTCCAAAGACCAATCATTCCTTCTGGTTCTACTTGTTCAACTTTGGTAATTTGTTGAAGTTTGATATGATCTGGATTTGGAGGCATCCATAGCATTGCCATGTATTCGCCCACTTCTCCAACTTTGGTTGGTAAGGCCATGGTGATTTTATCTGCTGCAAATCCCTTTGCAGTTAATGCGTTAGTTGCTTTCTCTTTAAGATCCATTCTTCCATGTAGGAACAAATAGACGTCTTTTTGAGTGTCAATTTCTGCCATAAATTTACTGGATTTTCAAACTAAATCAACCTTTCCTGATCTTATGCCTCCAAAAAGGGTTAAATTAGAACACCGAAAATTCACAACTGTGAAAATATTCACTGTTGGAAGTAAATCGTTTGTAACAAGTTTTCAATTAGCTGGTATTCCAGGTAAAATTTCCGAAAATCCTCAAAATGCTTTAGAGGAAATTAAGACGTTAACTGATGATTCAGATGTAGGTTTGGTTTTGGTTAGTGATGATATTACTGAATCCATTGGTGATGAGTTGACTGCATTGAGAGCAGAAAAATCCACTTTGGTATTTGCATTACCTGCAACTGGAAGTGAAAAAACTGAAGTTGATTACAGAGTTATGCTAAAGAAAATCCTCGGCGTATAATCTACTTATAATCAAATTTCTAATGTTTTACCATGAAAACTGCATCTGTTAAAGAGCCATCTGTCATTTCAATTGATGAAATAGAAAAACCCACATTAACATCTGGTGATATTTTGGTACAAATGCAGGCTTGTGGAATTTGTGGTTCTGATTTGGAAAAAGTTTTTGGACAATATGGCCAACCCTCAATGCGTTTAGGACATGAACCTTCTGGAATTGTGTTAGATGTTGGTTCTGATGTAACTGAATTTAAAAAAGGTGATAGAGTATTTACTCATCATCATGTTCCTTGCTATGATTGCCATTATTGCAATCATGGAAATGAAACTATGTGTAAAAAATATTATGAAACAAATCTTTCTCCATGTGGATTATCTGAAGAATATGTTGTTCCTGCATGGAATGTTTCTCATGGTGGAGTTTTAAAAATTTCTGATTCATTAAGCTATGAAGAAGCCGCAATGATAGAACCATTAGCTTGTTGTGTTCGGGCATGGGCAAAATTTTCTTATCGTGAAGGTGATTCCACTGCAATTTTTGGTGTAGGTCCTACTGGAATGATGCACGTAATGCTAGCACATGCTAAAAAATTCTCAAAAATCTTTTGTTTTGATGTTAATGAATTTAGATTAGATTTTGCAAAAAAATTCAATATTACTGAATCTATCTCTTCACTTGATGATAATAGAAAACAAAAGATATTGGATAATACTAATAATTTGGGTGTAGATGTAGCAATTGTTGCTACTAGTAGTCTCAAAGCGTTAGATGATGCAATCGATATGGTCAGAAAAGGTGGAACAGTTATGATGTTTGGTGTTCCCTCTAAAGGTGCAAAAATGGATCTGGATATGAGTAAAATCTATTCTAAAGAAATTACTTTGGTTACAAGTTATGCTGCATCTGATTCTGACACAAAAGAAGCACTGGATTTAATTGAATCTTCTCAAATTGATGTAAAACAATTAATCACTCATACATACACCATTTCTGAATCCCAAAATGCATTTGATCATGCACGTACAGGAGAAAATGCAATGAAAATTATCATTACAAAATAAGAAAGGCTTAAGAAGGGATTTTCATTCCTTCAAAATCGAAGAGAAATGGATTGGGGATTAAAAAATAGACTTTCAAGAATAATTAAACCACAAAATAATCGCGCATTAATGTTGGCAGTTGATCATGGATATTTCCTTGGTCCTACTGAAAAACTTGAGGATCCAAAAAAAGTGATTGCACCTTTGCTAAGGCATTGTGATTCTTTAATGGTGACAAGAGGTGTTCAAAGAGCATCTGTTTCAGCAACCAGTGACACCCCTATGGTATTGAGAGTTTCTGGTGGTTCAAGTATTATTGGTGAGGATTTATCTCAAGAAGACATTACAGTATCAATTGAAGATGCAATTAGACTAAATGCTAGCGCTCTTGCAATGTCTATCTTTGTTGGTTCAAAATATGAATATCAAACAATTGTTAACCTTGGAAAACTTGTTAGTGAGGCTGAAAAATATGGAATACCTGTTTTAGCAGTAACTGCTGTTGGAAAAGAATTAGGTAAAGATGCACGCTATCTTTCTTTGGCATGTAGAGTTGCCGCTGAACAAGGTGCACATATTGTCAAAACTTACTATTGTGATAATTTTGAAAAAGTTGTACAATCTTGCCCTGTTCCAATAATTGTGGCAGGAGGAAAGAAAATTCCTGAACGTGATGCATTACAATTAACGTATAATGCAATCAAAGCCGGTGCAGTTGGTGTTGATATGGGCAGAAACATCTGGCAATCTGAACATCCAGTTCCTATGATAAAAGCTGCTAGAGCAATTATTCATGGAAATCTTAATGTTGATCAAGCTTTCAAATTATACAAAAAATTAGTTAGTGAAGAACCAAAAAAGAAACAGAAATCACAAAAAAAGAAATCAAACAACAAAAAGAAACCACAAAACAATCCTAATCAAAAGAAATCAAACAACAAAAAGAAACCACAAAACAATCCTAATCAAAAGAAATCAAACAACAAAAAGAAACCACAAAACAA
>Ga0209992_10002502_pt1 | contig 16673 bp, 36 predicted proteins | sample 2SBtaG_2_FD_182564 | JGI IMG/M metagenome (GOLD analysis project Ga0209992, IMG submission 182564) | Deep subsurface microbial communities from Kolumbo volcano to uncover new lineages of life (NeLLi) - 2SBTROV12_ACTIVE470 metaG (SPAdes)... | ecosystem: Environmental > Aquatic > Marine >... | reverse complement strand
ATCATACAAAAGCGTGTATACATTACACATCAAGTCCAGAAAGATTGATGTGGGCAATGAATACAGGTTGTTTGATTAATAAAAATCATTTGGCTTTTAAGTATAGTCGTATTATAGTAAAGAGACCAGTTCTAAGTTTGTCAGTTGTAGATAACGGCATACCTCGAATTGTTCCAATGGTACTTAAAAGAAATGGAGAGTGGGATGGAAAAGTACACCTCTGAAGACATGGTTAACAAGCCACCACATTATCGGTTTGGTGGGTATGAGTTATTAGATGTTATTAAAGCGAAATTAAGAGAATCAAAAATGACACCAGCACAAGCTGGTCTTTGGATTCAATTAGTACAATATTTATTTAGATATGATGTAAAGGGTAATCCTTTTCAAGATTTGAATAAAGCTAAATTTTATCTCAATGATTTATATAAAGAAACCGAAAAAACCCATAAAGACTAAAGCTATCGAAGATATGACTTTTAAAGAATTTGTCATCGAGATGCAAAAAACTAACAAGCTCAAAGCCAAAGTTGGTAATGTGCGTGTAAAAACAGGAGGAAAGAAATGAAACTACTTCAAGATTTATGGAATCACTTAAAAGAATGGTCAGACTGGTCAATGAAAGATTGGATTAAAGCTGGTATTGTAGCTATAATCGTAATCGTTGTAATTGGTGCAATCTAACCCATGTTAAATTTATTACTTAAACCCTTGCTCGGCGTTGCCGGGCAAGCAGTTTCTGGATTTGTAGAAACTAAGAAAGCTAAAGCACAATTGAAACTTACAGAAGTACAAGCAGCAACTAAGTTAAAGCAAGACCAAATAGCTGGTAAAGTTTCATGGGAAGCATCTGCTGTTGATCAAATGAAAGGGTCGTGGAAAGACGAGCTAATTTTAATTTGCCTTTTGGGGCCTGCCGTTTTAGTTTTTTTTCCCGGAATGACAGAACATGTTGAAGCTGGGTTTGTTGCACTCCAGCAACTGCCGGATTATTATAAACACCTCTTATACATTGCGTGCTCGGCAAGTTTCGGCATCAAGGCCGGAAAAGGTGCAATGGGATTGATTAAGAAAAAATGATTACACCACAAAGATTAACAGCATGGAGAATATTCCCACGATTATTAATTACACTTTATGGTTTTTCTTTTTATAGAACAACTGAATGGTTTATGCAGTTACCAGACCCAACAAATGCACAATCAGCTTTTGTATCTGTTGTTGTAGGTGCAGGTGCTGCTTGGTTTGGTTTATATGTAGGAGGTACTAGGAATGCCAAAGTTGAAAGCAAAGAGTAAGAAAAAAAAAGAAAAAGAACCAAAATATTATTGGCAATGGTATTGGGATCATGATTACTTAGGTAATAAATACAAGGCAATTTATTTCGGCCCTAAACTAGATTGGATGCATTTATCAAAATGAAAACTAGAGATTATAAAAAAGAATATGGTGAATATCACATTAGACCTAAACAAAAAAAAGACAGAGCAGGTCGTAATAAAGCAAGGCTATCTGCATTAAAAAAAGGTAAAGTTAAAAAGGGTAGTGCTTATGACGTACACCACAAGGATAAAAATCCAAGAAATAACAACTCAAAGAATATTGCTGTTGTTCATAGAAAAGTAAATAGAGGAAAACTAAGGAGGAAAAAATAATGCCACACGTTTCAGGACATGGATCACCACACTCTTCGGGCACGGGCACAAGTTATGGGCCTGTTGGAGGCCCAAAACCAAAACCAAAACCTAAACCAAATGTGTATCAACAAGCAGCAGCAAGTGGGTATCAAGGTGCAGGTTATACACCACCAGAGGAAAGACGAAAAAAAAGTGGTTTTGACCCAACACAATATCCTAGTGGTGTATTAACTGAAACAGGAGCAGGTGGAGGTCAACAAGTAACTTATAATGTATTAGATCCAGATAAAGCAAGAACTGTAACTACTCAACAACCAACTACTACAGATGATACAAAAACTGATACAACAACTGATACAGATGATAAAAAGTATACTGATTATGAATATTATTTTGATGCAAATGGAAATTTAGATTTAAGAAAAGTTAGAAAAAACATTGGATACTTTCAAAAAATATTAGGAAGAAAAATTGCTAAGATTACACCAGATGGACAAATAGTTTTTGCTGATCAAACTGGAGGAACTATTCCAGTTTTGCAAGCTATAGATAAACTAAGTGGTTTAGCTGATAAATTTGTAGGTTTTAATCCAGATAAATCATTTGGTTCAGATGATCCAAGAACAGCGGCAACTTTTGCTAAGATGTTTGGTGATATGAGCAAAGAAGAATTTAATATGTTCTTAAACAGAAAAGGTAATCTTGATCGTATAATGGATTATGCAGGTGGACTTCCACCAACTGAAAATGCTAAACTAATGGATTTAATTAAAGCTGGTGATCCTCAAGCACTTGCTGATAGATTTATGACACAAGGTAAAGGATTAGATGCAGATAAGTTTCAAAGTTATTACGATAAAATAGCAAATCCAGAAAAATATTATTCTGATCCAAAAAATGTACCACAAACTACTGGAGGTTTAGTAGATTTAGCTAGCTTAGATGCAAGTCAATTCTCTGGAGATTTTGCTAATAAAATATTTGCTGCTCGTGAAGAATTAAGCAGACAAGGTAAAAATCCTTTTACAGGTAATACACAACAAAGTGGTGGTGGTATAGGTGATTTTCAAACAAGCACTCCTACTCCACCTGCAACAGACACAACTGTTCCAACACCAGACTTTCTTTTAAAAAGACAATACATGCCGGGATTTACACCTAATTATTTAGGTGGGCCTGAGCAAATGCAAATTGCTGGTGGTTATTATGATCCAGTTACAAAGAAATTTATAGGCAATCCTTATGGAACTGCAAGTCAATATCAGTTTGCACAAGGTGGGATTGTAGGAACAAGTCCTTTATTATTTAAAAATCAAGGTGGAATGGCTAGCAATAAAGGTATAAAGTCATTTAAGAATTATGGTTATTAATAGAGCATCTATGCCAAAGCAAGTTAGTAAAGGTAAAAAGAAAAAATCTACAGGCAAGATGAGAAAGAAAAGAAAGACAGCCTATAAAATAAGCTACAAACATTATGCAAAATCCAGAAAAAGAAAAAAAACCTAGAGTCTGTATTCACTGGCTTGATGCTTATGATGCCTTAGATACAGGGTGGCATGAGTATGAAGATATAGATAAGAAAGCAGTATTAGCTGATTGCGTTTCTATTGGTTGGTTATATAAAGAAGACGATAAAAAGTATGTCTTAATAGCTGACTTAACAGAAGGTTACGCAGGAAGAGTTACAGTTATTCCAAAAGGTTGGATAAAGAAAATAGAATGGCTAACTACTAGCCACTCTACTGTCTTTTAATTGTTTTAATATTTCTTTCATCAAAGCTGTAATCCTCATACCTTTCCATTGTTTTTTATGCCATTGATAAGTTTTCTTACTTATAGTGCATGGATGTTTTTCAAACCCATCATTACTTAACCAATCTTTTACATATGAGTATTTTACTTTTTCAGTTGTTTTAATATAACTGTTTTGTATTCTAATTTTTTTATATTCCCCATCAAGTCCATAGACACAATGATAAAACTTTTGTGATTTTTTAATAAACCACGGATAACTTCCACAATCAATCAACTTCCACATGTTATTCCCTTTTAATGTTTGAGGTACTCTAACATGTCTTGTCAACAAAGTCAACTCTTCTTTTGTTATCGTTATTTTCTCTGCTTCCCAACAAAGAGTAATCATCAAGTTACTTTTAAATCTTCTATAACTTTTTCTCTAAAAGAATCTATTTGTTCTCTTTCTTCATCTGTTGTTCTTGATTTTTTTTCAAACAAAGCAGGATTTAATGGACTACTTCTTTCCATAGGGGGAGGGGAACTGTGCACCAATTCTTCTTTTTCTTGTTCAACTTTATGACCATTAGTTACCAGTGAATAAAAATCTTTATTGATCAATTGAACATGAGACTTATCATCATATACAATAACCCAAGTCCTAACCCTAGATCCTTGAGTAGTCGTAATATCCCATTTTTTAAAAGAGTGAACTGTCTTCGGTGGCACAGTTCCTTTTGTAAGATATTCTAAAACTTTAGAACGACCCATTATTCTAGATTCAGAATGATCTACAAAATGTAATTGCCATAACTTTTCTTCGTGGATACCTGTCTCTGGGTTTATTCCACCATCAGTTAAAATTTCTATGTTATGTATTATCCTCGACATAATATTTTATTGTTTTCTCATCTACTAATTTATCAAAATTATACTCTTCTACACTGTAATTTGTCAACTTAATTGTTTCCTCAATAGCTTTATTTTGTGCTTTTTTCCATTTTCCAATGAATATTTCAGCGTCATCTAGGCTATCTGGTACTATTATTTGTCTGTTGTGTACTTTTATTATGCCTGTCATTCATCCACTCATCAAAATTTGTCATAGGATAACGAACAATATTCTGACCTAATTTTATCCATTCAGGCCCTATCCCTTTTTTTCTCCATAACATTAATGTTTGTGTTGTTAAATTTAACATACTAGCAACATCAACTGGTTTATAATATTTCATACAGTAAATTCCTTTGCTATTTGTACACCTATTGGTGTTAATTTCATTTCCCTTTTATCCTTAGAAGCAAATCCTAAAAAATAAACATTATTTATTTTGTGTGTTTTTCGTAAATTTATTTCCACTAAATTGTTTTTAAACATACTATACACTAATGATTTTCTTACTCTCGTTGCTCTTTTTTCTTTTCCAACAATAAATGTAGAACGATCTTTCTCTATAAACTCATAAAGTTTTTCGCCATTTAACATTCTGTTCATAATATGTAATTCAAGTTTCGATACAAATCGTTCATCCATTTTTGTCATAGTTTTTCTCATGGTTACACCGTAAAATCTAAATTAAATGAAATACTTCTTCTAATGCCATCACCTCTAAAAGGATAAACTGAATGTTGTAACCAAGAAGGAAACATAAATATTTGTCCTACTTCTGGTTTAATTGCATGTTTATTATTTAACATAGATAAACTTTCTCCATACATAAACTCAATCCATCCAGCATGCTCTCTCTCTTTATCTTTTTGTATAGACTCTGGCATCATTAACCATCCTGCACAAGATAACCTTCCTTCATGTTGATGTACAGGATTAAAATCCCCAGCTACAGAATTAACTAACCAACTTTTTAAAACATTTAAAGTTTTAATTCCATTGTCCATTACTCTTTGTTCTTGTTCATTAAATGTTAAACTGTTTTTATTTCTTTTTAAAAGAGATTGTACATATAAACTTGCACAACCACCTACCCAATGAAACATAGAAGGTTTACCTTCTTGCCAAATGTGATCTTCAATAGTGTGTTCTTGTTTTACATTACCTACCAATCTATCAGAAAAATCTAACTTCTCAGACTTCTTTTTATCAGCAGAAATTTTATCTCCATATTTATTTAATATATCAATGTATTCTTGTGGCATCTTAAATTCCATAAGTAATGGACTAAAAGGTGAATGCTCTTTCGTTTGTATTTCAATCATTGTAAGTCTCCATATCTGCCTTTGATGTGCGTTTGTAAAAAAAATTTTCATACTCTGGATGCTCACTCATAAACATACGAGAATAAAAAGGTTTGTAATTATTATTAATCTTATAGTCTTTATCAGTTGTCATTATATTAGTTTCCCAACGAATACGATTAATAATCATTTCAGAAGATAATTTTTTATGACCACGACCAATAGCTGTAAAAGTAAACTCTTTAAACAGTTTATATATCTCTGGATTATCTTTGTGAAACTTTCTAAAATCTGATTCAATAGGACTTATAAATTCCATATCTAATTGGCTCATGTTTCCATCCTTGTTAATTCCATTTCCTTTCTTGCTGTTGCATTGGCATCAAGCATAAGGTCTTTCTTCCATATACATCTCTCCAATTCAGCAAATGATTCATCTAATTCTTTTTCTTTTTCCTCCATTAATTTATTGTAAGCAATGACCTGCTCATCAGTTCTTGCTTTTGCTTTTGCATCTTCAACACCATGCTTTTCTAAAGATTCAAATTTATAAAACAAATATCGTTGTTTTTCTTTTTCATCTTTTTGTCTTTCTAAACTTTTATATTCTCTTCGTGCCTTCCTATACTCTACAATCGCATTTTTATAGGACTCTGAGACACGATGAGGATCGTATTTATTTAATCCAACATCATATTTAACCATCTTCTACCTCCGACTGTTTAACTTTGTTTTCTTTTCTTTTCATCTTCTTTTTGTTTTTTTAAAAAGCATTTTGCACAATAATATTTGTAATATTGTAAAACATGAGCATTTTGCTGACATTGAGAGCATTTAACCATCTTCTACCTCCGAAAATAATCCTAAATCTTCCCCTAATCTTTTCTTTGCTATCTCTACATACTCCTCATTAAGTTCTATGAGGATAGCATCCCTACCTAAATTATTAGCAACCAAACCTGTTGTGCCACTACCACCAAAAGGATCTAAAACTGTACCACCTTTAGGGCAACCTGCTTTAATACAAGGCTCTATTAAGTCTGTTGGAAACACAGCAAAGTGTGCACCCTTAAAAGGCTTAGTTGTTACTGTCCAAACATTACGTTTATTTTTACCAAGAGGATTAGATTCAATTGAATCTAAATGACTCTCAACATACGTTAATCCTTCATCAATTAATTCAAACTCTTTAGACCAATCATTAACATAATCTTTAATTACTTTCCAATCTTCTACACTAGGAAAAGCAAATCCACTTTCATCATTTCTAAACCAATGCTCTATTTTTGTTTTTTTAATATCTGTTTCTTCATCTAATTGTTTAATAGAAGTTCTTTTTCTTATAAATTTTACAAAATCTATTTGTGTAGGTAATTTTGTTCTAACAAATACTACATTTTCTCCCCTAGTTTTAGACATACCTTGTCTATACATTCTCTCTTCTTCATCTGATTCATATTTAGTAGTCCAAACATTGCGTTTATTAGCCATAGGTATTTTACCTTCTGCTACTGTATCTAAAACTTTTTGATTTAATTTCTTTGCTGATTCAATATTAGGTATAGCGTATTTTCCAGCCTCTATCTTATTGGTATCCCAATAATCTCTTCCTGCCCTTTTAATTGATTCTGTTTTTTGTGGCACTCGTATAGCATCTGCATCATAGTAATACTTCTTGTTCTTAGCAAACAAGTATATCTTTTCATGTGCTGATGTAGGTCTATCTTTTACACTCTCTGGCATAGGATTTGGTTTATGCCATATTATTTCGCTTCTTAAATACCAACCATTTTCTGATAAAGCAATTGCAACTCTAGCTGGTATCATCATTAAATCTTTTGATTTTAATCCATTTGGAACAATTGTATTTCGTCTTTGTTTATCTTCTAACCCTGTTTTATTTAATATGGAATTCTTTCCTCTTCCACCCCATGCACTAGATTTACTTGCATAAGAATCACCAAGATTCCACCACACAGTTCCTTGTGGCTTCAATACTCTACGCAACTCTTCAAATAATAATACTGTTTTCTCTATGTACTCTTCTAATGTTTCCTCTAAACCAAATTGCCCATCAACACCATAATCTCTTAAACCAAAGTAAGGGGGAGAACTAACAACACAATCAACTGTACTATCATTAATTTCTTTTAACTTATCCATGTTGTTTCCAACTAATATTTTAGTTCCCATCTACAAACCTTTTTACTCTTAGTTTTAATTTTTCGTTATATTCTCTATCATTATCTGTTTTCGTATGACATTGTCGACAAAGTGGAATGAGATTGCGTATATCATCTCTGACACCTGTAGGATCGCCGCCCATGCCACGACCCTTTAGGTGATGAATATCCACTGCTGGTTGCGTATAACAACCCCAACATTGAGGCAAGTCTTGATCTCCATATTTCCAATACTTTAAAAATTTACTTTTGTAATTTTTCAATTTTTTTTATTAGATTAGAAAGCTGTTCCCCAATTGCCCACACCATAATACCAATAAAGCATAGCAACAAGAAACACACACAAATAAAAATACAAAATATCCATTTCATTACTAGCAATGCTAAAATGGTATATCTTCTTCTGGTGCTGGTGGAGTTTCATGGACTTGTGTAGGCATGCCACTTTGACCACTACCACCAAACTCTTGTCTTTCTTCTACACGCAGATTTAATGCATCATGATTTTCATCTTTCCACAATCCACACGAATAAGATTTACCAGCCTCTAATGTAACTGTTTCTGGTACAGTAAAATTACTATTACTATATGGTGGTTTCTTATCACCTGCTTCTTTATGTTTGTTTTTAAACAAACGCATTCTAAATTTAGCATTACTCATGCTATTCTCCTTTCATTTTTACCTTCTTTATTTATTTCTTTTGTTGGTTTTTTTATGTTGTAGGTTTGATTTTGATTATCTAAATCATCATTCTCACCTGTAGCAATAAGAAATAAACTTCTCATAAATTGTTTTAAGGCATAAGATTGAGCAGCACCCATTGCTTGCCCACCTTTCATCTCACAATAAATAGTTCTTCTTGGTGTGTATTGCCAAGTGTCTCCATCTTTATGTGAAAGTATAAAACGATAAACAATATTTAACCACGGCCTTCCCTGTGTATCTGTTATTATTTTACACGACTCTTCATCTTGGGTTATTATTAATCCAAAATGACCTGCTAAAGGATTAACAGTTCCTAAAAACTTATCAATACTTGCATAATTATATTTTTGAAATTCATTCTTGCCATCTTTACCAAGCATTTGCATTTCTTTTGTAATGTTATTAATTGCAGTGCTTATTGTTTTTGGCATTCTTACAAGATGATTCTCTTGCATTACATGTTTTACAGGCACAGACTCTTCTGGCTCATCCATGTAGTGTGCTGTTTTTTCACTAGGTTCGTAATTCACATATCCTCCAATTTTTTTATTAGGTTTTTTATTTCTTTTTCGTACTCTGGATTTTCTGCATAGTTATATAATGTATCAACCAATGCAAACAAATCCACTTTATTCTTAAACCATTGCATTAACAATAGTTCTTGAAACTCTTCATATTTATAACTTGTCGATAACAAGTTCATATAATCTTCTACTGAATCACACATAGAATGATACTTACGCAATCCCCAATCTGCATTAGGTCTTAATTTTGCCTTCATGTGTGGCTCAGATAAATTGTATTCTTTTATTCCAAAATAGTTTTTACCTTCTACTGCAAACCTACTTCTACCCCAATTACTTTCTTGAATAGATTGTGCTTGAACAATTAAAATAGGAATGCGATCATAAGGATAAACGTTTGTATTATGTTTTAATGCACAATTTGTAATTTCATGTACAAACTTTTTTTGATAATCATAATCTAAACTATCTGTAGGTAGTTCACATAAAATAAAAAGTGTAGCACAAACAAAATTCACTAATACCCCCATATTTCTTTTCTGTATTCAACTAATTGTTCGTCTGCCCAAATCCAATCATCAACGTCTGGTGGACACATGTTAGCTACTTGATATTTATCATCACAATTCCATAACAATAAATCCATAGACTTTAAAATGTCTTCAGCTTGTTTTAAATAAACTTCTTTATCATCTATATCAATCCATTGGACATCAACTATTCCACTCTTCTTTGGAATAAGATACATTATTTTACCTTCACACTCTAATGACTTTGCATAAATAGATACTTGTCTACAGTGCTGATTATTAATTTTGTAAGGTGTTTTTTTTGTAGTCTTTAAGTCAACTACAAATCTTTCTGATACAACATCACTTTGAAATACAAAGTCTGAATATCCATAAACATTATAACCATTTAAGTTTAAATGTAATTCTGCTTGGAATAACATTAAATCAAATTTCCTAAACTCTTCTATTCCTTTTCTTATACATGGCTCAATAAATAATCTTTCTTCTGCATATTTAGACATGCCTTTACATTTATTATCAAACTCTTTTACTCCATAATCAACAGCTTCTGCTATTGCATCGCCTGTTGCTAATTTGTTCCTGTCAAAAAAATGTTTAATTCCATGTTCTATAATTGTTCCTCTGTGTGCTGATGCTCCAACAGTTACTATTTTTTTAAATATTTTTTCAATTACCCATCGTGATCTTCTAGATGTATAATTACCTATTTGAGAAGGTGATACTTTTTCTATGTCAAACTTTTCAAATCCAGACATAGGTTTATTAGGTATACTCATATAAACTCCTTTTATGTCTCTTACACTTTTATATTCATTGTTGTCAATTAAAAACCCCCTGCAAGATTGGTTTTGCAGAGGGTTGTAAGGAAATAACAACCTATTACAAGGAGTTGTTCCTTGATTTATATCAAAACTTTGGTTATCCTACAAGAACAAATGACGAAAAGACAAAAAGAATTACTAGATTACATAAGAAAATATGTAAAAAAGAACGAGATATATCCAACTTACAGAGAAATGTCAAAAGCCTTGAATAATACATCAATATCAAATATAAGTATGTTATTAGATGGTTTAGCCAAAAGGGGTATAATTTATAGGGGGATACCAGCTACACCTAGAAGTATTAAAATATTGTGAGGAAATATGACGAAGATGAATTTTGTGTATTACTGTGCTGATGATATGCTGAATGGCACTATGACTTTATCTGTTGAAGAAGAATTAGCTTACAGAAGAATTGTTGATCTTATTTATTCAACAGGAAATCAATTAGAAGATAATAGTAGAATGGCTTGGATGACTAAGTTAGGAGAACAATGGGAACAAACAAGGAACAAATTAATAGAAAAGAAAAAGATACTAATTGAGAATGGATTTATAAAAGTTGAAAGGTGTACAGATGAGATAAACAAGGCATTAGTAAACTATCATAAAAAACAAAAAGCAGCTAATGCAAGGTGGAATAATGCAAATGAAGATGCACATGCAGATGCAAATGCACATGCTAACCATAAACCACTAACCATAAACCATAAACTAAATAACCGTAAATTATTTGAAGAAGAATTTTGGAATGTAATTGAATATAAAAAAGGAAAAGAGGGGGGATTCAAATCATTTAATAAAATAGATTTTAACAAAGAGAAGTTTACTCCAAGTGAATTAGCACATAAGTATAACGATTATGTAAACAGTTTACCAGATTACCAAGATACGCCAAAATGGGTACAAGGTTGGTTAGCTGACAGAAGATGGGAAGATGAGGAAAGTTTAACACCTCAAACCTTTGCCAAGAAACATAATATACCGGGAAGATTTGTTAAGTTTGAAAATGAAATGTATTACTTTGAAGAGAAGGATACTTTTGGAATGATGACATACAAGTATGATAAGGTAGGAAAGATGGTTAGACATGGCAAAGGGCAAGAGGGGAAGACCTAGAAAAGAACCTGTATACAGAGATAAAGGTACACCAGAATTACAAATTAAACGAATGTTTATTGTTAAGGGTGGTGATCCTATTAATGCAAGTGATCCACTGGATGCTTGTCAAGATAGGGGAATTATTACTTCTGATATGGCAAAAGCAGGTCATGATTATGCTCGTTTGTATTATAGAATAATTGGTAAACCATTTAATTCTGTAAATTACGATAAACTTTTAAACAGATCAGAGGGATTTACTAAAATTAATTCTAATCCATCTCGTGGTGAATCGTATGCAGAATGGTTATTAACTGAGTGTTTTAAAGTATTAAGAGATTGTAAATGTAAAGTTATAGTAGATAAGGTGTCTCTATTGAAAGAGTACCCTAGTTTTTTATATAAAGAAAAACCAGATTTATCAGATAATAACTATAAAAAAATATTAAGAGAGGGCCTGAATAATCTTGATAAATGGTTTTATAAATCAAACAAACACTATCGTAAAAAAAAGTAGTGAATCACCACACCACAACGAACCATATTTTACCATACCGAACCTGCCTTACCAGAACTCAACTCAACGAAACTAAACTCAACTAACCTTGCCTGCCTCACCAAAACAAAACCCAACTTACCGTAACTCACCATTCCTCAACAAAACACACCTGCCAATCCAAACCTAAATATACCCTAACCCAACGTAACGTGACTCACCAGCCCTCGCCTAGCCTGCCCCACCGGATCTCGCCATATCCCAACTGAACCCAACTTGCCTCGCCTGCCTCTCCCCAACTAAACATATCTCACCTCAAAATACCTCTACTCACCTCGCCTGCCAGACCATAACCCAACGTACTCCCCCCACCTAGCCTCGCCTGCCGCAACAAAACGTACCATGACGTACCTTACTTAACCCCACCTGCCTTACCATAAAGAAAACACAACGTGCCGAACACTGCCAAAACTTGACGAAACCCACCTCACCTGCCATGAAAAAAAACCAAGAATATGTACCTAAAATAGTGACCTTCGAGGGATTAGCTTGTGATCACCCTCAATCTTTTCACGAACAGTCAAGTTTCCTCGTCTAACGCTACTTCCAATACCACCTCCGATTACCTCAGTCATTTGACCATACTTCCTCTTTAGTGTGCCTTATGCCCTGTTAAATAGACAGACATTATTCAGCCAGAAGGAAACAGCACTTGCAAATGCTGTCTACTTTCACTACACATCCTATACAACTGTGTTGAATAGAAATCAAGAATTATTTTAAAAAAATGTAATTATTTTGTTCGCTAATTGTTCCAATAGACAAAAGTCCACTATGTAGTATAATTAAAATACACAATGGACTAATACGTCTAACCTACAGCTTTCTTCCATCGATCTGGAATTTTATCTAATTGTTGTTTTTGTTCCAAAGCAATAAAGACTACTTTAGGTACTTTTCTTTTTTCGGCTATCCACAAGTAGACAGCCTGTCTCGTTATTCCTAAGAAGTTTGCCAAAGGAATAATCCAACTTTCACCAAATATATTTTCACAAAGTGTATTTAGTTTTTTAGTCTGAGTCATGGATAATATTAAACCAGACCCATTTCATTTTATTCTTAGACATTAAGAATCTAAACATAAACTTCTCCTGTTTTCTTTTTCGATAGGGGGATAATAATCCCCCAATCAATTTATTTAGCAATCGCCTCATGCTTTTGCTCTAATATTTGTCGAGTCTTACCAAAGGACTCAAAGACATTCAAGAACTCTTCGTATTCTTTGTATCTTTGTTGCCATTGTTCAAACTCTTTTAAGGCTTTGTTAAGAACTTGTATCCTTAACTCTTCATCTGACAGAACTTTAGCTATGGTTTCATATCTAGGCCCTTCATCTGTTTTAACAAAAACAAAAGCTGGTAAACTTCTTGTGTCACCTTCTGCACTTGTGCTTACAATTTCAACAGACCTCATTAGATGTCTAGCTGAATGTAATCTCCATTCATGAGCCGCCTTTGAATCATCCCATTCAAAAGCACCATGTAATACAGATGTCTTATGCTTTGCCTCCTCAATAACCATTGAGGCTGTTAAGCCATTATTCTTATCCCTTAATTCTTGAAGTTTATCTCCAACAACTTGAGGGTTTTTAAGAGCAGGTCTATAACCTGCTCTATATTTATAAGTTGCCATTAAGCTACCTTTTTATTTTCTTCGCCTCTAGCAACATGGAACATACCATAGTCACCATTTTTCTGTGGTCTCCACTCGCCTACACCAGTAGAGAAACCAGCAGTGTCGAAGATATTTATAATTTGTTCAAGTGAAAGAACATTCGCATTAAAACGAATAGGCACTTTACAATGCCATTTCTTAAACTCGCCCCTATATCGAAGGTCAGCGACTCCCATGCCAACTCGAACCATGTCCTCTCTTTGAACAGGATCTTCACCTTCGATCTTAATTAACTCACACATGATGTGAAAAGCACCTCGTGCATGAACTTTAGTTATGCCATCAACATGGCTACAAGCATTAACTGCTGCTGCTTTAAAAGCTACTGCTGGGAAACCATATCCACCACCCTCTATGTGGTAGAGAGAATCACTAAACTCTTTCTGTGGATCTCTGATATCCTTTGCAGTTTTTGCTTTCTTTTGTTGTTTATCTCTAATTTCTTTCTTGGACTTTTCAGACCATTTATGTGAAATTAAAGAACTGTCACCAATCAAAACTATCTCTGCATGTTGAATATTCATTGCAGGTAATTCTATTGGTTTTTCTGTCTTAATAGACTTTGTTGCCATTTTTACCTCGTATGACGTGTATCTGCATTGATGGTACAGATACGGATTAATATTCACCCATCAAGTGAGCAATAGTCTCGACAGTATTGTCGAGAGTATTAGGTACATATTTACAGTATTAAAGAACAATTAATTCATAAGAATTAATACATTGTTGACTATAGACATTTTAAACAAAGTTGCAACCCCCTAATTTTTGGCAGAAAACAGGCAATAGTCTCGACACCAAACAGGCAATAGTCTCGACAGCAATTCACTATCATAAAAATTTTTGACCTATAAATTTTCATATCGATACACATCTATATAAATTTAAAAGATCGAATTTAGGAATAAATTTAGGCCAAAAAAAAAGGGCATGAGAAAATTAATTCCCATGCCCTTAATACTGTATTTAATAATTTGTTTCTAAATCATCCTCATTTAAAAAGTTATAAAAGCCATATTTAGACCAATCGCAATTATAAATATCAGATAAAGATTCATTTAACTTTTTTAAATCTTTATGTTTCCAATATTTTTTAAACGATTTAACAAACCTATCCACCACCCATTTAGGATGGCTAGGATAAAAGTTTGTTTGTAAATGTAACTTCAAGGCAAACTCCTTGCCTTTAGTTTCTTTGAGATACTCTGCATCTCCATCTATTCTTGCACCCATTTTAATCTCCTACTTTATCAAACTCATGTGCAACCTTCTTTGGTTCATCACTATGAGCATCATTATAGTTTTTAATAATGGCATTGTAGACTAATTCTTCAAGCCACTCAAAATTGTCATCGTAAAATGACCATGCAATTTCTAACTCATCAAGACTTAACGGATCTATTTCTTTTGAATAACCTTTTTTCTTTTGATGAATTACTGCATCAACAATTTGTTGATTGTGATATTCAACAAACTTTTTAAAAGTAAAATTAAAATTTTCATTTACTTTATTTACTCTATCGCTATTTAGTTTTGTCATACTAAACCCCTTGTACTAATGTTATCTAGGTATTGATACTTATTATCTAATACCCAATCGTATACTTTAAGATCAGAGGAAGACCAGCAACCATAATAAGTTCTGGACTCCCCATGATACCAAAGTAATTTTAATCTGTGCTTGATTGTTTCAAGATCAGACATTATCAAGTTCTCCTGTTGGATTATCTCCAGACATTTTTACTCGATTGTCATAATCTTTCCAACTCTCATCTTCTTGCGATATTTCATCATTGTAAAAAACATCAGCCATATATTTTTCTTGGCTCATATCTATTACATATTTGTCGCAATAATGTTGTAAATCACACAGCACATCAGCTACTCTTACATAACTATTATCTGTATCTTCACTTTCTTTATTGCCACTTAATCCAAGCAATCTTTTTACTTTTTTTGCTCTGTCATTATTACTGATTTTCATCTGTACCCCCAACAGTTCTAATTGCATGACGATAAGCATTACAATTATTATCTACAGAATTATACCACTCCATAAAAGATAACACCCACTCGTCATAAGATAATCCCAATGGATATTCATCAGCAATTAAACAATTACAATCACCATCCATCTCATCAATGGCATTATTAAGTTTATGGACAGCAGAATAAAATTTATCCATAGCTTGTCTTACATCCAAGACATCAGCCATAGTCATATCTTTATCAAACTCCTCAAAGTAATCATAAAATTGAGATAGTTTTTTAGAGTAATCATTACCATCATAAAAAGTAATTATAAGACTATTAAGACTGTCATGTAGTAATGGAAATTTATCTTCTGGTATTGATTGAGTATTAATTTTTAAATTTAAGCATTCCTTATTTGGAATATACTCAACCACCTTAACAACCATACCACTAGGATAATTACATTGACTCCATTTCTTTGCCATTTTTAAATCTTTCTTCAGTATGTATTGTTTGTTAAGTTTAGGAACAATCTTATTATTATTTTCAAACCAACAATCAGTTTTAATTTTAGTAGTCATTGCTATCCTCCAATCTGTTAAGCAATTCCATATGCTCATTGAAATACCAATCAGCAAAACTTACATACTTACCCTCAAGTATGATGTCACATAACCACCATAATCGATTGTATTTAATCATGTTAATAAATTTAATCATATTATTTCCTTTCTATTATTGTTAAGTCTTTAGGATGGGAATACTCCCAACTATCTCCTTGATCAACCCACTCTTGTTCAGTAGTAGGTGGATAACAAACTAAATAATTTCTACCATCAGTAATTAATGTATCAGACTTTGTTCCATCTCCATTGTCATAATATTCATCAACAGAAATTATTTTACCTTTTCGTTTTGTGTAGATATCTCTAACTGTATCTCCAACTTTATAACTCCATGTCATAGTTATCTCCTTGTAAATTTAACTATCATAAAAAGGGATGGCGAAACCAACTCGCCACCCCTCATATAT
>Ga0209992_10002501_pt1 | contig 16674 bp, 9 predicted proteins | sample 2SBtaG_2_FD_182564 | JGI IMG/M metagenome (GOLD analysis project Ga0209992, IMG submission 182564) | Deep subsurface microbial communities from Kolumbo volcano to uncover new lineages of life (NeLLi) - 2SBTROV12_ACTIVE470 metaG (SPAdes)... | ecosystem: Environmental > Aquatic > Marine > Volcanic... | reverse complement strand
TTTCCCAAATATCGCTCACTGATAAAGTTGATTCACCGCTATTTTCACCTGCTATCAAAGCCTCAACAATGGCATGTCGACGATCTTGATCTCTTCTAATAAGGTCGCGCATATAATCACTTACATTGCCATAACGGCCCGATTGAGCTTGGTCTTCTGCCCAGGATTTCATTGAATCAGGAAGAGATACATTCATTGTTGCCATCACTTAGCCGCCTTTTTTTAATGTTTATAAATTAGCTTTATTATAACTATAATGACAAAGATTGTCATTATTATTCATTTTCTATCCACAAACACAAATTTACCTTGATCAATCTTTTGCTCACCATCCCATCGGTATGCAACCAGTCTAGCATTAGGATCTTTAGCATCTGCAACGCTGTAGTCTAAACAAGCTATATTCTCAGCCAAAGGTTGAATATCACCCTTCATCCAGTAATGCCCCAAAAATACTGGCTTGTCATCTTTTGCATAATCAATTAAATGATCACCACTAATTGGATCATCTGGAATGTGTGTTAGCGCATCATCTGGGCCAAAAAATACTTGTTTGTAGGTTTTGGCTTGCCTATCCCACCAACGAGTGCGAATATGCTTTCTAGGATTACCATCTTTATCCAAAAAGCTTTGACCATTTGGCAAAGGTATTTCTTTGCCTTTTAATAGTGTTTCTATCGCATTGTGTTGCCAAGTATCTTTAATGGCTGATTGCTGCAGTAGATCATCCGTTAGTACGGGTTTTCCAGTCTTGGATATAAGGTTAAAGTCCCAGCAAGCGTGTACAACACGCAAACCCGACAAATCTAGCCATAGAGGCAATGTTTTAAACCACTTGATAACATCTTCCTTTTCAGCAAGATCACTCTCATAAGCGCTTAAAAACTTCTGGTGCTGCTTAGTATGCTTGTCATTGTGTGAGCGCAAGTAATCGCCCTTATCGTTTTTAGTGTAATACGCAATCGCATTGTATTCATGATTCCCCATCACACTAAGTGCGTGTCCGCGCTCAATCATAGGCCGTACAATATCAATCACTTCTCGTTGATGATCACCCCTATCAACAAAATCACCCAGAAATATCACCTTACGCTCAGCATGTTGCCATACGCCATCGACGTTTGAATAAGACAGTTTTTCTAGCAACCTCACTAACTCAGGCGCCTGACCATGGATATCGCCAATTAAGTCATAACTTTGTTTTTTCATATTTTTTATTTTTTTAGCTCTATCCTTTTCATCTTGTATTGCAACCTCTTCAGGGTTAATAGTGGCATCGTATGGAATGCTTGACCACTCATAATGAGTTTCTCCATCAGGTGTTTGCACTATATAAATCTGCTGCCTGATATAAACATAACTACCATCCTTCTTATGCCCTTCCATTAGATAGTTATAGAGCCAGTAGTTATGGCCCTTGTACGATAGACTTTTAATAAAATCTAATGTGTATGGGAATTTCTTTTTGATATGCCTATTAGCAAGACTTCTGATTTTCTTTCTGCTAATTGGGCAGTTGTTTTCATTCATCTTTTCTTCCCAATTAAAACAAACCGCCTAAATCTTAAAGTTAACGGGTACCGTCCCCATTAATTTGTATTTAACCTTGCCATGGGAAATTGTAGCAGGGTTTAATAATTAAGTATTGTGTCGCCTTAATTTAAACACTCGCTTAATCCAGATTGGTTAAGAATTAACCCTATGGTGAAATTATAACACACTTAACCTATTGCAAGTGTTGGCACTTTGGCTTTAGAAACTACTTTAATCTTGTAATTTTATCCTTGTCATCTTATCAGGTTTTAATTATCCAAAATGCATTTTTCTATGGCGGTTTAGACGGTTAAAAATAATACTTAAAGAGGGTTTTACAAAGCTTTAAAATTTTGAATAATATACGTGTATTATGTCACCTTTTATCTATTATTATTAATTCTGTATGAGGCATATTGAATTATTTTCTGGTTGTGGAGGGTTGAGTATAGGCATGAAATCTGCCGGATTTAAACTCGTTCTTGCTAACGAGATTTCCCCTATGGCAGCAGAAACATTTGCCTACAATTTGCTCAAGGAAGATCTGACTAGTAATAATATTTCTCATACTTTTTGGCTTAAATCTAAATATAAAAAAAATAATCCACTAAGACTAAGAGAAAATTACCAAGATACCGCTTTACTAAATAGTGATGAAACCTTTTCAGATATACAAAAATTAGCACACTTAAAAAAAATAAAAGGGGGTCTTTTAGTCGGGAGCATACAAGATTTAAACTCTCAAATTGTCGACCGTCCTGAGCTTTGTAAAGAAATATCCAATTCATTTGGTGATGGTAGAGTTGACCTAGTTTCTGGCGGACCACCTTGCCAAAGTTTTAGCATGGCCGGACTGCGAAAACATGATTCAAAAAAAAATCAACTACCTTGGGATTTCGCTAAATTCTGTGGATACACAAAGCCAAGAATGATTCTTCTCGAAAATGTGACCGGAATACTAAGAGCTTTTAAGATCAATGGAAAGTCACACCATGCTTGGTTCGAAGTTGCTAAAGCTTTTGCTTCAAAAGGTTGTGATTATGTGCCGATATGTTTGCATATAAATGCTAAATTTGTAGGAGCAGCACAAAATAGACCAAGATTTATTATGCTTTGCTTTGAAAAAACTCTGGCAAAAAAAATATTGTTAGAAGGCAAACTAGGAGTTAATGGAAAAAAGGCCTTTTTAAAATCCTTTAAATTTTTAGAAAAGATTCAAAAAAAAGGAGAGTGTAAATACGATCCAAGTTTTTACTATGATCTAAATAAAAAAAACCCTCTCTTTGATGAATGGCCTTTTGACTTGTTAACAAAAAACCCATTTACTGGGAGCAAGAAAGAGGCTACTGTTGCTCATGCCATTGAAGATATAAAAGACGCAGAGTCAACTACAGTACCTAATAGCTATGTAAAAGTAATAAATAAACTATCTAATTCGTTAAACACGCTATCTACATATACAAAAGGAACACCTAAGAATCATGAATTAAGACTTAATAGTTCGCGCGTAAAAGCTAGATTCAATCTATATCAAATAATGAGCGAAATAACTGACAACAGTATTAAAAATAATTTAAAACAGTTTATTAAAAATCCTGAAAATAATCAATTATCTGACCACGTATTTGACAGTTTAAAATCTGTTGCCTTTTTAACAACCAATGGGAAAAGAAAACTTTTCCAATCAAAAGAAGATCTTGAGGGTTTTCTTGTTTCAATCAGGACCAAAAAACAAACACAAAGAGCACTAATAGCCAACTCGCCTGCCCCCGCTACATTATCAATTCCTGACGATGCTTGTCATTATGATAAAGCACAACTGAGAACTTTAACTGTAAGAGAAATGGCAAGATTTCAATCATTTCCAGATAAGTTTGAATTTAGATCAAAGATAACAACAGGTGGAAAAATGAGACGTTTTGAGGTTCCACAATATACTCAAGTTGGAAATGCGGTGCCCCCTATTTTAGGTAGAGCTCTGGGCAAGGTCTGTAAGGAGTTTCTTAGCTAGTAACTTGTTAAATCGTATACTATTGGCTTTGGGAAAAGAGATTCTTTATTATTCTGATGCAATTTAAACAAATACCCGTGATTACGCTGCCTTCCTGTTGGCTTTATGTGTAGTGTATAGTCCATTGTGATAAGTCCTGTCTCTATTAGAGTTTCAAGCTTGTCAGTATATGGATTTGCAGTATGCTCTACCTCCACATAATGAAATGATTCTGCCGACCTATCATTATTATGTCTTGCCTTTATCCAAAAAGTCTCTTTATGTTTTTTCAATAAAGACTTTTTTAAATCTTTAATCAGCCATGTTGTATCGTGATCTTTTGAGAAATCTTCAGAGTTTTTAAACATTTGCCTTAAGTACTCATTAGCATAATCAATATCCAGATACAACCCTCTAGCATTAACCCTCTCTCCGCTAACTGTTTGCCTTAAAGCCATGCGACCATCGCTATCTACATAACCCCTTTTATTTACCAGATCAATTGCCGATGAAACGGGACTTAATGACCAGTTTGGAACTCTTGAAAAGAGCTGGCTTTTATTTTTCTGTTTGTTTGTTACGCTTACCCTTGATGCTTTTAATTCGATCCCTTTATAATCTGGAGATGTACTAGAATTTGGTGAAATTCCTAGCTCATTTTCAAGCGTCATTCCCACTCCGGTATCACCGCTGACAGTAGTAGGAATAAAGCCTTTTTTGGAAACTATTATCAATTTTTTCAGTAGCTCACCTGCTATAGGGTTGAGCGTCTTATCAAGCTTAGGCAATCCAGAAGAAAGAGCTGTTAAAAAGTCACTCTTATTAGAACAATTAAATATATATAACTGCTGCCTAACAATAACTAACGCCAATAAATTCCCAGCTTTAGCAAGTTGTTTTAAACCGTATATCCAAATACGAGGGTCCCCTTGTTTGGTTTCCGGTCTGTAAAGCGATACTCTAGTTTGAAACATCTCATTGCTAGTTATAAATTCAGCATTTACGTATTTTTTTACACCTTGTTTTTGTTTAGAATAGTCATGAAGACCTGATCTTTTAAAAAAAGACCTTAGGGATTCATGAGCATCCAAGATAGATTTACCTAATCCCGTTTGTGTCGGAACAAGAAATGATACATCGTATCCTGCTTTTAATATTTCTGACGAGGCTTCTGAAATATTTATATCTGATAATGATAACATTGATCTAGATGTGAATATTTTGAATAATCATAGTTGGTCTTGTTTGCCATTGCAACATGATACAAAGTTTATTAATTATAAAAATATTATTTAGAATTGTATGTAATTTTGAAATAATCTTGATAAAACATAAACTTTATTTAAGATTTAATTGTTGCAACTCCTTTACGGCAATCGAAATAATTTCTATATGCTGCTCTAGTTCATCTTTATCCATAGTACTGGAAAGCTGATATCTAGAAATTTCTAAATCTTTATTTGAACCTGAACTAATAGAGAAAGAAATCATGTGCTTCTCAGCAATGGCCATAAAGCTTTCTCTTGATTTTTTGGTATTCAAAACCTTAGAAAAGTCTTTTAGGACTAAACTGATTTTAAAATTATCCCTAAATTGAGGCTGTGGAAGAAACTTCAAGTGTATTGGCTCAACAAACATTTCCTGAGAAAAATTATCAAAAAGTGTTTTAATAATAGAAATTTTAGCTTCGGAAGCTCTTTTAGGCGTATACCGAAGACTCCTTAATCGGTTGATTGCATGATCAATTTCTGGGGCCGGTTGAAGTACAGATTCTAGTATTTTTTTATTATTAACAGAGATTATCTCTTTAGCATCAAAACTATCCTCTTCGAATTCTTTAGAATATTTGACTGATAAAACATTGTTATATATAACATTATCTACAACATCTAACAAGTTAAAGAAATTTTCTTTAGAGGGTTTCCATAATTTTTCAGGAATATGGCTTAACTTGTTTGATGAAATGTACAAAAGTCTTGCAATTGACTCAACAATTATTCCAGTTTTCTGATTCTGTCGATAAGATTTAAATGATGAATAACCATTTAACATGATTGCAAGTACTACGCCCCTTTGCAAAATCAGACTTTGTTTATCATCGTCAAGAAGTGGCAAAGAATCCATCCCCATCATTATGGATTGTAGTTTCTCTAATAATTTAGTAATATAATTTGCATCATCTGGGTAATTATTGACCATTGACTGCATTGTAGTCACAATGCTATTTGGCTGAGGTTTTTCGTTTTTAGAAATTAGAAAATCAGAAGCATCGAGGTACAAATCAAGTAAAGTAGACGAATGCTTATCTAAGGTATTTATGAAGTTGCATTCTTTTAAAAAACGATTAATTTGAAATTTTATAACCTCTTGCCTCTTAAGTTTAGATTTTGGAAAACTAATCTCACAGTTCAAAGAAACTTTATGGTTAATCCAATGAGACGAGTTAACAATTGCAACAATTAAAGATTGCAAAACATTTGGTTCAAAATTAATTTTCTTTTTTCTAACTTTAATCTTGTTAATATTAACAATAGATTGTAGGTCAATAATACGAGTAACAAACTCATAGGTGAAAAAATCAACTGGAATTTCTTTAAAGGGAGTAAAAGAAGCAATAAAATTACTCTTTTCTTCTTCATCAAAAAAAATAACTTTTGTGATATTTGAGATTGGTATAGGTGTTTTAGTTTCAACTATAGAACCATTTACTATACACTTCTCTTCAGAGACTAAAACTTCTATGCATACCGGCGTATGGACTTCTCTAATGTTTTGGACGCCTAAATTCTTGGGAAAAACCAACTTTTGTTTGTCCTTAACTGAGTCATCTCTACTGGAAAGAAGTCCAATAAAACCAGAGCTTAGATATTCTGGAAGTGCGTTTAATTCAACAGGTATATAGAAATTTAGATTATTCATATTTATTCTTGATTATATTTTTAACATCAACATCACCACACTCAATTATAAGATCTAATATTGTACTAGACAGATCATTGCTTTCGTATATTACATCTCTTAAAACAGTAGTTGAGTCTTCTTTTTCGAATGTGCGTTGATAGAGGTATTGAAATATTTCAATAATTTTGTTTTTATCTTCTAGCGCTAGCCTCTCTGCCAACTCGCCGTATTCATTCAAAACATAATCCTCAGCAGTTGGAAACCAGTCAATTCTCTCAAGCGATTTTTCAAATGGAAGGTGCATGTAGTCACATATACCCTTATCTGGACTAGGAAGAATGCGTATAGGGTCATCTTCAATTTCATTATAAAGAGCCAAAAAGAAAAGATCTTCTCGTGCACGAGAAGATGTGACATAAAGTTTCTTATATGTCGGACCAATATTGTCTATATCAAACCATATTTTTTGAAATATAGCAAAAACAGTATCAAACTCTAACCCTTTAATGCTTTGAAAATGTAACACAGTTAATCTATTTTCCATGTCAAATTCAATATTTTCAGCAGATAAGCTGTGATTTTTTTTTGATGAATAACCTTGAATATGGTAATTCAACTCTCCCTCACGAGATTTTAGTTTTTGATAGACACTGTACATAAAGCGCCCATCACCCTGAGTAACTACACACACCTCTTTATTTGGCTGGGCTTTTAGATATTTTATAATTTGCTCAATTTGAGAATCTAAATTATCATGAAAAACAATTTTTGGACTTAAGCCTGATCTATTAGGAGGGCTTGCAGCACGAAGACCGAGCATCTGGAAATGTTTAGAAAAGATTGCGACAGGTAATGTATTTCGATAGTTTTTATTGATGCGCCACAAACGAGAATCATCTGTTGAGGTATTTAAAACTTCCATCATATCGCCAACTGCACAATTTTGATCATGAATAGCTTGATTCTCATCTGCAAAAACAGTCAAAGAAGGTGTATTGTTTTTAATTCTTCGCATGAGTAATATTAAAGCCTTATACATTAGACAAGTAAAGTCTTGGCCTTCATCAATAATTAAGTGTCCCCAGTTTAATCTTGATAAAATTGAATCGTTGGCGTTCTTAATATTTTCACGAATTTGATTCCAGTCAAAAGGTTTAAAACCACGGGCACTATGATCTACAGGAGGGTACTTATCAAAGCCATTTCGATACCATTCCTTAACCCATTGATTTAAATTTAATACTCTTACGCTTGGAGGGAGGTTTTCAAAGTTGGCAGTATACTGCTTAAGAGTATTGTTATACATAGTTATAACAACTTTATCGCCAGAATTTGAAAGTCTTAATGCACGATGCATGGCAATTACTGTTTTTCCAGAGCCAGGAGGCCCAAGAATCAAGATAGCACCATCTCTTGGTGATTCAGAGAATACTTTTTTTTGATCAGAATCCAAATCAGCAAAAACTGGAAATCTCATAGTGTTAGATTTATATAATTAAACAAGCCTAATATCTCATTTTTCTTATCTTTACCGTAACCACCAAGCAATAAACGATTAAGCATGGCGTTGTGATAAGTGCAACTTGTTTCAGAAATCAATGAACAACAATGACAAGCTGAACGATTAAGATTGCTAAAACCTTGACTTTCTGTTTCTCGGCATACTGGATCAGTAGAACACCAAGAGGCATTCTCTCTAATTTGATTTAAAACTTTACTCAATCTACTCAATCTTGCTTGATCAACTAAACCACCTAAAGTTCCTTCTGAGTCTAGTTCAGATGTATAAATAAGTATGCCTGCATAATAAGATTTGTTATCAATGTATATCCTTTCCTTTAATGCAGATGATGAATAGCCACTTTCAAAAGTAAGTTGCCTTATTAATTGATGAGACAAAGAATGGGTAAGGATAAATAGTTCTGATTCAGGTATATTAAGATTTTGATAATTTTCTTTTAGTTCAACAAGTTTGTTAATTTGCTTAGAGGTGAATTCTTTAATATCAACTTTGTGTTCTTTAAAATATTTCCTAATGACATCTGCATTGAGCTCAAAATAAATACCTTCACCGAAAGCTTCAATAGTAGGCAACCAATCAATTGGTTTTTCTTTGGGGTCATCACCTAAAGGCCTATCTTCAAGACCTTTTCCCCTTATAAAACCTTTAAGAACTCGAATCTCACGAAGCCTTCTAACCATTCCAACAGATGAAAATAAAGAGCTTAAAAAAATTTTTTCCGAATCGGTTTTTAAAAATTCAATTTTAAAATTCTTAAGGTTAACATTTTCTCTTTTTCTAAAAAAACTTAATTCATCATTTAGAATATGGTCTTGCTGATCTTCATCAGAAGATAAAGCATCATTAGCTTCATCTGAATTTTGAAATAAGTGTTTTTTGGTAAGATTTTTTACAACCTCGAGTTCAAGATCATACCTTACAGCCATTCTTTTAATAGCAGCTTTCTTACTGTCAAGAATCTCATCTATCTTTCTTTTAAGTTGTTCTTGAAGTGGGTAGTCGTCTTGAATATCAAGAATCATATCCTGAAAACTTTCAGACGTTTCAATTTCTGAGTGACTATCTGAAGTTTCAATATCTAATGCAGAAAGAGTTATTCCTCGCCATATAGAGGAACTACCCTTAGGCTCAAATTTCATTGTCTGACTACAATCAGACCTTTCATCAAATGAATCATAAGGTTGATTACCACAACATTTTTGACCAGCTTTATGCCAGATAGCTCCTTGGGGAACTATGGGCTGGAGCTCCTGTAAATTTTTAGCTGGTCGATTACATGCTTTACACTTAACTTGCATTTGATCCCAATCACCACCAGATTTACCAGTATTAACAAAATATATTTGCTCTTTTGATTCACACGGTCCATAAGCAGACTCTTCGCCATATGAGTGAGCAAATTTCCCCCAATCAATATCTGATAAATGACCATTGTCACAATAAGCAACAAAACGCATAGGTGACATTTTTATATTTTTGCATTTCATGCACCTGATAGGAGATGGTTCGCTCTTACTAATCTTTCTCAGATGGTTGCAACTACTACAGTGATACCAGACTGGAAAACGGTCCAAAGGTATATACTCGTCTTTTGCAGTAAAATCTTGAAAGCTTAAAAGTTTTTTCCCAGAAAGAAGTGATTGAACACGATCAAGAGTAATAGTTTTAGTTGGCTTTCTCCAATAATTTATATCTTTAATAATATATGATTCGCCGTCAATCTCAATAATTGATCCGGCACCAAAAGGCTGTATGGTTTGACCCCTTCTAATTTCTAGATTATTGTACGACATCGTCAATTTGCCTCACAGAAGGAAGAAGAGTAACTTGAGTATCCACTGATCTCATAGATGTCATTGTCCTAAATAATCTGGATCTGCTCTCTTGTTCATCAAAATCAATCATCAGACTCTTAGCTGATTTATCTTTTTTATTGCTATATTGAAGTCCATGTCTATTTCGATCCCAAGTGTCAATAATTTCATCAATTCTTGTATTAATAAGATCTCTTTCAAACTTAAACTCATTAGTGTAGATATTAGTTATTCTTTCCCTGAAATTATTAATTAATTTTTTAGTTTCAGATGATTTGAGATCCAGATTCTGAGCGCCATTCGCATCCCTCATATTTGGAATGCCATGACGAAGTGCAATAATTAATGAGGCATGGAGAGATCTTTCTAGCGCTCTATCACTTCCAGGGGTAACACTTGTTGGCTCTACAAGTCTATATAAAGTCTGGTGAAAACTTTTAAACTGTTCGTAGTGACTCCTATCTCTAGGTTTGGCTGGGGAATATAAAGTGACAACTAGTCCAGGTCCCTTTCCATATGGATCTCGACCGACTCTACTTGATGCCTGAATATATTCAGCAGTTGTTTTAGGCTGCCCATTAACAATCATTAATCCAAGTCGATCAATATCCACACCAACTGAAATCATTGTTGTGCAAGGAACAAAATCTACAACATTTGGATCTTTATTGGTTGTAAACAATCTATCTCTAGCCTTGTTAATATGTTTAACGTTTGAACTAATCTCTTCTTTAATTAAATCATATCGATCAGTCTTATTTCCTTGGGCGTCAGAGCACACTTTCATTCTTTCCTGAATTTCTTGATTGACGGAGCTATTAACAAGCCCCAATTCTCGCTTACTATTGCAGAAACACAAGGTAGTCCACAAGAAATCTAATTCTTCTTTATTTAAGTCTGACGACAATGCAACATATCTGACTGATTGTAAGAGCGCTCCACTTATTGCATAGGAGGCCGAGGTTGATCGCCAACCTTGTGGCATAATTCCAAGGTATTGTCTTGCTTGAGTTTTATCTTTATCGGTAGTGGTAAAAAAAGAATCATCAACTCTCAATCCTCTCGGTGGAAATATAAATGAATCCCTGCCAGTAATTCGGCGTATTTGTTTATCTGACTCACGAACAGTTGCGCTTGATGCTATATATTTGACACCTAAGCCTGGGAAACCTAAGTCAGATTGTTTTTGTTTAATAAGAGTATCAAAACCGGCTTCATAAACAGCTGAAATGGTTCCTAATGGCCCAGAAATAAGATGTAGTTCATCTTGAATTATTAGCGAAGGTGGGATTTGATTCACCCCCTTAGTTTTAGATCCAAATATTGCGCCAGCCTCTGATTTCCATGCAAGCATGGCAAATTTATCAACAGTACCAATCAGAAAGCTTGGTGGTGAACGATAGATATGTTCATCGACAGTTTTAACCGGAATATCATATTTATTATGGAAGTCACAATGGGTGTTAAGACATCGATATCTAACAGATTTCCCTTCAACAGAAATCCCCAATTCACCGTGTTTAGGAACTAAGCCAGTCCCACATGAAGGGCATTCGGAAATCTGAAATAGGTGGTCATCTATATTTACACCATTTTTTAGATCAGCTATTGCATCTCGTGCCTGATCAATTCTATTGTAAGTTGTTTGAGCGCCTACATAGATCCCTATATCGAGTGGAATATCACCCAAAACCTCTAAATTTTCATATCGGATTTTCTCAAGTGCACAACATAAAGATACCGTTCTAGAGAATTGATCTGCAGTTAGGAATCTAAGTGTATATCTAGTAATAACAGCTGTGCCCAAACCATCTTTAGGTGAGTCGTATCTCACTCTTCGTCTAATTAATTCATAACTTGATAAAAATAGGTAAGCTTCGGTTTTACCGCCACCAGTGCTAAACCAAATTAGATCTACCTTGTCCCTATATTTACCCTCTTTTTCTAGGTCTAAATAGGTCATTAGGAAAAATGCTAACTGAAAAGGACGCCATGAAGGACGTTTTGATAAATCATCAATATCATATTTAGTTGTTGAATCAATACCCTCAGAGTAATTAATAGGCCAAGATAGCTTTCCCTCTCTTAAGGTTCTCCATTTTTGGACATTTTCTCTCTGCATAATTTGGTATAGCATTGCTTTATTTGCCAAGGTAAATGCTTGCCAATATTTATCTTTAGTGATTAAACCCACTCCTTCTCTGATCCTTTGTGAACAAAGCTTCATCTCATTGATAAGGTGCTTCTCAGCCTTAATAAGAATTCCATTTTGTTTATCTTCTTGGTGTTTAATCCATTCATCATAAAAGTCACAAAACTCATACAATCCTTTTTGAATTAAATTTCTATCACTGTCAGTATTAGATAAACTTTCTATATCAAATATATTAAAACTTTTAGACTTAAAAGTTTTTTGATTGGCAATTGTTAATTTATCAAACGTAGGTCGATAAATATATTCCTTCGGTATATATGAAATCTCAACAGATTTTGTGCATTTAGTGTTATTATCATCATCCCACAAAACTGACGCGCCGTGACCCACACCAAATATTGGACTTTCACTATACTGAAGCGCAAGAATGCTTTCATCTAGATCATAAATACCTTCTTTAATAGAGTCATATTTTTGAAAAACAGACAAATCTGAAAAGCATTTGAGCTCTACTTGGTAAATTCGGTTTACAATATCTGCAGTTGTCTTTTTACGCTTGTCGTTTAAATCAATTTCTTGAATATTTTCCAGAGAAACAGACAATAGTTCACGGTCTTTTTGATACAACGAAGGTCTAGAGAAAATTCTTATTTTTGCCCTTTTACCAAAAACTAAATAAGAACTATCTCCTATATCAGCTGAATTTATAATTTCAGTATCAAAAGCCTCTCTAACATAACCGTTTTGCCCACGACCAGAGACAGTAATTTTTTTTATGGCGGTATTTTCATCAACTGCCTCTACCTCAATAATTAAATCATTCTCAGGAGAAGATCCTCCGAACTTATCGCCATAGATTGTAATTAGGTCACCTTCTTCATATTGTGTTCCGCTATCGACAATTTTGGCACGATATTCATTAGATTTAAGAATTCGAACAGAAAAGACTGCTGGCTTTCCTAAGAATTCATCCTTATGACTACCCGAAACATTTTTAAATTCAGATTGAGTTGGCTTATAACGAGCACCAGAACATTGAATTTTAAAATTATCATCATTTTTAATGATAAATGACATGCCAACTGAAGACGGTAGTTCTTCATTAGCCATTGACAAGGGATTGTCTTCATCAGCAGAAAAATCACCAACAGGGTTGGAATTTATCTCGATATTGTTTTCTTCTTCAGAGTTCTCATCCGATTTTTCTGACAGATCTTTCCTTTGCTGTCCTTTTGGAAATAAAATTCCTGTTAAATATCTAAGGGTTACACCGCGCCTACCCTCGATGAATTCATTATCACCACCTCTAGGTCCATAAACTAAGCTTTCAAATTCTTCTATGACTTGATCTCTAATTAACGATTTATTCATCTAAACTCTGCGATAGAAACTTATCTACTAAATTGCCCCCTAAATAATAACAATATACCCTAGCTCTAGATACAGACTTATAGAAGTTATCCCTAAAGTCTTGCAAATTAGTTGACTTATCTAAACCAATAATAAAAACATAATTAGACTCCATACCTTTAAATTCTTCAAAAGCAGCTAAAGTTACACCTTTTGAGATAAGGTTCCGCATACAGTTAAGGCTAGCCATGTTATTGTTGTCATCAAGGCAATCTTCATGGTATAGAATTGCAACTTGTGAAAAGTCTTGTATTTCTAGAGAATTGCTACATAAAATTTCATTTAACTCATCAATAGTAATATTTTTTGGTTCTGGGCCAGCCCCCTTTGAATCAGTGATGCCAATTCTAGCTTTAGAGAATACTTCTAAAGTTTTAACAATTAAAGGTGTGTTTCTAACATTGCGACGAAGTGGAACAGGATATCTGTTTTCGGTGGATAATAGTAAAATATCATAAACTTCACGATCAAAACTTTTTCTAAGTTTGAATTGATTTTCAAAGTCTCCAAACAATCTCCAAGAGCCATTTTCAACTCCTAACTTAAGAATAGCATCTAGAAAAAAATAACTATCTTGATTGCAAAAATCCTGTGCTTCATCAATATAAATTAGATCATATTTTTTTGATGGTTTTATATCTATATCTTCAATAAAGTCTACATTTTTAATTTGAGTGGTTTTAGACCTAATAAAGTTCATAAGTCTTTTAGCTTTAGAAATAATAGCAATATTATCATAGCTTACATGCTCCCCTTTTAGCAGATAAAGCAACAAAAAAGTTTTACCTGTTCCTGCACCGCCATCAACTAATAGCCTTTGATGATCTGAATACATGTCAATAATTTTGTACTGCTCTTCGGTAAGCGACTGTTGTAAATAATTAATTTGTATAATTTGGTTGTTGGAGTCAATAGGTGATTTATCTATTTCTGGTCTAAGAATATTCTTTATATCTTCAATGCTCTCTTCATTAAGTTTAGCCGGTATACGAGTAAATATATTTTTAATGTAGAAATCAATTGCTATATTTATTTTTTCTTTTACAAGGTCTTCATGAATTAGGTCTTCTTCATATATACAAAACTCATTTTGCATTTCAGGAAAATCAACTACTTTTCTTTGGTTTTTAGTCAATATAGCAATACTAATAAAAGGTATGTTTTTCAGCGGTGGGTAATTTTTTAGCCATTGATCTCTTAATTGGAACAATCCATCCTTAGCCTGAACTAATGGCGATTTATTTTTCGGGCCATAAGCAAGAGTATGGCAATTCTTATCACTATAAATATAATACTTACCCCCTTTAAACTTGACTGGTCCACTTTTAACTTCAATCCCTAATATAGCCCTATCAGTGATAATCACAAAATCAATTTCTGACCATACTTGGCGATTACCACCAGCAACATTTTGAGAATGTAGCAAATAATTTTTTTTACTAAAATTAATTTTTGAGAGTAATTCAGCAATAAAAAGTTCGCCATGATATTTATTTATTTTGTTAAAAAAATACTTTGGTATTATTTTCATAAATTTTGTTTTAATCTGAAATTCGTAAGGGTATCTACCCTTTTAAATCCCAACAGTGGTAAATTAATAATTTTCATTTTAATTATAACCGCCTTGAAATACTTCCCGAATATGCCATTCAGCAAACTTAACATCTGGCATATAAATATCTTTTCTTGGGGAGCTTAACTCTTTACCTTCAAAATCCATTAACCATTCTTGAAAACCTGTATGACCATTTGCCTTATCCGAAACAACAACCTTAAATTCATTCGACAACCCAAATGCGCCACGATCTAATAATTTATGATGTAGCGAACAAAGAGCGAGGCCGTTGTTTTCTGTATCTGGGCCGCCTGCTTGATGCCATTTTATATGTGCCGCCTCTAAAGCTATGGGAGTATTCCCAATCCTAACATCAAACCCACAAACAGCACATCGATAATTATATGCTTCTAAAATTTTCCCCCTAAAGGCTGGGTCTCTTTTGCGTTTTTTCTGTTGTGCGACTTGCTCTTGATAAGTTACATCAATGTTAAGGCCTATTGCATCAAGTACGTCTTGATGTATTGTTGATGGAAAATGTGAACTTAAAATAATACTTGCAATTTCTTCTATAAGTCCATTACTAGATTTAATAAGATTAAAGACATCTTTAGTAAAGCCACCAGAAACTTCATCTTTTTTTAAACTGCCTTTTGTAAAAGACCTTCCATCAATTTCAACGACTCCATGGTCATTTCTTAACTCCCAAATTTTATCTCTAGGAAGTCTAGAAAAAGGCGCATCAGGATGGTAAGTCTTGCGTTGTGGGCCAAATTCAACAAGCAATTCAGTTAGCGGTTTTTCTATATCAGCAAACAACATTAATCTATTTTTATTTTGCTGTACACTTGCAAGAGCAAGTAATAACAACAATGGCTTATGAGGTGCTCTTTGGTCACCCTTTTTCCAAGTATTTAGATTTGATATTTTTTCAATTAACTGTTGTCTTATCATGCAATCAATTATCGCTCATTTTTAGCTCAATTCTTAAAAAATCCAAAATTATTTAAAGACTCAAATATACACTATTTATCAAAAACTTAAGCGGTCAGTCCGCTTGGGTTTTTGACTAATTCCCTTTTCAAAATCAAATCCAAGTATTCTTATCGAAGTGGAGTGGCTGGTTTTTCGGTGTTTGAGCGTAGCGAGTTTAGAAATAACCAACGAAACGAGATTAGAAAAATTGAGGTTTATTTTGCAGGGTGAGCTCTTTTTGGATACTTTTTCTGCTCATCAGAAAAAGTATCATGGCCTCAGCGAGAAAATCTTTGATTTACGAGAAAGGGTTTAAGCTTTTTCTTCCAATTCTTAAAATTTCCCAATTTTTTCACCCCAGGGTGGCCTCTCTTGGCTAAAGCCAATTCACCTTCTCCACTAACCCTCTCTAAACACCTTAAAAGCATAAAAAACCCTTAAAAACAGCCCTTAATTCAATGGAATAGCCCAGGCTAGCCTCTCTTGACTAAAGCCAATTCACCTTCAAGTGACAATTTAGAGTTGAAAATGACTAAAAAAACATCCATTCGTAAAATTTCCTAAATTTTCACCCCAGGGCAATCTCTCTTGGCTAAAGCCAATTCACCTTTTAAACTCGTGCAACTTGAGAAATAGACAGCTTTGTGCCACACAAATAAGAGCCGTATAGATTTTGCCTAGCTTTTGGGATATCGTTTATCGCAGCTTTGGTAAGCCATTTAATAGATCGGCGTTTGTCTTCATTGACTTTGATACCTGAGCCATACATAACAGCAAGTGCGTATTGCGCCTGTGCATCGCCACGCTTGGCTTGTTTGA
>Ga0209992_10002500_pt1 | contig 16677 bp, 14 predicted proteins | sample 2SBtaG_2_FD_182564 | JGI IMG/M metagenome (GOLD analysis project Ga0209992, IMG submission 182564) | Deep subsurface microbial communities from Kolumbo volcano to uncover new lineages of life (NeLLi) - 2SBTROV12_ACTIVE470 metaG (SPAdes)... | ecosystem: Environmental > Aquatic > Marine >... | reverse complement strand
TGTTCGAGACGGTTGGACTTGTTACGCATACTAACGACCTCAATACCCTGCTGGCTTAAAACTTCGAACAAACCATTGATACTTTGTTTCTTGGGCACATCAACAGAAATCGTATGTTTATCAATCCATTCAAACTCATAGTCATGCAGCGCAGGAACTGAATCCATCGGATCTTTCAGGTCTAACACAAAACTATCGGTCCGAAGCCTCGCCAAAAGACTAGACATATTCGTATTTTCTACAATCTGCCCATGATCAATAATTGCAATGTTGCGACAAAGACTTTCTGCTTCTTCAAGATAATGGGTTGTCAGTATGATAGTTGTTCCTTGACGATTAATTTCTTTTAGAAAATCCCACATGGAACGGCGTATTTCAATATCAACCCCAGCAGTAGGTTCATCTAAAATAAGGAGTCTAGGAGAATGAACTAATGCCCTGGCTATCATTAAACGCCTTTTCATCCCACCCGAAAGTTGCCGAGATACGGTATCCTTTTTGTCCCAAAGACTGAGGAGACGAAGATATTTTTCCGCCTCGGAATATGCCTCACTCCGTGCAATCCCGTAGTAACCAGCCTGATTCGTGACAATATCAGTCACCGTTTCAAACTGATTAAAGTTAATTTCTTGGGGTACCAAACCGATACAATTTTTAACTTCTTCGGGCTTTTCGTCCAGGTCAAATCCAAAAACATTAACCTTTCCCTGGGTTTTAGTCACCAGAGAGCAAATAATGCCTATAGCAGTGGATTTACCAGCCCCATTCGGCCCCAGTAACGCGAAAAAGTCACCTGCAGTTACGTCTAAATCTATATTTTTTAGAGCAACAAGCCCGTTTTTATAGGTTTTCCTTAAACCGCGTATTGAGAGGGCTGTCATAAACACCTTTGGATCATGATTTTCGTTTTTTGCTGATGGTGGCTATTTACAAAGTTCTTGGTTACGAGCGGTACAGTCAATTACGCCCAAACATCTTCTTCTGATCGCTACCCTCGAAGATGACGAGATCAATGACCTAGCGACATCTCCCCCCAAAAACCCGGCTAGACCCATATCACACTTTGGCTGCTCAAGAATTTAAACATTCCCGCGAAAAACCTATTGCTACCTTGCACATCAGGGAACACATATCGTATCAACTACATCAGCAAAAATAGCTCGAGCAGTTATAAATTGTTACGAATTACTCAAAGCGCAAAGGCGAATGTAACCCAATTTCGAAAAATGAATATTTCTATATCACCTAACCCAAAGAATAAGAGATGAGTCTAACGAGCCGTCCATCCCAGGTCCATCAAATGAGCAGCACCAGTCATAGATTTAGCCTTTTCACTTGCCAGATACAAGGCAAATTCCGCTATTTCCTGTGGCTCTATCAAACGTTTGATAGCAGTTGGCTCAAGCATAATCGTCTCGATCACATCATTTTCGCTGAGCCCATGAGTAGCTGCCTGGGTATTGATTTGCTTCTCAACTAACGGAGTCCGAACATAGGCAGGACAGATAGAATTGACAGTAATACCCGACGAAGCCACTTCAAGGGCGACCGTTTTGGTCAACCCAATTATCCCATGTTTCGCGGAGACATAAGCGCTTTTATAAGGACTTGCAACTAATCCATGGATTGAAGCGATATTAATAATTCGCCCCCACCCCTCCTGTTTCATGGCAGTTACTAGCCATTTAATCAGCTGAAAAGGCGCCACCAGCATGACTTGGATCATACTGATCCAGGTTTCTTCAGAAAATTCTTCTATCGGTGCGACATGTTGAAAACCAGCGTTATTTATCAAAATATCCACCCTCCCTCGCCTTGACAACGCTTTTTGAGCCAACATCCGAGTTTCTTCGTGTTTGGAAAGATCTGCTTGTATGAATTCACCACCAATACTATCGGCAACCGCAGCGCATTCGACATTAACATCGTTTACTAACACGTCCGCACCGTCCTGAGCGAAGGCTTCGGCAACTGCCCTACCAATACCGCTAGCTGCGCCCGTGACCAAAACTACTTTACCCGAAAAATCCATGACTATTTGGTCGCTGCATTCATTGTTTGCAAAACCACTCTCGCACCCTGTCGATTTGTTCGTTCTCCATCAGTGCTGGAACGTGACCGACTCCAGATATCGTATACACCTTTGCCTTTGGCCCACGGATTGCCATCTCTGCTGCGGTTTCAGGTAGTAAAACATCGGATTCCGCTCCTCGAAAAACAGCTACTGGACAATGGATTGCATCCCAACTATCCCAAATTTCAAAGGATTTTGTTGGATTACCCACAAAAACTCCGCCAATCGCTGGATCATAATGCAAAGCGTATCCTCCCTCCGAAAGTAATCGCGAACTGTATTTTGCAAGATGAGCCCATTGGTCATCGCTAAGATTTCCGAAAGACGCATGTATTTCACGCAAATATCGATTTACATCGTCCAAGTTTTGAAACCGCGGATCGCTACCCACATACTTACCAATTCTTTGTATGGCCAGAGCAGGTAAAAACGGTCCAATGTCATTTAACAACATTCGACTGATGGGTGATTTTGGTTGCGCCGCTAGAAAGATTCCAATCAACCCACCCATCGATGTACCGAGCCAATGAACTGTAGATACACCCAAATGCTCAATTAACCGACCCGTACAGGCAATATAAAGAGGATAGCTATATTCACCTGCACTGTCCAACCAGTCGCTCTCACCTCGCCCCGGAATGTCCGGGCAGATCACCCGATACTTACCTGCTAGGGCTTGAGCAACATTGTCAAAATCCCTAGCATTTCGAGTCAATCCATGGACACAAACCAAAACCTGTTCATTGGTGGAATCCCCCCACTCCACATAATGCATCCGACGAGCACCCATGCGACTGTGGAAGGTGATAAAATCAGACTTCATACTTGAAGAATCCATTATCGCCCAACCACATCGAATGCAAAACTTATCCGGTTTTGATTTTTTTCAAATGGAATCGTTCGATGCCAAAAATACGAGGGGAATAGCACGAAAGTACCTTCTTCCGGACAAAGTAAATAGGAAGAAGGTTGATCATTATTCAAATAATATTGCGCGGGACCTCTGCCAAATTCGATCCATCCCTGAGAATCGTCTTTTCCAACAATTTGCCCCAAGCTGACATAATACACTCCACTCAGCCAAGCTCCTCGATGAATATGAGGCTCCTGATACCCCTGCCGCTCTAACTGAACACCCCATCCTTCTAGTCTAAATGCACTGGGTATTGATGAGAAAAATTCGTGTTCCAGCGTTTTTGGAAGCTTACCAATATAGTATTCTACAGCCTCTTCAATCTGCTCCTTCATTACCTCTATTAAGTGGTTTTTATCTTCCAAGATATTCCCCAAAGTTTGCGACCCTTTACGAGTGGAAATATGAGGAGGCTCCTTGGTTAACATTCTATGGGTTTCAATGTAATTTCCCAATCGAGAATTAAAGCCCTCAAGGGTTTTAAATCCTTTGGGTATTTCCATTTTCCTGGTGCAAATAAAAGCTGAAAAATTCATGAGCTCTTCAAACTCATCAATATCATCGATCAACTGCAAAGCTATGGATTTTAAAGACAGTGCCCAAGGATTTGCAGGAGCTAACTTCAAGGCCCGATCCAAACTTTGTAAAGCTGCGTGCGCCTCTCCCAGCTCAAGAAATACTTCGCCCCTAATAATATGAATGTTCTCGTAGGTCGGGTTGAGGGAAAACGCTTTTTCCAAGGACTCAAGCGCACCCGACAAATCTCCTTGTAATTTTCTGAGATTAGCTAGATTTATATGAGCGTGGAAATTAGTATCATCAAGATCCAAAGCCTTGGTTAAAAATTCTCCCGCTCTTTCATTTTGATTTTTATTAAATAGCGCAAGCCCCAAGTCATTGCAATAAGAAGAATTGCTCGGCTCCAAAGCAGTAGCCTTCTCAAAAAGTTTCACCGCCAGATCGTAATTCTGAAATTTGAAAGCAGCCGAACCGAACATATGTAGAGCATGATAGTTTTTGTCTGAAGCAATCTTTTTATAAATTACTTCAGGAATGCTAGCTCGATTGGCCTTCAAGTTTTCCACAAATTTATTGAGTAACACGGGATAATCCAGCATCCCTTTTTGCCGTTTTTTAAGCTCCTTTTCCCGTCGGCGCCGATCGAGTCTGTTCATTGGAGATTCGTAATATCAAGGTTTCGAAAGAATATAAAATTCTAGACTATGAACAGATCGTTTTACTGTACCCGCCAAATCAATGAGTCGAAAATATTATTGGATCGACACCGCTTTTTGACTGCGATTAAGCACCTCTGAAACAGCTGCAAAAAGCGTATCATCGTCGAAAGGCTTTTGTAGAAATCGTTTTATTCCCAACCGATTGGCTCCCTCATCGCCAACAAGTTGATTAAATCCCGTGCATACAATTATCGGTGTATTGGGAAAATCAGACAGGATATTCTTAGCCAGATCTACCCCCGTCATTTTCGGCATAGCCTGATCCGTCAAAATAAGATCAAAACCCAAAGGATCTTTGAGAAAAATGGACAGAGCGGAATCACCAGAATTTGCCGTTGTCACTCGAAAGCCCTTAGACTCCAGCACATCGGTCAATAACATCACTAAGGATTCTTCGTCGTCGACAACCAAAATATGTTTGTCCATGAAAACCGATTCGGACTGTTGTTGGTCTTGGATTACCTCCCTGAAATCCACCGTATCGTCTAACGCTTCGTCCAACGGGAAAAAGATCCGTACCAAGGTACCCATCTCGGCAGATGATTCCACCAAAATATGTCCTCCATATTTGTGGACTGTTCCATGCACCATAGACAAACCCATACCAGTCCCCTCTCCTGTTGCTTTGGTCGTGAAAAAAGGATCGAAAATCCACTTAAATAATTCCGGTTCGATGCCCAAACCAGTGTCCTCGACACTTAGTTCGATGAAATGGCCGAAAAAACGACTATGGCAAGAATTACAGGTTCGCTCGTAATCATCCAGCGATATTCGTCCTTTAATGTCGATCCGCCCCTTTCCCTTCATGGAATCTCTAGCATTAATACAAAGATTCACGATAACTTGTTCCAACTGCACGGAATCAGCAAGTATTATCATTTCATCGGATTCAATATGAACTTGTATTTCGATGTAGGCAGGTAACAAGGGCCGCAACAATTTAAGAGAATCGTCAATCAAGGATTGCAACTTTACTGGATGGGATTTGTTTAACCCGGTTTGACTAAAAGCCAACATCTTAGAAATCAAATCTCGAGCCCGTTCTCCACTTCGGATGATTTCACTAAGATATTCTTCGAGATTACCGCTATTTGAATTAACGCAGCGTTTCAATGCCAAACCTGCGAAACCTAAAATACTCCCAAGAATATTATTAAAATCGTGAGCGATACCCCCTGTCAGGTGACCGATGGCTTCCATTTTATGGGATTGGAGAAGTTGATTTTCGAGGTGGAGTCGTTCCTGTTCTCCTTGGTTCCGCTCTATTGAGATCGCCGCAATGCTGGCTAAGGATTCAATAAGTGCTAAATCCTCCGATTTGGGCTCTCGCACTTCCTGATAATAAATTGCGAAAGTACCCAATACCTGGTTTTTCGATGACTTTATTGGCTGGGACCAACAACTGACCATCCCCACTTGACTAGTCAAAGCTTTATACTTCGCCCAAAAAGGATGAGTTCTAATGTCCGACACAATAACCCGTTTACCGGTAAAGGCAGCCGTACCGCAACAACCAACCTCTTCGCCAATCTCCAAACCATCAAAAGCTTCGTTATAGAATTTGGGCAAACTCGGCGCTGCACCAGACCGAAGGGTTTTCTTGTCCTGATCCAACAGTAAAATGGAGCATAGCATGCCCACGTGAGACTTCTCCGCTAAGAGAATAATTCGGGTCAGTGCTTCCTCTTGGGTATGGTATTTCGCAACCGCTTCGAGCGTGCTTGCCCGAAGAGCTTGCTCTTCTTCTGTTTGCTTCAATGCCGAAATATCGCGGCTACAGACCACAACGCCAGTAATATTTCCGCTCTGATCGAGGAACGGGGAAAGTTTACTTTGGATATAGCGATTAGATTTGTCGGGTAAATCTATCTTGAATTCGACGTTGGTCTCCTTTCCCCCAAAGCATTCGTCGAGCTTTGGTTTAATAGTTTCTTCAAATATTTGCTGCCCTAGCACCTCCGCTGGCGAGTGACCAATAATCTGGTCCCGCCGTTTATTAAACAATTTAAGGTAAGTTGGATTCACCGCCTGATACGTGAAATTGCAATCCACAAAAGCCAACAGATCAGCAGAACTATCTACGATTTGATAATAGCGGTGCAGAATTTCTTCCATTCCCGAACGCGTGAGTTCTGAGCTCACCCAAGCGGCGAATATTTTCAGTACCGATACAACACTGTCAATTTCAGCTATCGGTTGAGTGAAAAGTACCGAGAGTAAACCTCGACTTGAACCCATTGCACCGGGAAGCGCCAAGCCAACGTAACCTTCAATTCCCAGATCACGAAGCATAGTAAAGTTCGGAAATTGCAGAGCAACGTCCTTTGATACCCAATATTTACCCTGCCGCATCGTCTGTTCACAAGGAGCACCAGATAGTGCGTAATCAAAAGTATCGAGATGCTTTCCCGCCCCAAAACAGGAGATGAGGCTAATTTTACCACCATCCTCATTATCCACGAATTTACCTACGCACACATAATCCGCTGATAGAATATCGCTAAGGTGTGTTACCAGGGAATTAAAAAACAAATCACCGCTAAGAGGCCATAATGCAGTAGCAATTTGGCCTACTGTGTCAGGAGTTTTGAGGCTCTCTACAGCATTCAGCTTCGTTTGCAAAGCTTGGTTGGTTTTTTCTAATTCAAAAATTTCCCTTTTGCTTTTCCGGATTATCTTGCGGTGGCGAAAAGACAAAACTATTACCCCAACCAAAAGCACCAAACAGACAAGGATTATTCCAACCGCTACGAAGCTTGGCAAAGTATCAAAAATATTGTAAAGATTCACGTGATCGAGCGATTTGAAATTCATAGCCATTCAACGGCGGTCAGTAGGATTCCGAATTGGCATTGTCGTACTATCTCGACAAAATCTCAACAGATGAATACTAAGGTGACAACAGCTCTATTTTTTACATTAAACGGCAATCTGGTCAACAATCCACCCATTATGGAACCTATACTAAACGCTGCCAAAAAAGTGGATATTAAAAACGCCCAGACGATCACAGAGGAACCAAAATAGGGATATAGCAATCTAGAACCCACCAACTGGAAACCCATACTGATAAAACCCTGATAAACTGATAAAGTCAGAGCTATCCATATATTTAAATTCAAAAACTACACTCCCGTGATTACAGAATTCATCCAAAAACTTATGATAACCGTCGAGGAGATAACGGTTAAAAGGGGTAATTAACGCGTATTACCCCTGCGATTTTATGTTATGGGTTGGGTTTCTCTCATCACTTCCTATAAAAAAAACAGCGCTTACAACTGAAAGAAGGCGTGCATCATACCCGAAATATAGGCAGTCTGCTGTCAATAAAAAAAGCAGGGAGGCTATAATCCTCAGAAAGATTTAAAATAGCCTAATGTCAGAAAAGCGGAATATTTTTATCACTGGTAACAGCAGCGGCATCGGCTACGGTGTAACCGACCATTATCTTGAATGTGGTTGGAATGCATATGGGATTAGCCGCCGGGGTTGTACCAGCTTACAAGGGTCTTTGCATGATATCCAATGCAATCTGAGTAATTTTGCCACTATTGCACCGGCATTACATTCACTACTTGATGATGTTAAACGACTTGACCTTGTGATTCTTAATGCGGGTATTCTAGGCCAAATCCGTGAATTGAATAAAACCCCGATGGAAGAAATCAAACAGGTTATGGATATTAATCTTTGGGCCAATAAGGTCATCATGGACTGGTTGCATAGCAGTGGAATACAAATCCATCAAATTGTTTTCATATCCTCTGGCGCCGCAGTAAATGGTAGCAAGGGTTGGAGCGGTTATGCACTCTCCAAAGCAGCACTCAATATGATGGCGAAACTATACGTGCACGAATTTCCTGATACCCATATTTCCGCCCTCGCACCGGGCCTTGTCCACACACGGATGCTGGATGACATCAATAACAATGTCGACACCTCTGTCTTTCCTGCAATCCAACGTTTAAAGGATGCTATCGGTTCCCCATCCATGCCGGAACCACGTATCGCAGGCCGAGTACTCGCGGATGCTTTCGAAAAATTATTGGATTACCCTAGTGGAAGCTTTCTTGATATTCGTACGATGGAATCGTAGATTTGGGCAAAGGAGCGAAGGCGATGTCCTCAGCTTTAAAGACTTATGTAAGATTCGTTTCGCCCCGTCTCAAAATTTTAAATTAGAGCTATAACACTATGAACCTATTATGCTGCCTTCACCGAGTTTACTACAGACCAGGATAGGAAATGATGTTCGTCCCGACTCACGGTATCCTCATGCCCTCGAGCCACATCAAGTACTTGAGCACAATTAGCATCGATTTTTTCCCAAAACCATCGCTCGGTCGCAAATTTCTCACCAATCGACAAATCGGAAAACTCAACTTCATCGCCAACGACATAGTTGCTATATTTGCGGAAAGTATTGTTCATTATTGACCTCTTCGAATTCCGATTGTTAATCGCCAACAAGGAGCATAAACTCCTTGAAAACTGACCCATTCGAAAACCATTTTTGCTTCCGAAAAAGTCTTATAGCCAATTATTTATAATACATATTTTGGAAAATATGCGTTGATAGCGGAACGTGTGTTCAGAAGTGAGAGCAAAAGCTCAAAATAAAGCCAAATCTGGAGAAAATATTAATTCAGAGTCTACTCTGTAAGCCAATTTCCACGGAATGGGTAAGAATTTCCACTGGTCTAAATGGTCGGCACCAACCGATACATGCAACGACAGCACCCAGCTAGTTGACGCGCCGGAAATACCAAACCTTAATTAGCGCCCTCAGGGTAATCTATTTTTTTGCAGAAGTTTTACACTATCATTCGGGCCGACTCGAACGCGTCCCGAAAATCAAAATAAACCGGAGCGCCTGTATCGTGTAATTTCTTGAGAAGATGCTGCTGAAGTTTGTATTTAATATCACCTACCGCAAGCGCACCGACACCAACTGCCCCCGGAGCCTCGGTAGCATAAATCAATTCTTCACCAACATGTTTTCGCTTTATTCCTTCGATACCCAACGGAGGTACGGCATTGACGTCACCGGCAACTTTCAGTTGCTTTGCATCACCTAACACCGAGGCATTTAAAACTTCGACCCCCGCTTTAGCCGTGCAAAAAACAATATCCGCATTTGACACTAACCGGGCTTTATCAGCATCCGAACTGGCATAGGTTCCATGCATCGCCGTTCCACACAATGCATTGTACTTTTTAGCGCATTCAATTGCGGTATCAATATTGAGATGGTCGACCAGTGTAGTATCTACACCGTGTAATGCCGCAATAACGCCAGTCGCTATCCCAACCGGTCCGGTACCGCCGAAAACCACGGCTCGACAACCCTCCAACACACCACCGTGCTTTTCTTTGAGTTGCTTTTCAACACTGGCAACCAGCGCCGCTGCCGTAGTGAATGCTCCACTTGGATCTGCCAGCACAGAGACTACAAATGGGGGTACCATAGCATTTTGTGTTTCCTCCAACATCTGCATTGCCAATTCCATATCCCGCCCGCCGACGAAAATTCCGGTCCGTTCGACGCCAGAAGGACTCCGAGAAAATATTGCGTCCTGCACCAATCCGTTAACCTCTTCCAGTTTGACTCCAGAATATGGAATGACAACGTCAAAACCCGCATCTACGGCCATGTTGATATCGAATGGACTCGCATGATGTATTGGATCAAACATATGTAGGATGGTACGAACCGCCATAAACTTTCCTGTTACTAATAATTCAGTTTAATTACACCTTCAAAAACAACATTACAAACATATTACAGCTGGTCTTTGACATAATTCCTCGCAGTTTCAAATGCATCTTCAAAAGCCAAATAAACCGGTTTTTCAGATAAAAGCATGACTTCCAGCAATCGGCGTTGGGTCTGGTATTTTACATTTCCGATTGCCAATGCGCCGACACCGACGGCACCGCTTTTAGAACCACCAATTGGGTTACCATCATGGTCTGGAGCCAAGCCCGCGATTCCCGAAGGGGGAACCGCGTTAACGTCGGCCGCTACTTTTAGTTGGGGCGCCGACGCTACAAGTTCTGCACTCAGCATTTCGATTCCAGCGGCGGCAGTTGAAAATACAATATCCGTATTCTTCATCAATTCCCCTTTATTCGCATCGGCTTCACCCTTTATACCGGTCTGACCCGAACCGTATTCAGTATTTATCAATGCAGCAATCCGCTCTGCTTTCTCCTTTTGTCGCCCAATAATGTAAACATTGGCTCCAGCCTTTGCCGATAACAACGCGGCAGCTGAACCTACTGGTCCAGTGCCTCCCAAGGCAAGAATCGTTTTTCCTTCTAAGGTCGTATTATGAACCTGCTTAAGCTGACGCTCCACTGCAGCAACCATACCCGCTGCAGTAGTAAAAGCACCACTAGGATCGGCAAAAACAGCAACGGCAAATGGCGGAAGCATCGATTTTTTTGCGATAGCCAACATGTCCATTGCCATTTTCATATCACGCCCACCGAGAAAAATTCCAGTACGCTTCACGCCGCTTGGACCCCGGGAAAATATGGCATCTTGAACGAGGCCCTCAATCTCATCTACTTCTACATTAAGGTAGGGAATTGCTGAAATCCAGCCTGCGTCTAACGCCATGTTCACATCAAACGGACTGAGATTTTTTGCTGGTGTGAACATATGTAATATGTAGGATTTACCCATGAATGAGTCCTTTATTATGTTATTTTGAAAAAATTGGTTTTAACCGATTAAATTGGCATCCGGCCCATTTTACATGTAATTTCGTTGCAATTCCAAAATTGGGGTCGCTTTAGAAACTTTATAATTGGGAGGGTTGGGCAACAGCAAAATCCACTTCCCAAAGGTTTTCCAACTGATAAAAGTCTCGAGTTTGACCCAACATGGCATGTACTATAATGTCGCCTAAATCGACCACAATCCACTCACCGGTATTTTCTCCTTCAATACCTAGCGGCTTAAACCCATTTTTTTTGACTTCCTCCTCCACGTGTTCTGCAAGCGATTTCAGATGGCGCTGGGAAGTTCCCGTAGCAATTACCATATAATCGCAAATATTGGTTTTACCTCGAACATCGATAACCTTTATATCTTTTCCCTTGATATCGTCCAACTGTTCCAAAACGAGCGTTAATAATTTATCGGTAAGCATTCTGTGATTTTTTTAAGTTATTTATAAACATTCTGTTCCCGAATCATGGTCCATACCTTATCGGGTATCAAGTAGCGGGGACTGTACCCTTGCCGGATCATACAGCGTACTCTTGTTGACGAGATATCCAACTGGGTGACTTGCTGAAAAAATATCAAACCACTTAGTTTCGTTCTTAGCGTTGCGATCGTGGAAGTTTGACGCTGCTTCACTAAACACTCCAATGGTTCAGTAAACTTTTGGTGCGATCCCGGACGAAACATCACAACGACATGTGAAAGATCAAACAAACTTTGCCAACGATACCAGTGAGATATCCCCAAGAACGCGTCCATTCCTACTATTAAACACAAGGTTTTATCTTTGTAATCTTTTCGAAGCGACACCAATGTATCAACGGTATAAGAATACCCCTCTCTATTGAACTCCCGTCTATCTACCTGGAAACCTGGCACTGAATGAATGGCCAACGCCAACATCTTCGAGCGATACTCAGCACAAGCAATCGGAGCATTTTTATGCGAAGGCTGGCCACAAGGAACAAAAAGAACCTTTTCCAACTGAAGGGCCTCCTTAATTTCCAGCGCTGTCCGTAAATGGCCAATGTGTACAGGATCAAATGTGCCGCCATATACCCCAATCATTACCCTAAACCCGCAATCCACACATTCATCGGAACAAAAATTTCGAGACCCGAAACTAGCAAAAAATCAATCGCGAATATGTCCGTCGCCTAGGACGACAAATTTTTGTGTAGTAAGCCCTTCCAAGCCGACAGGTCCCCTCACATGAAGCTTATCGGTGCTTATCCCTATTTCGGCTCCCAAACCATATTCAAAACCATCGGCAAAACGGGTCGACACGTTCACCATCACAGAGCTAGAATCCACTTCCCGAAGAAACCGGCGTGCTCGAGAATAATCTTCGGTAATAATAGAATCGGTATGCGCCGAGCCATACTTTGCTATATGGTCCAAAGCAGAATCCAAATCGGAAACAATACGGATTGACAAAATCGGTGCAAGGTATTCAGTACACCAATCCTGTTCCGATACAGGCAGACAACCAGAAATTTTTTCACAAGTTTGTTGACAACCCCGCAGTTCTACACCTGCTTGTTGGTATTGGACTGCCAACTTCGGTAAAATCTCATCAGCAATCGCTTCAGCAACCAATAAAGTCTCCAAGGTGTTGCAAGTGCCGTAACGCTGGGTTTTGGCGTTGTAGGCAACCCGGACAGCCTTTTCTATATCAGCATCACCATCTATATAAACGTGGCACACACCATCTAAGTGTTTAATTACGGGGATTGTTGCCTCCTGTGAAATACGTTCGATCAAGCTTTTTCCACCGCGAGGTACGACCACATCGACAAACTTGTCCAAAGTAATTAGTTCCCCCACTGCGGCACGGTCGGTCGTTCCTACCACCTGCACACATTCGACCGGTAAACCCGCTTGCTCAAGCCCAATTTGTATACAAGATGCAATTGCTTGGTTTGAATAAAAAGCTTCCGACCCACCACGCAAAATACAAGCATTCCCAGCCTTTAAACATAACCCAGCAGCATCAGCCGTAACATTGGGGCGTGATTCATAAATGATACCGATAACACCAAGTGGAACCCTCATTTGGCCTACCTGGATACCAGAAGGCCGATAGCTCAAATCGTTAATCGCTCCAACTGGGTCGGACAATGCCGCAATTTGTCTTAAACCATCAGCCATACTGGAGATGGTTTTCGCGTTGAGTTCCAAACGATCTAGTAACGCAGGATCCAGGCCTTTCTTTTGTGCGGACTCCAAATCTTTCTGGTTTTCATTAACAAGCAATTCCCGCCTGTCTTCAATAGCTTGCGCAGTTTTGATGAGCATACGGTTTTTTACACTCGCTTCCGCACACCCAACTATTCTCGATACTTGCTGTGCCTTTTCACCAACACTGTGCATGTATGTTTTTGTATCTTCGTGCATAGTTATACTTCAGTTTTATGAAAAGTATCCGTTTACTGTTGATAGTTTAAAGCCCCACTCGCAGACAACCGAGTTCATGGCCCATTACCGATGAATTCCGGTTCCCTTCCCACCCTACAACCCATGTTCAAACCACACAATCCCATACAAACGGTCAACAACGCATCCCACGAATCTCCCTTATCGATACCTTTCATAATACGGTCACTTTGCGCACCCTGTTTTAAGATACGTTTCAGTTCCTGAGTTCGTAATCGACCTAATGCCCTAATAACCAAAGGTTTCCGCTTTTCCCAAACATTATGTTCCCGAATAATATGGGATAAAGACTGACCTTGATTTTTCTTAACGGACATCTTTACAAGGAGTCGTGTTTCCTTCATCAGGCCCCACAGTATAATGGGTGGCGCGATACCCTCCTGCTTTAAATTGAAAAGAATCTTCGATGCCCGCACTGCATCACCATGTAGAACTGTATCCATCAGCTTAAAGACATCGAAGCGTGCACTATTAGCCACTAGTTCAGCAAGGGTCCCACCCGCAATATTACCGGCACCATGAAGTATAAAAATCTTCTCGATTTCCTGTGCTGCAGCAAGTAGATTACCCTCAACTCGAGATGCCAAGTACACAAGCCCTACCTCGTCGGTTTGCAACCCCCGGCGCATCATCCGCTGTTTTAACCATTCGCGTAGCTGCTTACCTTCCAGCGGCCATACCTGGAGAATGACCCCATTTTTATCCAAAGCCTGGAACCATTTTGACTTTTGAGACGAAGCCGCCACTTTACCAGCCGTTACCAATAAGATTGAGTCATCTGGAGGATTTTCGGCATACTTCAGCAATGCTTTTGCACCATCGTTGCCCGGTTTCGCAGACGGTAAACGTAGATCCAGTATTCGTTTATCGCCAAACAACGATAACGAATCGGTTGCGTAGTCAAAGTGATTCCAATTAAACCCCTTTTCAACCTGAAAAACCTCACGAGTCGTGTATCCCGCCTTGCTAGCAAATGTTCGAATCGTATCGGCCGATTCCCCCACTTGCAACGGCTCATCACCACTAACGAAATAAACACTCGCTAGATTATCTTTTAACCGACCCTCCAACTGATTTAACCTTATTCGCATGGAAACTAGCCCTAATTCATTTGGCTGGATTTCTACCTAACACGACACCGGTTCTGCGAACCATAGAACGCACCGCATCATTATAAATTTCCTTACGAATCAGATCTTCTTCCTGTGACTTGCCAATCACATTAATTTGCTCGTTGAAATATTCCCGAACTATAACTATTGTTTGTTCCGGCACTAAGATCTCGCCATCAGGTTTTAACAGCTCATACCTTAAGGTGTAGGTTAATTGAAATTCATTCACTTTCCCTGTTTGCGTCAGGGAAACTTCGCGCCGCTCCATGCGCTCATCAAGCACGTTCAATATCATGCCGGCCGTATTTCGATCGCTAGTAATGCTACCACCTGCAGCCGTCAGGGACTTCCGAAGACTACTGACGAATGGACCATTAGCAGGGATTCCATCAACCCAGATGTTTTTCATTTCGGGAGGCAGATCGATCGCACCCCGCAACCTAAAACCACAGGAAGTAAGAAGCAATACACCCAAAATAAACCCAACAATCACCAAACGATCCAGATTAACCTGCATATTATTTAAACCACGATACTGATTAATTTTTTGGGAACCACAATCACCCGTTTGATATCTTTTCCACCGATATGCCGTTGAACCCCTCGATCAGCCAATGCTTGGGATTCGATATCCTGCTTAGAAGCCATGGCCGAAACTTCTATTTTGGCCCTAAGCTTACCGTTAATCTGAACCCCCATTTCTATTGAATCTTTTTTTAGAGCCGCCTCATCAACCTTTGGCCAGGGCTCATTGACAACCATTCCATCATGACCAAGTGCCTGCCACATCGCATGAGTAGCATGGGGGAGAATCGGAGATAACATTAATACTACCGAGTCGAGGGCTTCCCGCCGCACCGATCTCCCTTGTTGACTGTCATCACTAAACTTTGAAAGAACATTTAGCAGTTCCATATTGGCTGCAATAGCCGTATTGAAGGTAAAACGCCTACCAATATCATCAGAAACTTTATTGATCGTTTCGTGCAAATGGCGCCTAACACCCTTTTGTTCATCATTTAACAACCTGGCATCCAATGCAAAAACCGTTCCGTCCTGCCTGATATGGGTATACACCTGTCGCCAAAGCCTTTTCAGAAAGCGGAACGCACCTTCAACACCACTATCCGACCATTCAAGTGACTGTTCCGGAGGCGACGCGAACATCATAAATACACGAACCGTATCGGCGCCATAGCGCTCTATCAAATTCTGTGGATCGACGGTATTTCCTTTGGATTTAGACATTTTGCTTCCATCTTTTAAGACCATGCCCTGAGTTAAAAGATTGTTAAAGGGCTCATCGAAATTTATCAAGCCTTCATCTCGCAGAAGCTTGTTGTAAAAACGGGCATACAACAAATGCAAAATAGCATGTTCTATGCCACCGATATAGTGGTCGACAGGTAACCAATAATCAGCTCTAGAATCCAACATAGCTCCATCATTTTTCGCCGATGCGTAACGGGCAAAATACCAGGACGACTCCATAAACGTGTCAAAAGTATCAGTTTCCCGTTTGGCATTTTTGTTACACTTCGGACACAGTGTATTTATGAATGCCTCATGCCGAAGCAATGGCGATCCGGAACCCGACAAATCGACATCTTTAGGAAGCTCCACGGGTAGTTGATCTTCCGGAACAGGGACCGTGCCGCAGTCTGTACAATAAATCACAGGTATTGGTGCGCCCCAATACCGTTGGCGGGAAACACCCCAATCTCGCAGTCGAAAATTAGTTTTTCGCTCGCCCTTTCCAATTTCGCGTAATTTACCAGCGATCGCATCAAAAGCCTTTTCTGATGTCAATCCGTCAAATTCACCAGAATTTCTCAAAATTCCTTTTTCTACGAAGGCCCACTCGGAAATATCATCATCCGTATCATTTATGGAAAAGATAACCTGTTCAATAGGGATCTGGTATTTCCTAGCAAACTCATAATCTCTCTGATCATGGCCTGGGACAGACATCACGGCACCCGTCCCATACCCCATTAATACGAAATTGGCGACCCAAATAGGCACCTGTTCCTGGGTAATCGGATGCTCGGCAGTCAATCCAGAAAAAACACCCCGTTTTTCCATTGTTTCCAAAGCTGACTCTGACGATTCCGCCTGCTTACATGAATCGATAAATTCTTTAAGCTTCGTATTGTTCCGAGCAG
>Ga0209992_10002497_pt1 | contig 16695 bp, 22 predicted proteins | sample 2SBtaG_2_FD_182564 | JGI IMG/M metagenome (GOLD analysis project Ga0209992, IMG submission 182564) | Deep subsurface microbial communities from Kolumbo volcano to uncover new lineages of life (NeLLi) - 2SBTROV12_ACTIVE470 metaG (SPAdes)... | ecosystem: Environmental > Aquatic > Marine >... | reverse complement strand
CATCTAATTTTGTAGACAGATATCAAAAATTAATTCAGAACACTTATGCTAATCCGTATGCTGCGGCTCAAAATCAAAGAGCTGCATATGAGATTAGAAAACACGATTTATTCAGAGATTATGAATTAATGGATCAAGATCCGATTATTGCTTCGGCTCTTGACATTTATTCTGATGAAAGTACGGTTGATAATGTTGAGGGAGAAATTTTAAAAATAAGAACCGAAAATGTAAAGGTTCAAAAAATTCTTCATAATCTATATTACGACATAATGAATATTGAATTCAATTTATGGAGTTGGATTCGTAATATGACAAAGTATGGTGATTTTTATTTATCACTTGATATTGTGGATAAATATGGTGTTGTTAATGTAAGTCCAATTTCATCCTATGATGTAACACGATTAGAAGATCACGATCCTGCTAATCCACAATTAATTCAATTTGAAATGGAAGGTGATTCGAGAGCTGGTAAAAAAGAAGTAAAAGAAAATTACGAAATTGCACATTTTAGATTATTAGCCGATACAAACTTTTTACCTTATGGTAGGTCTATGTTAGAAGGTGGTCGTAAGATTTTCAAACAATTAACTCTAATGGAAGATGCCATGTTGATTCATAGAATCATGAGAGCACCCGAAAAACGAGTATTTAAGATTGATGTTGGGAATATACCACCAAGAGAAGTCGAACAATTTATGCAAAGAATCATCAATAAGATGAAGAAGATTCCTGTTATTGACCAAAAAACAGGAGAGTATAATTTAAGATATAATGTAGAGAGTGTAACTGAGGATTATTTCTTACCAGTTCGTGGTGGAGATACAGGAACAGAAATCGATACTTTACCTGGACTTTCCAATAACGACCAAATAGATGATATTGAGTATTTGAGAAATAAACTTATGGCAAGTCTAAGAATACCAAAAGCCTTTCTTGGATATGAAGAAGGTTTAAGTGGTGGTAAAGCTACACTTGCTGCTGAAGATGTTAGGTTTGCTCGTACAATTGAGAGATTACAAAAAATTGTTGTGAGTGAATTAACAAAAATTGGTATTGTTCATTTATATAGTCAAGGATTTAATGATTCTGATTTAATTAATTTTGATTTAGAATTACAAAATCCATCTTTGATTCACGAACAAGAAAAAATGGAACATATGAATCAACAATTAGAGTTGGCTGAAAAAGCTATGGATGTTAAGTTGTTTAGTCGTAAATGGATTTATGATAATATATTTGATTTTAGTGATGAAGAAATGCTTGATGTTTATAGAGATATAGTTGAAGATACAAAACAAAAATTTAGATTAGAACAAATTGAGACTGAAGGAAGTGATCCGGCAGAACAACCACAAGAACCTGAAGAAGGTGAAGGTGATGAAATGGCAAGGTCTGAAGATTGGGGTGGAAGTGAAAAAACATATTTTGGTAAAAATAAACCAAGAGAAGATGATGGTAAGGTTCAAAAACGACATAGAAGTTTTGGAAAAAGAGAATTTAAAGGTAAATCACCATTAGCTACAAATAAAGCACACACTGCAGTAACTAGAGAAGGTATATTGGCACAACTAAAAGATAAATTTCCCAAGTCAAAGAATTCGTTATTAAGTGAAGATAATATAATCAAAGAGTAATGATGACTTATTCTAAATTACATTATATTTATATATGAATAATTGTATCAAAATACATTGGAATATTCTATGAGCAAATTCAGACATAGTAAATTAAGAAATGCTGGGCTTTTATTTGAATTTTTATTAAGACAAGTAACTGTAGATGTCTTAAATAAGAAAAAAGATTCACCGGCAATCAAAATAATAAAAAAACAATTTAACGAACATACTGAAATCGGAAAGGAACTGGCATTATATAATTTAATTGTTACCAAAAAGTTCAAGTCTGATAAGAAAGCTGACTATTTTTTGTCTGAAGTAATAAGACAAAGGGGAAAGTTAAATAATTCGGTATTACGAAGAGAAAAATATAATATTATAAAGAGTATTAAAGAACATTATGATATAAATAAGTTATTCTCATCTAAAGTCCCTAATTATAAAGTATATGCTTCTGTTTATAAATTATTTGAGGGTATGGGTGAATTAAATGCCGATGAAAAAACAGATAGTTATTTTATTATTTTAGAAAATGTCACAACTATTGATACTAAAAAAACTGATACTTTTATCCATAATGAAATGAAGGATAAAGATTTAAGAATTTTGTCATATAAAGCTTTATTAGAAAAATTTAATAAAAAATATTCAAATCTTTCTGAACAACAAAAGAAAGTATTGAAAGAATATATAAGTAGTATTTCAAATACAAATAATTTTTCTACATTTGTGCAAACACAAATTCCAAAACTAAAATCTAAATTAAACACTAAAGTTAAAAAAATACAAGATAAAGTATTACAAATAAAATTAAAAGAAGCAATAAACTGTGTTGATAAATTTTGTCTAAATGAGTCAAAACAAACTAATGATAATTCAGTTGTTCAACTGTTGAGGTACTATGAACTCGATAAAGAACTCAACAAAATTTAATTCTTTAGTCAAGGAATTGGCAAGTGGTTTATTTAAAAAGAAGTTGAAAGAAATAACAACTACTGCTAGTATTGATGCTTATCAAACACCTTATGCTTTTAAAAATAAAGGAATTAGTAAAAAGAAAAAGAAAAATATTGAAAAACAAACTGGATATAAGTTTGTAGACGAAGCAATTAGTAGTAGTGATATGAGTGAAATAAGAAAAGAAATAAGAAAAGAAGTATCAGATATATTGAGAGATATATGGATTAAAAGAAATTCCTGGGGAGGAAAATAATGAGTAGCTACAAAGCAGATCCTAACAATAATGTAAAACAAGTTCCTAATAATAGACCATCATATGCCATAGGTAAAGCTATTACACCAGCCAATAAGATACATGAAGCTAGACGACCTAATTATGTTTTGATAAATACTATTGGTAATTATTCTTTTTGTTATGAAAATTCAGGAAGTTATCCAGCTGATTTTATAAGTGGTTCTAAAATTGAAAATGCTGCGGGTGGACCTGTTAAACTTGACATTCAACCAACGGCATGGGCTGAAGAGGATGGAAAAACTGGTGATGTAACTTTTGTATACTTAGGAGATGTGGGATAATGAATAAAAAATTATTAGTAGATGTAAGACCATTTGATATATCAAGAAATAAAATTGATGAATCAATTAAAGAAAATAATGGTAAGTTAGTTGTAAAGGGTGTTTTACAAAGAGCTGAATCCAAGAATCAAAATGGTCGTGTATATCCAAGAGAAGTATTGTTAAAAGAAGTTTCAAAATATTTAGAAAATCAGGTTACAGAGAGGAGAGCTTTAGGAGAACTCGACCATCCAGAAAGTTCAGTTGTGAATTTAAATAATGCTTCACATAATGTTATTGAAATGCATTGGGATGGTGATGATTTGTTAGGAACTGTAGAAGTATTGTCTACACCAGCTGGTAATATATTAAAAGAATTATTCAAATCAGGAATAAAACTTGGTATTTCATCAAGAGGATTGGGTAGTGTTGAGCCAGTAAATGAAAAAGGTGGTGAAGATACTGTTGAAGTACAACCTGACTTTGAATTGATTGCATTTGATTTTGTTTCTAATCCATCTACACATGGTGCTTTTATGAGACCAGTAAATGAATCTGTCCAACCTAAAACTCCTGAAAATAATATAGAGAAAATTATCAACTCAATAATGAGAGGATAGTATGCCTGCAGTTTCCAAGAAACAACAAAAGTTCATGGGAATTGTACGAGCAATCCAAAAGGGTGAAGAACCCTCAAGTAAATTTTCCAAAGATGCACAAGATGCTGCTAAATCTATGAAAAAAAGTAGTGTTAAAAAGTATGCTAAAACCAAACATGGTAATTTACCTGTAAAAAAAGAATCTATATCAAAATCACAAATTAAAAAGATGAGAGATGAATTTGATAAAACTGGTGAACTACCACCTCATTTAAAAAAGATAGCAAAAGGTAAAAAAGAATTTGAGAAAAAGTTCAAAGTAAAGGACATAGAGATTCCAGGTTTAGAGTGGATGAAAAAGTTAGGTGAAGCTGCTGATAGAGACTACAAAGCAGAGTATAAAAAATTTCAATCATCAACAAAGGCTAAAAAGTATAGAGCAGAATTAAACAAGTACAATCGTAAGAAAGGTACTTATGGAAATGGTGATGGTAAAGACGCTTCACATAAAGGGGGGAAAATCGTGGGATTTGAATCACAATCTAAAAATCGTGGAAGAGCAGAAAAGAGTCGTTTGAAAAAAGAAAGTTATCTTACTAAACTTATAGATGAGGCAATTGATGAGTATCAAGTAAATGAAGGTACGAAACAAATGATTCAAATCTATAAAGACTTAGATAAAAAATTTAAAAATTATGATAGTGATAAAATAGCAGATTTTAATAAGGTTGATAAATACTTAAAAACTAAATTCAGTAAAGGTAGTGGGTTGCCAGATACAATTGCTAGTTTTTATCAAGATTATAAAGGTGGTGAAGATATGAAAAAAAATATAAATAGACTCACTAAGTATGCTAAAAAAATGATAGGATATAAAAAAGAATCTGTAGAAGAATATAGTGGAATGAGTAAATGGCAACGAGACAGACTTGACCAACGCTCAAAAGAAAAAGGAAAGAAACCTAAAAAAGTTAGTAAAGTATTACAGAAAAAAAGAGATGCTTGGGCAAAAAAATATTATACAAAGGGTGGTGGACTTAATATAGCAAAATGGAAAAAAGATGGTTCACCGGCATTTCCAAAAGAATCCGTCAAAGAAGCAGATTTAGGACTTACATATAAAAAAGGTAAAACAGTAAAAGTTAAACACAAAACATCTGGAAAAAGTATTGTCATCATAGATAAACCAAATGTAAGAAAAGAATATGAAAAAATAGGATTTTATGCTGAAGGTTTTGGTGGTGATTTAAATGGAAATGATAAAAAGAAATTTGAAAAAGCAAGAAAAGAAAATGCTGAACAATTAGGTTATGAAGTTACTGGTGTAAGTGATATAAAAGAATCCGTAAATGAAAGACGACAATACCAATCGGGCTCTCAAGAAATGAATTTTATTGTACAACAATTGGTCAAGTATGGCAATACAAAATCAGATGCTATTAAGATGACACAGAAACATTATAACCATGTAATAAAAAGATATAGAGATTCACACTTTATTCACCCTACAAAAAAGGCAGCAATCATTTCTTCTTTATCCGCTAATGAATCTGTAAATGAAAGTCAAAAAAAATTCGCCAGTAAAATAGTAGATAAATTTGACCAAGCTTATTTAAAATTCTCAAGAGAAGTTAGAGATGTAATTAAAATGATGGATAGGTCAACTGGTAGTAAAGTAGACGGAAAGATTATAGATAAAGCATATTCAAAAGGTCTTATTCCACTTGATAAATTAATGAAATCATGGAATAGAGGACAACAATCAAATCCAAAGATAGATGAAAAAGTAAATGAAGATGTACAAGATTTAAAAAAAGTAGTTAAAGAACTTGAAAATGCATCAAAAATGCATCTTGCTCAATCAAAAAGAATACAATCTCATTTAGACGATATGAATGTAGATGAAAAAGTAATTAAAGTTTCTAAAAAAGATGATGTACCTGGCAACGCTATGAAGATGAGTGGTGAGGAAAAGATTAAAAAATTAACATATAGTGGAAGTAATGGAAAGGGAAGTTATGAAATCAAAGGAAAAAATTTAAATGTCATTGGTATAAGACCAAGAGACAAAGGGTTTTTCGTAAGACATTTTACGATGAAAACTGGATTTAGAAAAGCTAATTTATACTATGATGGTGTAAATTTTATGGATAAAAACAAGAAGTTCTAGGGGATAGGTTATGGCTGAAGTTAAAAAAACAGAAACACCTGAAATGCATATTCAGGATCAAAAACATGAAATCAACACAGAGTTGATTGGAATTATAAAATTCAGACAGAATAAAAAATGGTTAATTAGCATAGCTGTTGTATCATTATTTTCTGCTATATTAGGACTTATGATTTGGTTTATGAGTAGTGGTGTTGATGTCATGGGTGGTTGGAAGGAGATTCTACTACTGATGTTAGGTGGATTTGTTGGTTCATTCGCCAAAGTGATTGACTTTTGGTTCAACAATGCTGAAGATGATGTTAAACTTTTAGAACATGCGGATGATTAGGAGTAGGTTATGGGATTATTAAGTACAATTGCAAAAGGTGCTGGTGCACTATTAGGTGGTGATACACTAAAAGATGTAGGAAAAATTGTTGATGACCTACATATGTCAGGTGAGGAAAAAGCCGAAGCAAAACAAAAATTAGAAACTATTTTAATACAAGCCGAACAGGCTGCTCAAGCACAAGTATCTGCTCGTTGGGAAGCTGATATGAAACATGGAAGTTGGTTAAGTAAAAATATCCGACCACTAACTCTTGTTTTCTTAACTGCTGTATTTACTGTCTTGAGTATTTTTGATGGAAACTTACAAATAGGTGGAGATGACTTCACCATAGGTGCTGCATATGTACCTGTATATCAAACATTATTGATGACCGTATATGCTGCTTACTTTGCTGGTCGTTCAATTGAGAAGGTGAAACAAGTCGCAAAATGATTAAATTAAAAGATTTATTAAAAAAAGAAAAAAAACAATTAAATGAAAGAATAAAAACACCTTTCATGGTTCATCCTACTGATCCTGACCAAACAGAAAGACATTGGGTAAAAGTATTTAAAGAATTAGCTAAAGGTCATGGTGCTGTTATAGATTACGGTCCAAGAGAATCTTCTATATATGATTGGAATGATAGAAGCAATTATAAAAAATCAATAGAAGAATACAATAAGTATATGGATAAGATTGCTGACAAACTCAATAAATCACTTGATGACATGAACAACATTTATAAAGTGTGGGATAAGATAGAGAAAAAGTATCGTAAAAAGGATAGTGGAAGATAATGATTAGTTTAAAGTCATTAGTAAAGTATGTAAGAGAAGCAAAACTTACACCACCAAAAAAAGGTAAACAAACACCTTTAGATGCAAAGGTTCAGATTCCTGGTTTTGGTGTAATGACTAGAAAACAAATGCAAGGAAGTATCAAAAGATATATTGCTGAAGTATCCAAGTATGTAAAGAAAGATGATCCAGAGGCTGCTTATAATGCTCTATATAAAAGAAGTGTATTAAAAGGATTTTTAGAAACCGAAATAAAACATAGTGGGAAATAAAATGAAAAATAAAATGAAATGGGTTCTTTCAGTAACCTTATTATGTGGTACTGTTACTCCAGTCGCAACGATGGACTTGAATGATAAAGCAGGTATGGAAGAAGTAAAGAAGAAGAAATGGAATAAGAAGAAAAGTAAGTCCAGTACTAAAAATAGTGGTAAAAAAGCCAAGAAGGGATTTTGGTCCTGGTTTGGTGGAAAATAATTAAATAATGATTAAACTAAAAGAATTACTAAAAGAAAATGCAAGTGTTTCTATGGGACAAGTTCATTCCAATCCCTATGCTACTTCGTTTAAATCACCTGAACAAATTCAAGAAGATGGACATACCGATGTTCCGTCTGCTATAAGAAAATTAAAAACATCAATTGAAGATTGTCAAGATATTTTAAAAAAATTAGAAGGAATGCAAGAACAACCACTACCGAGTTGGTGGTCAGATAAAATTACATTGGCTTCTAATTACTTAAATAAAGCTCGTGATTATTTGTTGAATACGAAAGAAACTTAATATTTATAATTAAGGACAATACTATGAGTAAATCAACATATAAAAAATGGATAAAAGAATCATTTCTTTATGAAGCTGATAAATATGGTTCAAAAAGTGTCGGAAAAGAAGATGGTGATACTTGGGATACCACAAAAGGTCGTGCTGGAAAATATAAAGGTAAAGTACGATATTTCGATGGTGATAATGCTGATGATGATGCTGATAATTATGCAAAAAGTGGTAAAGTACAGAATGCTGTTGGAGATGATGATAAAGAAAAGAAAACACCAGTAAGTATTGACATAGATGCAGGTGGTGGTCTTGGTGGTGATGAACCATTCGATCCAAAATCAGATGGTCCTCATCAAGGTGGTTCTCACTTCGATAGAAACGATATAGAAAAAATAGAGTCACCTGAAGATTTAGACGACTGGATAAAAGATAATGAAGAAAAATTAAATGATGAACAAAGAGAACAACTTTCAGTTGTAATGGATAGGTTAAAAATGGCAAAGAAAGACTATGCTGATGATCCAGGCTCATATAGAGATGAAGTAACTTCATATTGGGGTACAATTGAAAAGATTGCAGATATGACTCGATTTGAATCAATCAAAGTAATTAATGGAAAAAAATATAAAGCAATAAAAGAATCCGTTAATAAAAAAGTAACAGTTAAAGAAATCAAGTCTTGGATGAAGTCGTTAGAAGAATTTAGGTATCGTAAAATACCAAATGTTGATGCAAGACGAATCACATCATTTGTAAACAATGGTTTAAGTGAAACAGATTTACCACAATCATTACAGAAGAAATGGGGAAATGCTAAATACTCTAAAGAAAAAGGTTTAGCTGATAGATTTATGAAAGAAAGAATTAATAAAAGATTAACACAAAATGAATCCAAACATCCAATCAAAGAACGATACGATAGGTTGTTTAAAAATAAGGTAGTATTATGAGTAATATAAAGTTAAAGAGTTTAATTAAAGAATTTGCTTTAGAGAATGAACAATCTAAAGTTAATAAATTTGAAGTCATTGAGTCTGTAAAGAATTATGCTACAATTGGAAAACAACTTCGAGTTAATAGTGGTATTATGGAAGCTGCTAAACAATTAGCTAATATGGCCGAATCAGCTCAAAATCATGTATTGAGTGAAACCGATGATTGGTTTGATGGTGTAAGCGTAAAGAGAAATATGAAAGAACTAAAAGGTTTAACTGGACAGTTCAAAAAAACTGCTGTAGAGGCAAATGCCGTTAATCAACGACTTTCTGCTCTTTACGAAGATATGGGAAATATTTTAAATCGATATTATGATATTGATGAAGCTTTAGATCCTGTTGGAAAAGAAGATGATGATGTCGATAATGATGGTGATACTGATGATAGTGATAGATATTTAAAGAAACGTAGAGATGCGGTTTCTAAGGCTATCAAGGGAGATGGTTAGAGAATTTATATTTTGTTCACTTTTATTGTGGCAAATCGGTTTTATTATAGGAATATTATTAAAGTTATTTTACAAACCAAGTGGGAAGAATTTTGTTTCAACAACAATACCATCAAGAATACCGGCGGTAGAAGTTGAAACACCAAAAGTAAAACCAACTCATGTGGATATAGAAGTGAAAAAACAAATTACTACAGAGAAACCAACAACATCAACGATTAAATCGGATGAAGTTATCAAGGGTAAAGTAAAGACTCAAAAGAGTAAATTAAGAAAATTAACAAGAGGGTTATAATATGGCAAAAGGTTTAGATTGTGGAACATCATTTTATATTGCTGCCACAAAAGATAAAATTAAAAAACAAAGAAATGCATTCCTAACAGTAGACGGGGAGGTGAGTCAAGTCAAACGAATGCTAAAAAGACAAGGAATACCATTTGTAGAAAAGGGAAATAAAATACACATCGTTGGTCAACACGCTTTTAATTATGCTCAGATATTCAGTACTGCAGAATTAAAACGACCTATGAAAAGTGGATTGTTAAATCCAACAGAAAAAGATAGTTTGCCGGTATTGAATGCCATTATCGGTGAACTCTTAGGTGATGCTAAAGATAAAGAAACTTGTGTATATTGTGTTCCATCTAAACCTATTGATGTAGATAGAGAAGTTAGTTATCATGAAGATGTATTGAGAACTATTATTGAACAATATGGATATAATGTTAAGAAAATTGAAGAGTCTGTTGCACTTGGATATGAGGGATTGGTTGATACTCAATTAACTGGTATAGCTATTTCAATGGGCGCCGGTATGTGTAACATAGCCGTAATGTATCAAGGAATGACTGCTTTATCTTTTAGTGTAAGTCGTGGTGGTGATTGGGTTGATGACAATGTGTCAATGGATACTGGAGTTTCAAAAGCTAAAGTGACTAATATTAAAGAATCATCAGATACTTTAAATTTATCAAAAGGTGTATATCAAGATATCTATGAAGAAGGAACTGATGAGGCAAATGTTTTAATTGCAATTCGTTCCTATTATGGTGCTCTTGTTAACTATTTATTAACGAACCTAAAGGTTCAATTTGAAGGTGTGGAAAATGTACCTAATTTTCCTGATGCAGTACCGATTGTAATTGGTGGTGGTACATCATTGGTCAAAGGATTTTTAGATGTCTTTAATGAACAATTTGACCAAAATGAATTTCCAATACCTGTATCGGAAATAATTTTAATTGAAGATGCTCATACGGCAGTAGCTCGTGGGTGTCTTTCTGAGGCACAATTAATTGAAGAAGATGAAGAAGATTAATGAAGCAACTGGCACAAGTGGTTCTCCTGGTACAAAGGGATATACAGGATATATGCCTTCAGAAAAGTACGCTCGTTATAAATCAGAATTGGCTAGAATTATAAAAAAGACAACTGGATATGAAATGGTAGATTTAGAACCTATTGATCCCGATACAATTAATATATCTGATAATGAAATTAATCAAGATGATGTAAATGATAAAAATATTGCTTCAGCTAAGAGACATAAAGAATTAGAAAAGGATTTTAAAAAACAAATGAATGAAAGTATGCCTACTTTAAAGGAGCTTTTGTTTGGTGAATAAAAACTACAAAGGTTATAAGATGAAACAAAAAGCTAAAAAAAATCTTAAAAAACAAAACACTTCATTAATGTATGTTAGTGTAAAGGATAATAATATTGAAAGAGCTCTTAGGGAGTTTAAAAAAAGAGTTAAAAATTCTAATTTATTAAAAGAACTTCGAGAAAGAGAGTACTACGAAAAGAAATCTGCTAGAAATAGAAAAATGAAAAAGATGAGAGCGTTGAAAATAAAAACATTACAAAAAGATTAGTTTTAATTTTTTCTTTATATTTATATATAACCTCAATACACCGTGAGTCTGTACGGTGTCTAAAATATAGAAACCTCTATTAAAGTTTCAAATAACTTTATTCCAAATACAAAAATATATGGAGACAAATTATGTCTGATTTGTTAAAAGAAGCTATTGCAGATGCAAAAGCAGTTCGTGAAACAGCACTTCAGAATGCTAAAATGGCTTTAGAAGAAGCATTTACTCCACATCTTAAATCTATGTTGTCAGCAAAACTTGCTGAAGATGATATCGAAGAAGGTGATTATGACGATGACATGGGGCGTGAAGAAGATGATGATGAAGAAGATGCTGAAGATATGGCTCGTATGTATCGTGATGATGATGAAGATGATGGTGGAGCTAATGTAGATATTGACATTGATGCTGATGATGATGAAGAAGCTGATGAAAGTGTTTCAGAAGAAGATATTATTGAAATCGATGGTGTTAAATATGCACCAGTTGTGTCTGAAGAAGAACACGAAGAAGAAGAAGATGATATGGAAACTGAAGAACTTGATCTTGAAGCTGTAATTAAAGAACTTGAACAGGAAATCGCTGAATCTGATAATTCTGATGATGACCTCACAGAAGGTGAGCATGAGGATGATGAAGATGAGAAGAAAGATGAATCTGTTGAAGAAGTTGATGAAGAAATTGTAACTGAAGAAGAAGAAGAAGATGATGATAAAGGTAAAACTGACGAACAATCTACTTCCTCTGGTATCGGTAAAGGTACTACTGTAAAACAACCATCTGCTTCTGATGAAGAAGATCCTGGCAAGGGAAAAGTTCACGAAGGTGTTGAAACACTGCAAGAAGAGCTTAATGAGTATAAGGAAGCTGTTACCTATTTGCGTGACAAGCTTCATGAAGTTAACATTCTTAATGCTAAACTTCTTTACACTAACCGTTTGTTTAGAGAATTTGCTCTAAGTAATGACCAAAAACTCAAGATTGTTGAGACTTTCGATAGGGCTCAAACAACTCGTGAGATCAAATTGGTCTATAGTACTTTAGCAGAATCTTATAAAGATGGCGGTTCAGTTAAAAAGAACGAAGTAGTTAAGGAATTTGCTAGTAAAAAATCTGGCGGAACTGCACCTAAGACTAAGATTATCTCGGAAGAGAATCAAGTCGCAGACCGTTTTAAGAAATTAGCTGGCATCTTGAACGATTAACCAATTTAATTTTGGAGAACGATAATGAGTGATATGAATAATCTTCTGGACCCTTCCCCTATGAGGAAGCAAAAAGAAGAATCACAAAAGCTCGTAACTAAATGGGAAAAATCTGGACTCTTAGAGGGTATGGATGGTGAATGGCAGAAATCTGGTATGGCTGTATTGTTAGAAAACCAGGCTCGTCAATTAATATCTGAAGCTTCTAAAACATCCCCTAACGCCGGTGCTGGTGTAGGTGATGAAGAATGGTCTGGTGTTGCACTTCCTTTGGTAAGACGAGTATTCGGTAACATCGTTGCACAAGAACTTGTTTCTGTTCAACCGATGAACTTACCTTCTGGCCTCGTATTCTACTTGGATTTCAAGTATGGATCAACTGTCGGTAAATTTACTGCCAATAATGATATTATGGGCAATCAAGGACCTAATTCACCATCTGGTTCAAAAGCTCCTTTTGGAGAAGATTCTGGTCTATATGGTGTAGGTCGTTATGGATATTCAGTTAGTGCATCTAATGCGGCTGTAGTATTCGGCGGACAATCTCAGGCTTCATTTAAAGAACTAGATTTTGATAGTGATATCTCTGCTTCTATGAATGCTAGCCATAAATTCTATAAAATAACTGGTAGTGTTAGTGGCTTTACTCGTCCTGATAACAAAGCCTTAAAGGCTTGGGGCGTTACAGGTGCTTCTACTAGTAATTTTAAGGAATTTCCACAGTTTAGATCACTTTCAGCTGATGGTAATACACTTACCTTGATTGTATCTGCTTCTGGTATTGCTAAAATATCAGGTTCACATACTGTTGGATATCTACAAGAAACTACTGCTGCTAACCGTGGCGATTTTGAAGATCGTGTTGGTAATGCTACTGTTGATCAATTAGGTATTCCAGAAGTTAACCTTGAAATGAGGTCTTTACCAATTGTTGCGAAAACTCGTAAATTGAAAGCTGTTTGGTCACCTGAGCTTGCTCAAGACTTGAACGCTTATCATAGTGTTGACGCAGAAGCTGAATTGACTTCAATGTTGAGTGATTACATTTCAATGGAAATTGATTTGGAAATACTTGATTTGTTAGTTTCTGATGCTGTAACAACTGATTTCTGGTCTGCTAAGTCAGGTGAGGATTATGATACAGCAAATACTGAATTCGTAACAACCACTTTCTACGGTACTCGTTTTGAGTGGTTTCAAACTCTTGTTGCCAAGATTCAAAAAATGTCTAACGAAATTCATCGTTTGACACTTCGTGGTGGTGCTAACTTTGTGGTGTGTTCACCTAAAGTTGCTACTATCCTTGAATCATTACCTGGCTATAACAGTTCACCTGGTGATGCTGACGCTGCACAAGCTCAGTTCTCAATGGGTGTTTCCAGAGTAGGACAAGTTGCTGGTCGTTATACGGTTTATAAGAACCCTTATATGACTGAAAACAACATCCTTGTCGGATTCCGTGGATCTAACTTCTTAGAAACTGGTGCTGTATATGCTCCTTATGTACCGTTAATTACAACCCCTCTTGTGTACGATCCTAGTGATTTTACACCAAGAAAAGGTGTGATGACTCGTTACGCTAAGAAGATGATTAGGCCTGAATTTTATGGTAACATTAAAATTAAATCACTTGACTTAATTTAATTGTAAGCTGTAAATAAAACCTAACAAGTAAAGGGGGAAACTTCGGTTTCCCCCTTTTGTTTTTTCAAGTATATTTATAAGTGATGTACATTAATTAATTTTAACAACAAGGCCTTAAATGGTCATTAACTGATTTTTCCCGCGGCTGGGTAAATCAAGGAGAAAATCAAAATGGCAAATCCAATTAAAAAAGTCACCAATGTAAATGGTGCACCCATGAATCTCGGGCAGATAGAAACTGCTGCTATTCGTGGTGTAGAGCAAGGTGCTAATGTATTTAGTGCAGCTAATCAGTACACTTCATTAGTAAATCAAAATATGATGTGGACAAAACATGAAGTTATTACCGATGATGGGGATGGAACAAGAACATTAACAGCGGCAGAAACGAATACTGTTTTCGTAGTTGATGACGCGGCTTTAATTCTTATACTTCCTACAGTTTCGGCTTCTACAGTAGGATGTAAATATAAAATTGTTGTTGCTGAAGAAGAAACAACAGCTTTTACGCTTAAAACTCAAGGTAACACGCATTATTTTAATGGATATGCTATTGTTACTGCTGATGCAGCAGTTCCACAATTATGGGAAGCGGATGGAAACTCAAACTCTGAGGTAAATCTTAATGGTGGTACTACAGGTGGTAAAGGCGCTGGTGTAAGTGGTGACACAGGAATTATTAATGAAATCTGTGTAACTTGTATTAGTGGTGACGCAGGAGCTGCTTGGTTTATAGAAGCTCATCTACATGGTGATGGTACAATCGCTACACCTTTTGATGACCAATAATAACTAACACTTATTAATAACAAATACATAAGGGGGTGGTTAAACATCCCCTTTTGTTTTTTTAAGTTATATATTTATAGTTAAGGAGAACTGTAAATGCCAAAATTAGATTATGCTTATCAGGATCCATCGGGTTCATTTATTAGTGGTCAAACACCATATGGGACTTATGATGCTGATTCTACATTTCAAACCGACATTGTAGCCGTAACCAAATGGGTTGCTAAGAGACTTGGTTATCCAGTATTACAATTGGAAATACCAAGTGGTTCAATTTACGCTTGTTTCGAAGAATCTATAAATGAATATTCTTCTCATATCAACAATTATAATATTAAGAATTGGATGTGGGAACAGTATGGAGAAAAGACAAGAATATCAGGTTCATTAAGTACAGGTTCGGCAGATCCTGTAACACCAACATTAGGACCATCTATAACATTATCTGAAAAATATGGTCAAGTAATTAATATGGGTGGTAATGTAGATTTGAAAAAGGGATATATAACATTATCTTCTTCTATACAAGATTATGATTTACAAGAAGTTTGGGCTAATCCAAGTGAAAGTAGAAGAAGAATTGAAGTTCAAAGAGTATTCAATCACGCTCCATCTTCAATTACAAGATTTTATGATCCATATGCTGGTTCATTTGACCAAAGACAATTATTAGATGCCTTTGGTTTTGGTAATGTATCACCGGCAATATCATTTGTATTAAAACCAATCTCTTATGACTTAGCCAGAGCTAATGCCATAGAGACATCCGACTTGGTAAGAAAAAGTGCTTATAGTTTTGAAATTCATAATAATAATTTAAGAATATTTCCAGAACCAAAAGATGGGGATGCTGGGGAAAAAATATGGTTTGAGTATTATGTCAAAGATGATGTTAGAAATACTAACAATGTAAGTGGTTCAATGCAAGGTGGAGTTAGTGATCCATCAAATGTTCCATATAAATTTATTACTTACAATTCAATTAATCAACCAGGTCGACAATGGATTAGAAAATTTACTGCCGCTTTGGCAAAAGAATTACTTGGTATTATACGAAGTAAATATAGTTCAATGCCGATACCTGATGCTGAAGTAACACTTGATGGTGATTCATTGAAAACAGAAGGTAGAGAGGAAAAGACACAATTACTAGAAGAATTAAAAGAATTTTTAGAATCAGTATCTTTAACTGAAAAGTTAAAAGCTGAAGCCGAGGAGTCAAATGCTCAAAGAGAAGTATTGGCAAAAGCTCCATTACCACTTTATATAGGATAATTAAATGCCATATATTATAGCAGAACCATGTGTAGGAACTTGTGATACGGCGTGTGTGGATGTATGTCCAGTAGATTGTATTCACGGACCATTTGATAAAGAAGGTTCGGGTGAAGAAGCAAAAGTAGATGGATTTGATCCTGATGAGAAACAACTTTATATTGATCCTGAGGAATGTATTGATTGTGGAGCTTGTGAACCAGAATGTCCAGTTGAAGCTATTTTTGAAGAAAGTGAATTACCAGCAGAATGGAATAAATACATTAAGATTAATTACGAATGGTTTGGTAGGGAGTTAAGTTAATGTCTGCAACTAAACCATTTTTTATTTCACAAAAAGAAGTTAATTTAATTAACTCTATGAATGAAGAGTTAATTGATGAAGTAGTCGGACAATCAGTTGATATTTATAAAATAGATACTACACACACGAAAGATAATCTTTATGGTGAATCTACGACTAAATATTTTAATGTTGGATTTAGAGTTAATTGTTTAATTAGATACAATGCACCAGAAGTCGAACAATTCAACGAAGTTGGTCCTGATACCAATTCAACAATAGATTTGATGTTTCAGAGAAATAATTTAGCTAGTGGTAGTTTGAATTTTTATCCTGAAGCCGGTGATGTGTGTGATTGGAATGATTGGTATTGGGAAATAAA
>Ga0209992_10002496_pt1 | contig 16714 bp, 18 predicted proteins | sample 2SBtaG_2_FD_182564 | JGI IMG/M metagenome (GOLD analysis project Ga0209992, IMG submission 182564) | Deep subsurface microbial communities from Kolumbo volcano to uncover new lineages of life (NeLLi) - 2SBTROV12_ACTIVE470 metaG (SPAdes)... | ecosystem: Environmental > Aquatic > Marine >... | reverse complement strand
GTGCTGGTTGATATACTCTGAACCATTATCGGAATGAAAGCTCTGGAGGGTAAACGGAAGGGCAGTCAGCATTTGCTCTAAAACCGGGATCAAATAGCGCTCCGATATTTTCTCCACCGAGGCGACGATTTCAAACTGGGTGATTTCATCCACCGCATTGACATGATAAACGCCTTTAATACCATTCTGATCGCCCTGATGCACACTATCCCTATATGTCAGACGACTTGTCGCATAAAGTATAATGATGTGTCAACACTTTTCCGGACACAAAGTTACGCCATTTCTTGACGGTTTTCGTAGTCTACCGGTGAACAATAGTCATTGGCAGAATGAACTCGGATTCGATTGTAGAATACCTCGATATATTCGAATATAGTGTGTTGAGCTTCTGCTCTCGTTTTAAAGTTACAATGATGAACCAGTTCGGTTTTCAGAGTATGGAAAAAGCTTTCAGAGACCGCGTTATCCCAACAATTTCCTTTACGACTCATGCTTTGTATGACACTGTGTTGGTTTAAGATTTCACGATGGCTGTGAGAAGCGTATTGGCTGCCTCGGTCCGTATGCCAGATTAATCCTTTTGCCGGTTTGCGTTTCCAGATTGCCATCAGCAACGCATCGTTGACTAACGTTGCTTTCATCCGTTTATTCATGGACCAACCCACGACTTGTCGGGAATATAAATCGATGACGACCGCTAAATATAACCATCCCTCTTGAGTCTCTACATAGGTGATGTCACCGACGTAATATTGATCCGACATCTTGACGTCAAATTGTCTTTCTAGCCGATTAGGCGCAATCGGCTTATTATGCTTCGAATCCGTTGTGACTTTGAATTTGCGCTTGGTCTTACAGACTAACCCGGCACGCTTCATTAACCGCCCAATCCGGCGCCGGCTGACGGTATATCCCAAGTCCTCTAGTTTTCTTTTAAGACGACGTGTCCCATAGGTTTCACGTCCTTCCAGAAAGAGTGTTTTGAGGTGATCAATCAATTCCTCATTTTCTTTTTCTCGTTCTGTTTTAGGACGTTTTAGCCAGTCGTAATAACAACTACGAGAAACGTTCACAAACTGGCACATAGAGACCACTGTGAACTCATTTTGATAATCTTTTATCCAAGCGTACTTCACCGACTTTCTTGAGCAAAGTACGCTGCGGCCTTTTTTAAGATGTCACGTTCTTCCTTTAATCGTGCATTCTCTTTTTTTAATTGTTTTAATTCATCGTAAAGATGCTCATCCGTTCGAGCGGCAGTGGGCGAAGACGGACTGACTTTAGTGTATTTACTGATCCAACCATGCAATGTATTCGGATTGACACCCAAATCTCGTGCTGTTTGTGCAATCGGTTGATCAGATTCGATCGCTAACTTAACCGATGATTCTCTGAATTCTGATGGATAAACTTTTGGTTTTTCTTGACTCATGTTGGACACTCCCTTTTTCTGTTTATTTTACTTCAGGTTGTGTGTCCGGGTTAGTGTAGCCACTTCAAACTTTTATACTGCCTGACAAGCGCAATAAAAATGGTTTGGAAAGGATCATTCCTTTAAATAGCATTGCTCGAAATATCATTGAGTCGCAACGAGGTAAGCATTCAGAATTCGTTTTTACTTGTGAAGGGATTCCGGTTGTTAGGATTAATGGGCGAACATGGAGGGGAGCCAGGGAGCGAGCAGGACTAGAACAATGTCGGGTTCATGATTTACGTCATACGTTTGGGCGTCGGTTACGTGCTGTCGGTGTCGGTCTGGAAGACAGAAAAGACTTGCTCGGGCATAAATCGAATTCAGTGACAACGCATTACAGTAAACCCGAGATTAAGAACTTGTTTGCAGCCGCCGAAAAGATTGTGAAGCGCGGAAATTCTGAAAATATGCTGAGGGTAGTGGGTTGAAAAAGTCGCGTAAATCTCGCGTAATGAAATATTTTTATCAATTAAACCAATGAAAAGAGGTGCCTGGAATATTTTACACAAAAGTCTTTCATCTATGGTATTTTGAATTTGAAGCCATTTTTGGCAGGGCTAACAGAGATTATAAAGTCAGGGCGATGTTATAATACCGGAACACAAACAATACGGTTAATATCGTTTCGTCGAATTTGTAAATATGCCTTTTCTATTTAGTCGAGGTATAACATTTTCATATATAAACCTGTACAAACTGAAAATGAGAAAAATAAGAATAGCGATCGCTGGAATCGGAAATTGCGCCAGCTCTTTAGTTCAGGGGATTCATTATTATCGGGATAAGCAACGTGAAGATGCAATCGGATTGATGAATTGGGAAATCGGCGCCTATAAACCATCGGATATGGACGTAGTTGCTGCGTTTGATATCGATCGACGTAAAGTCGGCCATGATGTTTCTGAAGCAATTTTCGCAAAGCCAAATTGCACAAAAACTTTTTTCAAAAATATCATGCCTTCAGGGGTCACTGTCAATATGGGACAGGTGTTTGATGGATTTTCCGAGCACATGGCCGATTACGATCCAAACCAAACTTTTGTTCTCTCCGATGCCCAACAACCTTCGAAAAACCACGTCGTCAATATACTCAAGAAAACCGGAACCGACATATTTTTAAATTACTTACCGGTTGGCTCCGAGGAAGCAACCCAATTCTACGCTGAATGCTGTTTAGAATCGGGCGTAGCTTTTATAAATAACATCCCCGTGTTTATTGCCAGTAACCCTGATTGGGCCCAACGATTCGCAGCAAAAAATATTCCTATCATTGGCGACGATATCAAAGCCCAGTTAGGCGCAACAATTACTCATCGCATGTTGGCCGATTTGTTCAAAAACCGAGGGGTAAAGCTAGACCGTACCTACCAACTTAACACCGGAGGCAATACTGACTTTTTAAATATGCTAAACCGCCATCGCTTGGCGTCGAAAAAGATTTCCAAAACCGAAGCCGTCCAATCAGTGACGGGACAACGTTTGACGGATGACAACATCCACATCGGCCCTAGCGATTACGTTCCGTGGCAAAAAGATAATAAACTTTGTTTCATTCGCATGGAAGGAAAGCTCTTCGGTGATGTCCCCATGAATATCGAACTTCGGTTGTCGGTGGAAGATTCCCCAAATTCCGCAGGTGTCGCCATAGACGCTATTCGTTGTGCGAAACTAGCCTTGGAACGGGGAGAGGGTGGAATACTTACTGCGCCATCAGCATACTTTTGCAAACATCCACCGCACCAATATACCGACGAGGAAGCTTTAAGGATGTTACAAGAATTTATTGGAGAAAAACAAAACATTCAGTATATCAAAGCGTTATAAACTTTAATTCAGATTAATTATTCGTTTTCTTGAAGAATAGGGATCTCATCGCTTTATAAAACATGGCAAGAATCCCGATTTTTTATTACCATTCGATTGGTAATATTGGCCCGGAAACCCTGGCGGCAAACACCTTCAGAAAACACCTTGAAATTCTAAAGGAGTTGGAATTTAAACCGATAACCTTTTCCCAGCTAATCACTGGCCAGTACGACAGCACTCATAAAAATGTTGTATTGACCTTTGATGACGGCCTGATCGATAACTACGAAAGGGCGTTCCCAATTTTGCAAGAATTTTGCTGTAAAGCCACGTTTTTTATCATCGCGGGATTCGACAAGGTGACTCGCTGGGTAAATCCAAAAACATCAAGTTGGAGTGACTATAAGCGGCAAGGATTCACCATTCCCTTTCCAAGCATGCAAAATCACCATCGTGAGGAACTGATAAAGTACGGAATGGAAATCGGCTCCCACAGCATGTCGCACCGGAAACTCAATAAGACACCCCCCGACCACCTTAAAAAGGAGATCTTCGGTTCCAAAAACTGTCTTGAGGATAGCCATGGCATAGAGATCTCGAGTTTTTGTTTCCCAAAAGGCCGGTACAACAAAACCGTTTTAAGTATTGTCGAATCAGCCGGTTTTAAGGGTGCATGCACAACAATGCCTGGTTTTTATTCTTTAAGCGAGAATCCATTTGAATGTGGCCGCTTTTTGATTGAAAAACCCCAGCTTTTTCGACGAATTCTGGAATTAGCCAGCAGCAACAACCCAATCTTTGAAAACACCTTAACGGCAATCAGACCTCTGCTAAAATTAAAAAACAGTTATCTTTAACAATCCTTAAGGCAATAGACTAGTCGTCCCTTTTATACTCCCCTTCTATCGCATCGTGGTTCTGAGGAGTGCGTTGTGGTTTTGATACGTTCGCATAACTGCCCAAGCCCTGTTCCATCAGATATAATGCAAATTTTTTTCGTGATATTGGAATCAGGCAAAGAAAACCCAAAATGTCAGTAAAAAACCCAGGGGTCAGCAATAACGCCCCACCCACCAACAATATCGGTCCTTCGATGATTTCCAAGGTAGGGACTTCGCCATTTGCCATACTGACCTGAAACCTTTGCCAAGTAGAAAACCCCTGAACCCTCAAAAGCCAAGCTCCAATTACCGCCGTTGCCACCACCATAAAGACAGTGGGCAAAATACCAATGATCCCACCTATTCTCAACAGAAGATATATTTCTATTAGCGGTACCAAAAGAAAAAAAAGAAAAATCAATCGAAATAAATGCACGATTTTTATCCTAAAATAAACGAGGCTCTATAACCCAAGTTGATGTCCGAACAATATTGTTTAGTATTATGCACCTGTCCCACGGACAATACCGCCACACGCTTGGCCAAGGAAATCGTTTCCCGTCAGCTTGCGGCTTGTGTCAATATCTTACCAGGAATCACTTCGATTTATTCCTGGAACGGCAAAATAGAAACGGACCAGGAACAACTACTATTAATCAAAACACAGTCAGATCTGGCAACACCATTGGAAGCGTTGATAAAGGAACACCATCCCTATGAACTTCCAGAAATAATTACTGTCCCTATCAGTCACGGATCTATCGAATACCTTCACTGGATTACTCAATGTATAAACTCTCCTTCAGAATAGTCTTTTTTATTTTCTATTCCCAAATTGCATTTGGTTTGGGCACACAGGATCTTTTGCCTCCAGATCAGGCATTTCGACTCTCCGCTGAACCTAAGGGCAAGGACACCGTTCTATTAAGCTGGGATATCGCCAAGGGGTATTACTTATACAAGAAAAAATTTACTTTTTCCTCAAAAACCCCTGCAATAGCATTGGGCGAACCTGACTTGCCTCCTGGTCAAATAAAGCACGATGAATTTTTCGGAGAAATGGAAATTTACCGAGGGAGAATTGACATTATACTCCCGGTTAACAGGCTTGACGGAAATAATCAGTTCACCCTTGAAACCACAAGCCAGGGTTGTGCTGACTTAGGTATCTGTTACCCACCACAAAAACAAACTATCACACTCAACTTACCCGAACAACCATCTTCCGACCCGGAACCAATATCGAAACTCCCTAATGCTTTACCATCTCTGAACCAAGCCTTTAAATTGCTGGGGCTTGGCACACCCGAAGATGAATTACTTCCCCCAGACCAAGCCTTTCAATTCAATGGGGAGATTAAAGACAGCAATACCCTGAGGGTACACTGGCAAATTGCCGATGGCTACTACCTATATCGGGAAAAATTTGCCTTCACCCTATCCGATGATGCGGCTATACAACTGGGAAACTACCAGATTCCCCACGGCAAACCCAAACATGAGGAAACTTTTGGAGATGTTGAAGTCTTTTACCACCAAATCGGATTCGACCTACCACTACTGCGGAGCAATCTAAATTCAGTCCGCATTAGCTTAACCGCAAAATATCAAGGCTGTGCCGAACGGGGCGTCTGTTACCCACCCATGGAAAAAACTGTCTTCCTTGAATTGCCTGTATCGGGCAACCAGAATTTATCGACACCGAGTTACCCAATCTCAGAGCAAAGTCAGATTGCCCAAACTCTTAAAAATCGAACCGTATGGTTTACCGCGGTAAGTTTTTTCGGATTTGGTTTGTTGTTAGCTTTTACGCCGTGCATCTTTCCCATGATCCCTATATTATCTGGAATCATTATTGGACAGGGTGACCGAATTACGGCATTTCAAGGATTTCTCATATCCTTAAGCTATGTAGTAGCGTCGGCATTAACCTTTACAGTATTTGGAATATTAGCTGGGCTTTTCGGCAGCAATCTGCAAGTAATATTCCAAGAGCCCTGGGTAATCACCACATTCAGTTTCGTTTTCATCTTACTCGCACTGTCTATGTTTGGTTTCTACACTCTAGAGGTTCCGGCCGTGATCCAATCCAAACTTACATTGATGAGTAACAACCAAAAACATGGAACCATCCTTGGTGCCGCGATCATGGGTTGTCTTTCTACATTAATTGTGGGACCGTGTGTAGCGGCTCCTCTAGCCGGTGCCCTTATATATATCGGTCAGACCGGGGATGCGACATTGGGAGGACTCGCACTTTTTGCATTAGGGATGGGGATGGGAGCCCCCTTGCTTCTCATAGGTGTTTCCGCTGGAAAACTATTACCTAAAGTAGGTCCATGGATGAATGTAACCAAATCAGTTTTTGGTGTTGGTCTACTTGCGGTGGCAATCTGGCTAATGGAACGAATACTTCCCATTTCAGTAACCATGGTATTGTGGGCGATTCTCTTGATTATTCCTGCTGTTTATATGGGTGCGATTGATGTTTTGCCTGTCAATGCTTCAGGATGGCGAAAGTTATGGAAAGGTACTGGCCTTATTATGCTAACCTATGGAATTCTAATGTTGGTTGGTGTGGCGTCGGGCAGTAAAAACATTTTACAACCTCTTCAGGCCCTGGCAAATTCAGCATCGATTCCATCTTCACCTGAATTAGTTTTTGAACCAGTGGTTTCAATATCTGATTTGGAAAAGCGGCTCATTTCTGCTGGCAACCAAGGACAATGGACAATGCTCGATTTTTATGCCGATTGGTGTGTTTCCTGTAAGGAGATGGAAAGCTTCACCTTTTCCGACCCCAAAGTTCAAGCCCTGCTTTCGAGAGTTGTATTAGTTCAGGCGGATGTCACAAAAAACTCAACTCAAGATAAAGAACTTCTTAGTCGTTTTGATTTAATCGGCCCACCAGCCATCCTATTTTTTAGCCCGAATCAAGAAGAACAGAAATCATTACGAATAATTGGCTATAAAAATGCGGACGACTTCATCCTCCATCTCAAACAAATAGGCGTATGATGAACATAAAACTCGTTAGTGCCCTATTTGCCATCATCGGATTATTGGCGGGTCTTCTAATGTTTCAAGGGATGACGCCAGTTAAAATGGAAGAAACTCTATTGTCGGAATTTACATTCCAAGATATTCATGGTATCGAACGCAATAGCAAAGAGTGGCTGGGAAAGGTACTCATCATTAATTTCTGGGCCACATGGTGCCCACCTTGCCGGGAAGAAATCCCAGAATTCATTAAGCTGCAAAACAAGTATAATAATCAAGGACTCCAATTCGTAGGCATTGCAATCGAAGAACAAAAACCGGCAGCGGATTTTGCAAAACAGATGAGTGTCAATTATCCAATATTAATTGCCGAGACCGGTGGTTTCGAACTGTCAGTACAGCTCGGTAATACTATTCATGCTCTACCGTTTTCGGTTGTCGTAGACCAAAACGGCAAAATTATTTATACCCATTCGGGAATATTTAAATCACAAGAAATTACTGAAGTCATTACGCCCCTCTTCAAAACTATTTTCGACAAGTTGTCAACGAAACCTAACGAGATAGAAACTATGAATCCCGCTTAGATCCCCAAGCATTGACCAGATAGCAAAATTATCCGAAAATTGCCGCGAAGTTAGTCGAAATTACCGCAATCTGGGCTTATATTAACTATTTTTGCAAAATACTCGCAAACCCGGTTACACTATCCTCTCATGAATTTTTTCTGGAAGGCTACCCTAATTCTGGATGGCAACAGTAACCGTTTTAAATGGCCCAAATCTTAATTTGCTCGGTGTTCGAGAACCTGGTTTATATGGACACCAAACCTTAGAGAAGATACAAAACCGTATGGAATTGCTAGCAGGAACGCTCGGTCATTCTCTAAAATTTTTTCAAAGCAACGCGGAACACGAAATTGTGGAGCAAATACATCAAGCCTTCGAAAGGTCCGTTGATTTCATTATCATTAACCCAGCGGCATATACCCACACTAGCATCGCCATCCGGGATGCATTGCTAGCTACAAATATCCCATTTATAGAAATCCATTTATCCAATGTCTACGCCCGTGAATCGTATAGAAAACAATCTTATTTGTCTGATATCGCTCGTGGAGTAATCACTGGACTCGGAGCTATGGGTTACGAGTTGGCACTACGAGCGGTTAATGAATTATCAAATGCAAACAGATAACCATGGATATTAGAAAAATAAAAAAACTGATTGAGCTAATCGAGCAATCAGAAATTGCAGAACTTGAAATTAGTGAAGGCGAAGAATCGATCAGAATTAATCGGTATCCTAGCAATGTTCAAGTAGCTGTGCCGCAAACACTGGCGCCCCAAGCACCAACCCCGCCGCCCATCTCTTCAACGCCTAATTTAAGTACTGGGAGTACTGCGGATCCGATCGAGCAAAATACTGAACAACCGGTCGGCCACTCGATAAAGTCTCCGATGGTGGGTACCTTTTATCGGTCATCATCCCCCAATGCAAAACCTTTTGTCGAAGTTGGCCAAACCGTTGCAATCGGCGATACGCTTTGTGTTATTGAAGCCATGAAAATCCTCAATCAAATCGAGGCCGATAAAGCGGGCGTTATCATACAAATTTTGGTAGACAACGCACAACCAGTCGAATACAACCAATCTTTATTCGTTATCGACTAACTTGCCTGGAAACTCACCAGTTGCATTGATCAGCCTTATCACTCAAAAATATCATGCTCGGTAAAATAGTCATTGCCAATAGAGGCGAGATAGCCTTACGCATCCTTCGTGCTTGTCGTGAACTCGGTATACAAGCAGTTGCTGTGCATTCAGAAGCGGACCGTGATTTAAAACATGTCAGACTTGCTGATGAGTCCGTCTGCATCGGACCTGCACAATCGCAAGAAAGCTATCTAAACATTCCCGCGATTATCAGTGCTGCGGAAGTAACGGATTCTGTGGCCATTCACCCAGGTTACGGATTCCTTTCCGAAAACGCGGATTTCGCTGAAAAAGTCAACCAAAGTGGATTTATTTTTGTGGGTCCTCGTCCGGAAACGATCCGGATGATGGGTGACAAAATTGAGGCGAAAAAAGCCATGATCAATGCAGGGGTACCTTGTGTTCCTGGAGGCGATGAACCCATCACTGAAAATAAAGCGGAGGCCATGAGGATGGCCAAAGAAATAGGGTACCCTGTCATAATAAAAGCCGCTGGGGGTGGTGGCGGACGGGGAATGCGGGTCGTCAATTCAGAAGCAGCTTTATTAAATGCTATCTCACTGACCCGAGCCGAAGCTGGCACGGCTTTTGGTAATGATACTATTTTTATGGAAAAGTTTCTGGAGACTCCACGTCATATAGAGTTTCAAGTATTAGCTGATTCTCATGGAAACGCCATTCATTTAGGAGAACGCGATTGCTCTATGCAACGCCGACATCAAAAAGTTCTTGAAGAAGCTCCGGCACCCGAGATTACGGAAAAGATACGCCAAGATATGGGTATGCGCTGTGTAAAGGCCTGTCAGGATATTGGCTATCTAGGCGCCGGCACCTTCGAATTCTTATATGAAAACGGTAAATTTTATTTCATAGAGATGAACACACGAGTACAGGTTGAACATCCAGTCACCGAAATGGTAACTGGCTTTGATATTGTGAAAGAGCAATTCCGTATCGCAGCAGGCGAACCACTTTCCGTCAAACAAGAAGATATTGTCCTCCGAGGGCATGCCATTGAGTGCAGGTTAAACGCCGAAGATCCCGTAACATTTATGCCCTGTCCCGGAAAAATCAGTCAATTTCATATGCCAGGTGGACCCGGCATTCGGGTTGAAACCCACATCTACAACAATTATACGGTTCCCCCCTATTACGATTCCATGATTGGCAAATTGATTGCCCATGCCGATAATCGGCAAAGTGCTCTCGCCCGAATCCGCAATGCCTTAGATGAATTAGTAATCGAGGGGATTAAAACCAACATTCCCCTACAACGAGAAATTGTGAACGATAGTGCGTTCGAAGACACTGCACAAACCATCCATTATCTGGAGAAAAAGCTCGGTCTGTAAGGGCCTTTAATCGACAAAGATACCACTACCACCGCATTGTTATGGCGTGGGTCCAATTATCAGTCGTCACCGATGGTTCAATCGCAATATCGGTATCAGAATTAATGTCATCTCTGGGTGCAGTTTCTACAACGTTCTCTGACAATGCCGATCAACCGGTTTACGAACCGGATCCCAAAGCACAACCAGCGTGGCAACAAACAAAAGTTACCGGTCTATTCGAATCCGAAAAAGATACTATTCTGGTTCAATCGATCATCGCGCATGAATTGAAAGCATACACGCTTATGGACTGGAATCTAGAAACACTGGAAGACAAGGATTGGACGCGGACCTGGACGGATTACTTTAAGCCGATGCAATTTGGTAAACGATTATGGGTTTACCCCAGTGAATATCCACTACCAAAAGATGATTCTATCTGTATATTGTTAGATCCCGGCCTAGCATTTGGCACCGGTACCCATCCTACAACTGCATTATGTCTAGAATGGTTAGATACCACTAAACTCGATAATCAACTTGTCATCGATTTTGGATGTGGTTCAGGAATCCTCGCTATCGCTGCAGCTTTGCTTGGAGCAAAACAAGTCTTTGCCGTCGACACTGACCCCCAAGCGCTCACCGCAACAAAGAACAATGCAGTAAAAAACAACGTAGAAGCAAAAGTCATCTGCTGTAATCCTCTTGAACTTCCCCCACTTCAAGCAGATATAATACTTGCTAATATATTAGCTAACCCTTTGATCGATTTGGTTGATCAATTAGTTAGCCTGACCCGCAAAGGGGGTCACCTTGTGCTTTCAGGGATTTTACTCCAACAAATCCCATCTGTACTAGATGCCTACTCACCATTATGTCAATTTTCGACACCAACTAGTCAGGAAGAATGGGCTAGACTAAATGCAACAAAACGATGAAGTCCTTCTCAAAATTTTCCAATAAACGACTCAATTAACACCTCACTGTCAGTCGTAGTAAGGTGTGATTATTTACAAAACCTGCAAGGGGTTTTTCGCTAAAGTGAGCTTGAAGTTTGTTGGACACCCAAACCAAATGCGCCAAACTAACCAGAATAAAACAAACTAACAATGTTTACACAATGCTCTAAATGCGAAACTCTCTATCGCCTAAATGTCGGTGAGTTAAGGATTGGCCAAGGCCAAATAAAATGTACTCGTTGTGGATCGATTTTCAATGCTTTGGCCGCGCTCACTGATTCTCCCAATCAAAAGGGCTTCGACGAATACAATGCTATTCCAGAGCTAGACGAAAGCCACATCGTACTTCTGAATTTGACCATTGACAAACAACCCGAGGAAACCACCGAACTTCCATGGGAAAAAAAGCCTGCAAGTACATCATTGAAAATGCGTTTCGTTTGGAACACCGGTACTTTGTTTCTAATTTTATTATTAGCATCACAAATAATTTTTTCCCAGGGTGGCCCACAGGTAATGAATAGCTTTGCTGGACCCTGGCTATCAAAAATATGCGATACATTAAATTGTCCACCAAAATTTTACAAAAATGTAGCACTATTCGATGTAGAAGATCACTCACTTTTTCCTAAATCTGGCAAAGTCCTTAAATTCCACGCCCTGATCGAAAACAAAGCCCAACTGATGTTGCCCTACCCTGCCATTCAGTTAACCCTGCTAACCCATACAGGTGATACAATGGCTGAACGTGTCTTTAGACCTGAAAATTATTTATCAGCAAATCATACAGATACTCGTATGCATGCGGACCAACGTATAGATGTTAACCTAGAAATAATCAAACCTGATCGTAATATTGGAGGCTATACGATTAAATTAATCTAAATACCATTTTCCTCCATCTCAAAGCTTTGCTGAGGTATTAGAAGATTTAAGATCCTAAAAAGTTGGGTAAGGTGGAACATACTCATCGAAAGCCTTAAACGGGTTCGTATTTCCCATTCCTCCACTTTCCATTCGATCTACCTTTGTCGCATGGAATTATTTTGAATTCTGACTACACCACAAAGTTAAAGCAACTCGAATATTTAAAATGAGCAAAAAAATAAAATTGACCGACGAAGAATGGCGTCAGAAACTAACACCAGAACAATACGACATATGTAGACAAAAAGGTACCGAGCGCCCATTTACGGGTAAATATACCGATTGTAAGGATGAAGGTACATACCATTGCATCTGCTGTGGAACACATTTATTCGATTCCAAAACCAAATTTGATTCGGGCTCAGGATGGCCCAGTTTTAGGCAAACAGTCGACGCCGATTGTATTTCTGAACATTTTGATAACAGTCATGGAATGCGACGCGTTGAAATTACCTGCACCACCTGTGACGCTCATATAGGTCATGTATTCGAAGATGGGCCTCAACCCACCGGACTTCGGTACTGCGTCAATTCCACTTCATTGAATTTAAAATCAAAAAAATGAACGAATTGGCGAATCCCATAAATCCATCTGCGCGACAGCATGCTCAAAATCTGCTAGATTTCATCGATTCCAGTCCCAGTCCATGGCATGCAGTTTCCACTGTAGAGAATTCCCTAGGCAAGCACGGATTTTCTCGCCTATTCGAAGGTGAAACATGGCGGCTGCAACCTGGAGGAAAATACTACGTCATTCGGGACGGATCCTCTATTATCTTTTTCACATGCGGCACTAAACTCCTGCATCAATCCGGATTCCGCATCCTAGGTGCGCACACTGACTCTCCAGGTCTTAGAGTCAAACCCCAAGTCGCTAAACCAACCGATCAATTTATTAGACTGGGAGTTGAAATTTACGGCGGTCCCATTCTCGCTACATTCACTGATCGCGACTTAAGTCTAGCTGGCCGCGTCACTCATCGCGCTGGCAAAGCACCTCACGGAATAAACACACAACTAGTTCATTTTCAAAAACCCCTAGTCCGTCTTCCAAACCTGGCCATTCACATGAACCGTATGGTCAATGACGAAGGTTTACGGCTCGATAAACAACAAGAAATACCGCTGCTTTTTTCTATTTCAGATAATGAAAATCCCGACTTGGGACAGTTTCACGGATTGCTGGCTGAGAAATTAAAAATTGAACCCAATGATATTCTGTCCTGGGACTTAAATGTATTTGATACCCAAAAAGGTACATTTTATGGTCAACACGAAGAATTCCTCACCAACAGCCAATTGGATAATCTCGCCTCCTGCCATGCCGCTCTAACAGCTTTCATGTCCGATAATGCTTCGAATCCTGACAGCACTATCCTGTGTGCTTTTTTCGATCATGAAGAAATCGGCAGCGAAAGCATCAAAGGTGCAGATGGAAGCTTTTTGCCCGATGTACTTGAACGCATATCACTCTGTTTGGAATCCGATGTAGAAGGGTATAAACAGGCCTTGGCAAATAGCTTCCTGATAAGCGCAGATATGGCCCACGCCTATCATCCTAATTTCGCGTCTGCCTACGAGCCCAATCACAAAGTATTGGTCAATTCCGGCCCTGTTATTAAGGTCAATGCGAACCACCGATACACATCGGAAACTGTTTCCGAAGCGATGTTCATACGCTATTGCGAACAAGCAGACGTACCCTGGCAAAAATACACACACCGCACTAATATCCCATGCGGAAGCACAATCGGCCCCATGACCTCCGCGCGGCTTGGAATCCGATCCGTAGACGTTGGGAACCCAATGTGGGCTATGCATAGCGTTAGAGAAAGCGCGGGGGTCTTGGATCACTTATCGATGATAGATGTTTTGACCTGCTTTTTTGCAGCATAATGCTATCAGTTAAACCTGAACCCCTAACTTCAATTCGAATCACCAAGTATTGGGTTTTAAGAAAACGGGTGAAAATAGACTAAATGTGGTAAAGTCCCCCCCCGTTATCTAGGACGGCTGTCATAATGACCAGGTTTTAACCAAGGAATTCGATTCCACAATAAATGACGCTAGAAAAGACAGGTCCGATAACTACTAAACATTCGGTATCCGCCAATCTACAATATTCAGGAAATCTAAGCTTTTTTATGAAAGAAATATTTCAACAGTATTTCCCAGGATTCTGGGAAATTGCAAACTTGCACCCAGTGGCCGTACATTTTCCTGTCGCTCTGTTAACGGGTTTTGTACTTGCCGAGTTATTGAGTCTAGTGACAGGAAGCAAAGAACTCAGGATCGCGCGTAAATGGATGCTTTATTTTGGAACTATCGGTGCATTAGTTTCAGTATCGTTAGGCCTACTTGGCGCAGAACATGTTTATCATGAAGGAGATATTCACGGAATGATGTCGAAACATCGTGATTATGGCTTGAATGTTCTAGCTTTGGCAATTATTCTGACGACATGGCAATTGCCGTCAGGCGGTAATTCGTCAGGATTTACACGGATAATTCAAAACTTTATAGGCATTTTATTACTCGTCAACTTGTCTCTTGGGTCTGACTTGGGTGCTCTTATGGTGTATCAAAAGGGCGTTGCCGTCAAGGCGGTAATCCGCGATCCGGTAGTCGCATCATCACATCACCACAATAGTGGGATTCGCGGTGAATTAACGGAATGGATTCAAGGATATATTGGGCGAAGGCATAAGCATGTCCACAAAATTCGCGAACATTCTCATTGAGCTTTTTGATTAAATCGATTTTTCCGTTTTAAAACGTCCCAACTAGTTTTTCATAGGTTTCACCCTGAATACCGACTTTGGCGACTATTTCAGACAGAGTTCCACGATCGGTTGAAGGCGCTGTAATGTAGGCTAGTGGAACCTATATCCTATTGTATAGGACATCAACCACATTGATGTTGGCACAGTCTTTAGGAATTTAACACCAAGTTCACCACGACTACCACCATCGCCACAAACAGTAACGTAAACAGACCGCCCCCAATAATAAAGTGAATGGGCTTACCCTGTTCAAAATCCCGTTTTCGATTTTTGCTGGATTGGACGCCAAATGCCGATGCTAAAACACTGCCGACTATCTGCCAAAAGCTAAGTTTTTCATTATTATCTGTTACGAGCTAATATTTTGTCCGGTTTTGTAGCAAATAAACTGTCCGGTTTATGTTTACCCGAAAGGAGGGAGCATGAGTCGGGCGAAATGGCTACAGGAAATGAGACAAATGCGATTCGAAGATGTTTATGAGCGGTGGAGCGTCAAGCGGTTAACACAAGAAGAAGCGGCACAGTTATTGTGTGTGTGCGAACGCACATTTCGACGCTATATCGACCGGTATGAGGAAGCGGGGCTGGAGGGTTTGATCGATAAACGAATGAATGAGGTCTCGCATCGAAAAGCACCGGTGGATGAGGTGGTACGCCTGGAGGCTCTGTACAAGGAACGTTACGACGGGTGGAATATTAAGCACTTTTATGGGCGGTATCAGCGCGATCACAAAGGCGTGCGTTCCTATACGTGGGTTAAAAACCGCCTCCAGTCGGCAGAGCTAGTATCGAAGGGGAAACACAAAGGATCACACCGGAAGCGTCGTGAGCGAGCACCTTTTGAGGGTATGATGATTCATCAGGATGGATCCACTCACGAATGGGTGCCGGGTAAGAAGTGGGATCTCATTGTCACGATGGACGATGCGACCAATGAAATATATTCGGCTTTTTTCGTAGACGAGGAAGGCAGCCTAAGTAGCTTTCGGGGGGTTTCGGAGGTGCTGAAGAAAAAAGGCCTGTTTAGCAGTTTTTATTCTGATCGGGGAAGTCACTACTGGCATACCCCGGAGGCGGGTGGCAAGGTGGACAAGAACAATCCGACCCAGTTTGGGCGCGCCATGGGGCAACTGGGTATCCAGATGATCGCCGCCTATTCCCCGCAAGCACGGGGGCGTAGTGAGCGTTTATTCAAAACCTGGCAGGACCGTTTGCCCAAGGAGTTGGCTTTAGCCGACATTAAGGACATGGCGGCCGCCAACCGCTTCCTGAAAGCTCAGTTCACCCCGGCTTACAACGCCGAATTCAAGGTGACTGCGGCCGAATCGGGAAGTGCCTTTGTGTCGCTAATGGATACCCGTATTGATGATATTCTGTGCCTACAAGAGGAGCGGACCGTTGGTCGCGACAACTGTGTGAGATACCAGCGTAAGATCTTACAGATTCCTGCTTCTCAGCACCGTTGCCACTATGTTAAGGCGAGGGTTCGAGTCCATGCATACCCGAATGGCTACTACGCAGTATTTCATGGTCCCAGGAAACTAGCAGACTACGATTGCAAGGGCCAGATTATCGGAACGGAGGTCAAACAAGCCGCAGCGTAGGGTCCGCCGCTCGCAGCGCGCGCCGGGGAAGCCCCTCCGGACTACGTCCTCCAGGGCTTCCCCGGCGCAAAAGAAAAGCGGACAATTCATGTGCTATAAAATGTATTAGTTTAGACAAAACCTGACAGTTGGTGATTTAATGTGGTGGTGAATGTTTGTCGATGAGAGGGCTTAAGCCCTCTCATCGGCGGCGAAATAGGAGACGATACCATGACCAACGATCAGAAA
>Ga0209992_10002493_pt1 | contig 16720 bp, 15 predicted proteins | sample 2SBtaG_2_FD_182564 | JGI IMG/M metagenome (GOLD analysis project Ga0209992, IMG submission 182564) | Deep subsurface microbial communities from Kolumbo volcano to uncover new lineages of life (NeLLi) - 2SBTROV12_ACTIVE470 metaG (SPAdes)... | ecosystem: Environmental > Aquatic > Marine >... | reverse complement strand
ATGGTCGGGGTAGCTGGATTCGAACCAGCGGCCTCTTGCTCCCGAAGCAAGCGCGCTACCATGCTGCGCCATACCCCGACGTGCCGCTCATCTAGCCAACGCCCCCGCGGCCGTCAACTCCTCCGCCTCACTCCGACGGGTTCCGCGCGCCTCCGATGATCAGCTGGTCGTCTCCGCGCACGGCCAACACCACCAGACCCGTCGCCGATGCGCCCACGCTGCACTGCTCGACCGTGGTGAGCCCGGTCTCCATGGTGAGCTCGACCAGCTCGCCCAGCGGCCCCACCCAGAAACGCAGCGCCCCGCTGTCGGTGACGGCACAGACATAGGCATTGCCCTGGGCATCGGCGCCGATGTCGGCCCGGAGGTAGCTCTCGCCGTCTGGCACCAGCCAGTCCACCTCGGCCCCATCCCACAGGTAGATGCCCTCGGCCGCGTCGACCACCATGGTCCAGATCACGCTGTGGAAGACCTCGACTTCCCAGTCCACCAGGGTCCACGACGCGATCTCGAGCTCGCCCAGGTCCAGAGCGCCGCCGTCGACCAGAGCGCCCTCGTCGACCGTGGCCACCCCAGCACCAGCCACGCCGTCTCGGGTGGTCCAGAACTGGGGTGAGTCCGGGGTGCCCGACGCGACCTCGCACAGCTGGAAGGGATCGTCGGACGTGAGCTGCAAGCTGGGCAAGGCATCGGGCACGAATTCGTCGACGTGGTCCTGGATGACCGAGGTGGTGCCGAAGGTGCCCTCGCAGGCCACCATGGTGAGGCCACCGTCGTCGTCGACGAACAGGTCGATGGACGAGTACGGGTCGTCGAACTGGACGTCGCTGATGTTCATGCCCGCCGTGTCGTCGTTGGCCGGCCGGGTGAAGTCGATGGCGTCCAGGTACAGCACCCGACGCTCGGTCGGACTGGTCCGGTGCAGCGAGCTGGCCCAGAAGTAGTGGGAGCCGTCGCTCCAGAAGTCCATGGCCTCGCCCATGCTCCCAGACGACCCGCTGAAGCCGTAGGGGTAGTCCAGGGTCGGCCCGTCGGCGAAGCCATTGGGGGCAAAGCTGACCACCGACAGCGCGTCGTAGACCGTGTAGCCGTCGGAGGGATCCACGATCTCCTCGGCGGCGTAGCCCACGCTGATCTCCCGATCGGACATGCGCACGATGGGGCCCTGGAAGCCGGTGACATCCATGGTCGAGGTGTGGGGAAGCCCAAAGGAGTCGAGCCCCCCATCGCAGTCCGCGTCGAGGTCGTCGCCCATGGTCTCGAGGTTCAGCGGGTTCCTGTCGGGGTCCGTGTCGTCGCAGTCATCGCCGGGCTGGTCGCCCATGGGGTAGCCGTCGCCGTCGGCGTCGTGATCGTCGTCGCCCAGACAGTCGCCGTCGATGCCGTCGTACCAGACCTCGGTGGCGCCCGGGTAGGCCGTCGGCTCGGTGTCGTCGCAGTCGTCGCCGTCGTGCTCCGCAGACGTGTAGCCGTCGCCGTCGGCGTCGTAGTCGTTGCCGCCGTCGCAGTTCTGGTCGATGCCGTCGTACCAGACCTCGGTGGCGTGGGGACCGATGGCGTCGTTGCCGTCGTCGCAGTCCGTGCCGCCATAGGCCTGGGCCGCGGCGCCGTCGGCGTCCCGGTCGTAGTCGTCGTCGCCGCCGCAGTCCGAGTCCACGCCGTCGTACCAGGTCTCCTGGGCACCCGGGTACACCGCCGGATCGGTGTCGTCGCAGTCGGTGCCGCCCTCGGCCTGGGTCTGGAAGCCGTCCGAGTCGAAGTCGAGCAGCTGGTCCCGCATGTCGTTGTACTCGGTCTGGTCCACCCAGATGCAGCCGAGCACGCCGAGCAGCGAGAACATCAGAACCTCCAGGTGAACAGGACTTCGGCCCCACTCTGACGCGGGATCACGCCGACGCCCAGCATGCCCGCACCCACCGCCGCCAGTCCAATGCCTCCGACCGCTAGCACGTTGGTCCGCATGCGCAGGGTGTCCAGGTCGTCCACGCTGGTGGCCTGGAAGAACTGCTCGTGGCTCAGGCTCGCCAGCACCACACCGACCGCGCCGGCGGCAATGCCCAGCCCTCCCGCAGCCAACAGGCCCACACGACGCCCGCCACCGGTCGACTCCACGCCACCCCCGCCCGACGCGGTGATCACCGGCTGCTGCGCCGGCTCGTCGGTCGGCGGGCGCTCCTTGCGCTTGATCTGGACGGCGCCGTCGCGGGTCACGATCAAGTCCTCGCCTGGGGCCACCCGGTGCACGGTGTTCAGCAGTCCACCGCTGGGGGTGGCGACCTGGATCAGGTGGAAACCCGGCGGGACATCGAGGGGGTAGTCCGGCGACAGAGGCCGCCCGTCCACCCAGGCCTCGACCGGCTCGGGCCCGGTGAGGCTGCCGGCGGCCGCGCCCAGGGTGGCCTCGCGCAGGTTCTCGTAGATGGTGGCCGGGCCGTCGCCATAGGCCGGATCCAGCCGCGACGCCGGGGCCACCGCGATGGCCCGGGCAAAGGCGTCGTCGGCCTGGTTGAAGTTGCCCAGGAAGTAGGCCACCGCCCCGGCAGACTGGTAGAGCCCCACCAGGGTCAGCGAGTTCACGACCTCCGTCTGACACTCCAGGCCGTCGGTGGCCCGGTCCGTGAGCACTTGGGCCTCCTCGAGCCGGACCTCGTCGATGGCGGCCGTGACCTCGCGCAGGGTCGCGCCCAGGTCCGGGCAACCCTGGGCCCAAGCCGCACCCGCCATGAGGAGCGCCAGGGCCCCGGTCACCGGATCACGTCCTTGGCCTGGTCAAAAATCACCACCTGACGCTCTCCGGCCACGACGTTCAGGGTCTTGTACCGCGTGCCGTCGGCTCCTTCGAAGGCGACCTTGTGGGTTCCTTCGCCCAGGTCCACCCGCAGCGGGGTGGTGCCGCGGTAGACCCCGTCGACGGAGACCGCGACCCCAAGCGGCTTCGAGGAGAAGGCGATCTCCTGGGTGGCCCCGCTGGGGGTGGGGGCCACGGGCGCGGGCTCAGGCTCAGGCTCGGCGCTCGTCGCCGGGGCGGGCTCCGGTTCCGGCTCGACGACGCGCTCGGCCCGAGGCTCGGGCTCGGGCTCGGGCTCGGGCTCGGGCTCGGGCTCGGGCTCCGCCCGAGGCGCCGGCTCGCTGGCCACGGGCGCTGGCCGCGCCTTCGGAGTCCGCACGGGGCGCACCCGCTCGGGCTCGGGCTCGGGCTCCAACACCTGCGGCGGCGACACCGGCTCGGTCGGCTCCACCGTGACCTGGGTCTCGGGGGTCGGCGGAGCAAACGGGGCCGGGTCCACCGAAGGCCCCAGCGTGCGCCAGGCACCGACCGCGACACCGACAAAGATCACAGCGAACAACAGGATCAGCGGGAGACGACTGCGCCGCTCGGGCTCCTCGGGCTCCGGGAGCTCCAGCTCGGGCACCGTCTCCTGGGGCGCCAGCGAGTCCAGCGCAGACACGGGCGGGGCGCTGACAGGGGCGGTCTCCTCGGTCGGTGGGTCTTCCTCGAGGATCTCCCCGGTGGTGAGCACGCCGGCGCTGCGCCGGGATCGGCCGGCCGTGCTGGCGTCCTCGGACAGGGTCTGGCCGATGAGCTCTCCCTCGGTCTGCTCGACGTTGACGCCGCGCACGACCGCCGGGATCACCGCTGGGGCCCACTCGTTCATCCGCGGGCCCACCGCCCGCCGCTCCAGGTCCCGGCACCGGGCGATGACCTCCTGGATGCCCGGCCGCATGTGGGGCTCCCAGGCCAGCATCTGGCGCACCAGGTCCTCGACCTCTTCTGCAGCCAGGAGGAACTCGCTCAGGTTGGCCTGGATGAACCGCTCGTCGACCAAGGCGTCGTGCTGAGGGTGCTGAAGCCTGCACTTGCCGAAGCGACGCCGGGCGGCCAGCTCGTAGAAGGTCACCCCCAGGGCATAGACGTCGGACGCCGCGCTGTGGGGCAGGTCCAGCAGGACCTCGGGCGCCATGTAGGGCACCGAGCCCATGCGCAGGTCCTGGGTGTCGGCCTCGCGCTCGTTGAATTCCGCGCGGGCCACGCCGAAGTCCAGCACCTTGATCACGCCGTCGGGGGTCAGCCGGATGTTGGAAGGCTTGATGTCCCGATGGAGCACGCGCAGAGGCTCCCCGGTCAGGGTGCTGGGGCGGCTCCAGGCGGCCTCGAGGGCCTCGGCCACCCGGCTGATGACCTGGCAGACCACCGTGGGCGGGATGGCGTCGGGGTGGACCTTGGGGTTGATCACCCAGTTCAGATTGGCCCCCGGCACATACTCCATCACGACGGACAAGCGGCCAGCCAGCGTCACCAGGTCGTCGGCCATCACGATGTTCGGGTGGCTGAGCTGTCCCAGCAGCCGCGCCTCGTCCCGCAGTCGCCGCAGGACCTCCTCGTCCTCGAGGTAGTCCTCGCGCAGGACCTTGACCGCGACGGGCTTCGCGAAGCCACCGCCGGTGCTCATCTCGGCCAGGTACACCTCGCCGAAGCCACCCTTGCCGATGCGGCGCAGGAACCGGAACGTGCGCCAGGAGGAGCCTGTGCTCGGGCCAGAGGGGTCCATGAGAGCCGGAAGTCTACCTGGAGATTGCCAGGTCGACAGTCCTGACGATCAGGCCGCGCTCTCCGGTCTGGCGCAGGCCCGCAGCCCAGCGATCGCCGCCGCGCGATCCGGGGCCTTGAACACCCCGGATCCGCTGACCAGTGCGTGGGCCCCCGCGTCGACGAAGCGCCAGGCGTTGTGGGGCTTGACGCCGCCGTCCACCTGGATCACGGTGTCCAGGCCCAGGGCGTCGATGCGCTTGCGCAGCCGTTCGATCTTGGAGAACACGCCGTCGATCAAGGACTGGCCGCCAAACCCGGGGTTCACGGACATGACCAGGACCTGGTCCAGGCCCTCGAGCACGTAGTCCAGGACGGTCTCCGGCGTGGACGGGTTCAGGGCCACCCCGGCCTTGGCGCCCAGGTCCTGGATCTGCTGAATGTTCCGGTGAAGATGTGGACAAGCCTCGGCGTGCACCGTGATCCAGTCGGCGCCGGCCTGGCGAAAGTCGGCCACGTAGCGATCGGGCTCGACGATCATCAGGTGCACGTCGAGCGGCATCTGGGTGATCGGGCGCAGGGCCTCGACGATGAGCGGGCCGATGGTGATGTTCGGCACGAAGCGCCCGTCCATCACGTCGACATGGATCCAGTCGGCGCTGGAGACCGACGCGATCTCTTCGCCCAGCTTGGCGAAGTCGGCGCTCAGGATGGAGGGAGAGATGATCGGGGAGCTCACGACAGCACCTCGCCGGGTTGGATCCGGGCCCCGTTGGCCAGCACGGCACCGGGCAGCGGCTTTCTACCCGGCAGCTGGGCCTCCAGCACCTCCAGTGCGCCATCGACCGTGGCCACGACCAGGCGCTTGCGACTGACCCAGACCGTGCCGGGGGGCCCTTCGGGCCGGTCCGGCAGGGCGTCGAGCGCCGGCCCCTCGAGCACCCGGGTGGCCCGAATCGTCAGGCGATCGTCGCGGAAGCGGCAGCGCCCACCCGGCTTGGGTGCAAAGGCACGGACCCGGTCGTGCAGCGCACGCCCGGGCCTGGACCAGTCCAGGGAAGCCTCGTCCCGGGTCAACAGGTCGGCGTGGGTCACACCCGCGTCTGGCTGGGGCACCGGGGTCAGGGTGTCGAGCCGGGCCAGGGTCTCGACCACCAGCTCGGCGCTGATCACAGCCATGCGGCCGCGCAGTGCGACCCCGGTCTCGTCGGGATCGATCGGGGTCTCCCGTTGCAGCAGCACGTGGCCGGTGTCCAGCCCGTCGTCCATCTGCATGGTGCAGACCCCGGTGCGGTGGTCGCCGGCCAGGATCGCCCGCTCGATGGGCGCCGCCCCCCGCCACCGCGGCAGCAACGAGCCGTGGGCGTTGATGCACCCTCGCGCCGGGGTGTCCAGGATGGGGCGCGGCAGGATGCGGCCATACGCCACCACGACGCCCACATCCAGCACCAGCTGGGGGAAGCGCTGGGCGAACAGCCCCCGCCGAATCCCCCGGGGCTGGCGGGTCTCCAGGCCCAGCTCCCGGGCCCGGACCACCACCGGCGGTGGGCGGAGCTTGTGGCCCCGTCCCGAGGGTGCGTCGGGCTGAGCCACCACGGTGACCACCTCGTGTCCTGCGTCGACCAGCGCGTCCAGGGTCGGCACCGCATAGGCCGGGGTGCCGAAGAACCCGATCCTCAACGCCCGGGTCACGCCAGGGCCGCCTCGGCTTCCAGGCGCTTCTTGTCCTTCTTGGCCTTGCGAAGGTAGCGGCTGCGCTTGAGCCGGCTGACCATGTCCAGGATGACCACGCCTTCGAGGTGGTCCATCTCGTGCTGCACGATGACCGCGTGGTAGTCGGTGAACTCCCGCTCGATGAGCTGGCCCAACGGATCCCGGTAGCGCACCGTGACCACCCGGGGGCGCTCCAGGTAGTCCCAGAACTCGGGCACCGACAGGCAGCCCTCCTCCCACTTGATCTTGTCCCGGCTCTTCTGGACGATCTCGGGGTTGCAGATGCACAGGTTCTCGATGCCCTTTTCCGAGCCGCCTTCGTCGTCTTCCTCGGGCAGATCGCACACCAGCAGCCGGCGGAGATCCCCTACCTGGGGGCCCGCCAGGCCCACGCCCGGCGCGGCGTACATGGTCTCCAGCATGTCGCTCATGTGCTTCTGGAGCCCGGGTCCGAACTCGTCGTCGCGCACCGGCCGGGCCTTCTGCGTGAGCAGGGGGTGCGGGACGGTCAGGATCTCGAGGATGGCCATGGGCAGCGACTCCGGGGCGGCGCTCCTTTAACGCGGGCTCTCCCACGATAGATTGCCGCCATGGCATTCGGCATCATCCCCCGCTTCAGTCCCAGCTTCTCCCCCAAAGAGGTCTGGACCTGCGTCCGCTACCTGTCGCGGAGCGGCGACGACGAGCCGGTGGTTCGGAAATTCGAAGAAGAGTTCGCCGCCTTCGAGGGCGCGAAGCACGCGGTCATGGTGCCGTCGGCCCGCTACGGCCTGTACCTGCTGCTCGAGGGCTGGGGCATCGGCGCCGGCGACGAGGTCATCATCCCGGCGCTGACCTACTTCGCGATCCCCGCCCTGACCAAGTGCACGGGGGCCAAGCCCGTCTTCGCCGACATCGGCCCCACCACCCACGTGCTGGATCCCGACGCGTTCCGGGCCGCCATCACCCCACGCACCCGGGCCGTGATCCCGACCCACCTCTTCGGCACCCCCTGCGACATGGACGCCATCCGCGCCATCGCTGCCGAGCACGACATCAAGGTGATCGAGGACTCCGCCCAGTCGACAGGGGCCCGGTACAAGGGCGACCGGGTCGGGCACCTGGGCGACGCCGCCTACTACACCTTTGGGCTGACCAAGAACATCACGACCCTGTCCGGGGCGATGATCACCACCGACGACGACGCGCTGGCCGCCCACGTGCGCGCCCGCATCGACGCCGCGACGCCCCGACAGCTGGGCAAGGCCATGAAGGAAGCCGTCACCGGCACAGCCATGATGCTGGCGACCCACCCCTGGATCTACTGGTGGTCTCTGCACCCGGTGATCGTGGCCGGCAACGCCCTGGGCAAGGACCCGATCCACGACACCTTTGGCGAGGCCGAGCGGACCTATGACGAGGTGCCCAGCGGCTACCAACAGGCCCGCCCGCGGGCGGTCCAGGCCGCGGTCGGGCGCGACCAGCTCGAGCGCATCGACGCCTTGAACGGCGCCCGGGCGCGCAACGGCCGCTTCCTGGACGAGCACCTGCAGAACATCCCGGGGCTCACCGTGCCGAGCTACCCCGAAGGGGCCGAGCCGATCTACATGTCCTTCGTGGTCCACCACGCCGATCGGGACGGCCTGATGAAGGGCCTGCGCAAGCGCGGTGTCGACACGACCATCGGCTACATGTCCAACTGCGCCGACAGCGACCTGTTTCCCGACGACCGGGCCGACTGCCCCCACGCCGCCCACGCCTTCCACAACCTGCTGCACATCCCGGTGCACCCCAACCTGCGCGAAGGCGAGCTGCGGCACATGGCCGAGGCGATCCGGGCTGCAGCGATGGAGCTCCAGTGATCTACGAGGTCCGCACAGCGTCCCCCCTGGGGGAGATCGTGGTCTGGTCCACCGACGTGGGCCTGTGCGGGCTGGCCTTTGGCGACGGTGTGGGTCGGGCGCGCACCGAGCGGCGGCTGCCGGACGAGCGCACCGTCGGAGACCCGCACAAGGCCCTCAGAGCCCTCAAGGACTACTTCCGCGGGGATCTGAACGCCCTGCGGCGCCTGCCGGTGGCGGTGCCCGGCACCCCGTTCCAGCAGGCGGTCTGGGCCCAGCTGCGCACGATTCCGGCCGGCACCACCCAGACCTATGGCGACGTCGCTCGGGCCCTGGGCAAGCCCACTGCGACCCGGGCGGTCGGCGCGGCCAACGGGGCGAATCCGCTGCCGCTGGTGGTGCCGTGTCACCGGGTGGTCGGCACGGACGGGCTGGTGGGCTACGGCCCGGGGCTGGACCACAAGCGCTGGCTGCTGGCCCACGAGGCGCCCCAGGGACAGCTCTTCCGCGGCTGAGATGACTCGCCGAGCCGGTCGGATAAGGCCGGTGGGTGACAGGTCCGGAGCTCGAGCAATACCTCGCAGCCAGTCGCGCGGAGACCCTCGAGGAACTCCAGCGCTGGCTGCCCCAGGACCGCCGGCACACCGGCGGGCTCTACGAGCTCATGCTCGACTACCCACTCCGTCCCGCCAAGGCGTTGCGGCCGGCCCTGGCCATCGCGACCTGCCGGGCGCTCGGCGGCTCCCTGGACCGGGTGCTGCCCACGGCCGCGGTGCTCGAGCTGTACCACAACGCCTTCCTGGTGCACGACGACGTCGAGGACGGCTCCGAGCTTCGGCGCCAGGCGCCCACGCTCCACCGGCTGCACGGCGTTCCCGTGGCGGTGAACGTGGGAGACGGGATGCTCGCGCTGTCCCTGGAGCCGCTGCTGGCCAACACCCGCATCGTGGGCCTGGGACAAGCGCTGCGCATCCTGGCCTGCTTCGGCCGCATGGCGCGCGAGTCGGCAGAGGGTCAGATGCTGGAGCTGGCCTGGATCCGAGACCACCGCTGGGACCTGGGGGACAGGGACTACGTGCGCATGGTCTGGAAGAAGACCGCCTGGTACAGCTTCATCACACCGCTGAGCGTCGGCGCGATCACGGCGGGCGCTGGTCCAGACACCATCCGAGTGCTCGGACGGCTTGGCACCTTTCTGGGGGTGGCCTTCCAGATCACCGACGACCTGCTCAACCTGGTGGGGGACCAGGCCGCCCTCGGCAAGGAGCGGGACGGCGACCTGTGGGAGGGCAAGCACACCCTGATCCTGGGACACGCGCTCCGGCGGAGCAGCGCGGCGGCGCGGCGCGAAGCCATCGCGATCCTGGCGAAGAACCGGCCGCGAGACGCCGCTGCGCCCGGGCCCGGCGAGCGCACCCGTGCCGACGTCGCCACCCTCCGGGATCTGATCGAGCGGACCGGCGCCTTGCCCCATGCCGCCCAGGTGGCGCAGCGCTGGGCAGGCGGGGCCGGTAGGATCCTGGAGACCCGCCTGGGGCACCTGCCCCCGTCCAACCACCTGGAGTTCCTCCGGGCACTGGTCGACTACGTGGCGGCAAGGAGCTGGTAGCCGTGGCGACGCAACCCCCCTGGGAGTGGGTCGAGACCCTCCGGAAGACGGACCCGGACAGCCTGGTCGACGCCCTGGAGGCTCGGTACCTGCAGGCCGAGCTGGGCCGTCAACAGGACACCGCCTATGGTCGAGCCCGCGCGCTCCTGCGGGAACGCGAGGGACAGCTCCACCGCGAGGCCGTCCTGGCAGACCACCTGCTGGGCCGGTTGGTCCCCCAGCCTGGTCGGACCTCGACCCCAGCCCAGCAAGAAGTGGTCATCCAAGGCGCGCCCGGCGCGTCGGCGTCTGGACGCTTCCTGCTGGCGAACGAGAGCTCCGAGGCCGCTCGGTTCACCTTTGGGCCCCGCCGCTGGTTCGACCACGGCGGGCTCTCGATCCCCGCGCGGCCGGTCATGCTCGACCCGGACGGCGTCGTGCTCGGCGCGGGGGCCACCTGCCGCTGTCGGGCCACCGTCGAGCTGCCCGACCAACCGGCCGAAGTGGCGATCTCCTTGCTGGCTGACGGCCGCGAGGTCCTGCAGCTCTGGCTCTGCTTGAGGCCCACGGACCATGGCTGATCCCACCCTGCCTCGCATCGCCTACAGACCCGAGTCCCGCGACGAACTGCTGGAGGCTCTGACGGCGCTGCAGAGGGTGGTGCTGGAGCACCCGGTGGCCTCGCGCCAGGCCTTCACAGCCCTGGTCCACGAGGGCCGTCGCTTCGCCCAGACCCAAGAGGGCGCACGCCTGGCCGATCAGGTCCAGGGCTCCGAGCTCCTGGCCCGGGCCCACCTGGTCTTCGACAACGCCAGCCTGTGGCTGCTCGAGGAGGGTCCGGAGCGCATCCTGCCGTCGGGTCTCGTGGATGCCCTCGCCGCAGCCGCGGCCTCCGATGACCGGGAGCTGCTCCTGGACCAGCTGTTCCGTGGGCTCGGGGGCCCCCGGTGATCGATCGCCAGCACCCCGCCTACCAGGCCCGAAACCCGGTGGCAGAGCTGGCATTGGGTGCGCTCTCCCTGGGACGACGACTGGACGTCCTCCTCGCACCCCGGGCGGCACGGCCCGCCAGGAACGACCCCGACGATGCCCTGGCGCTGGCCCTGCTCGGGCTGCTGTCCCTACGCCGCACGGTGTGGCGGCACGTGGCGGGATCCCTGCCGGTGGAGTCGGCCCAGGCAGGCTCCGCGGTCAGCACGCCATCCGAGCCCCCCCAGGACCTGCTCAGGTGAGCGCCCGCGCTGGCCTGGCCCAGGCCTTGGCCCGCACGAATGCGCTGCGCCGCGGCCTGGGGGCCGAACACGCTGCGAGCGGTCGCCACAAGGAGTGGTTCCACGTCTGCCTAGAACTCGAAGAAGAGACGATTCTGTGCAATTTCAGCCTGATGGAGCGGGGACAACGAGACCCTGCGGCCCGGGTGGCCCTGCTCTGGCGGGGCGAGCGCTGGCAAGGCGACGTCTTCGGCGTGCCCCTGTCCGAGTGCACAGCCCAGGCGGGATCGCTGGATCTCGGATTCGGTGAGAACCGCTTCTGGCAGGAGGGGGCGGAGCTGTGCCTACGGGTTGTCAGCCCGCGGGGCGATCGGGTCCTGGAGGCCCGCCTGACCCCCCTCTCACCCCCCACGCTCCCGAGCAGCATTCGCTTGGGCCCCGGCGCCGCGATGCACTGGGTCGTGGTGCCGCGACTCTCGGCCCGGGGCTCGGTGCGCGTGAACGGCCAGGTCCGGCACTTCGCCGACGCGATCGCCTACCACGACCACAACTGGGGCGACTTCTCCTGGGGCCACGGGTTCCGGTGGGACTGGGGATATGTCTGCCCCCCGGACAGCCCGTGGGCCCTGGTGGTGGTGCGGGTCTCCGACGGCCCCGGTCACCGCACCCTGAGCCAGGGGGTCCTGGTCTGGCGTGACGACGTCCAGGTCCGTACGTTTCAAGACGCCGAGATCGTCGTCGCCCAACAGGGGTCGCTTCGTCAGCACATCGTGCACCAGATCCCGCCCGTCCTGCGCCTGGCGGCGCCGGGCTCGGCGTCGGGGGTGCCGGCCGAGACGGTCTGGCGAGCCCAGGGCCGTCAGGACGCTCTGGAGATCCGCTTCCGGGCGCGCGACCACGCCCAGGTGCTGATCCCCAGCGATGACGACCCCAGTGGGCTGACCCGGCTCAACGAGGTCTACGGTCGCTACCTCATCACAGGGCGCATCGCAGGCGAGCCCATCGCGCTGGACCACGCGGGCGTTCTGGAGCACGTGCGCCATGGGTGACTCGTTCGTGCGGCTGCTGGGGGAGTCCCTGGCCCTGCTCGACGCGCACGTCCCCCACGCCGTCTCGGCCATGCGCCGGCAGCTCGGGTCGATGGCGGTGGTCATCGCGGTCGACGACCAGGTCGCCAGCGTGTCCATGCACCGGCACCCGCCGGTCCTTCGGGGAGACCGGGGGTCGGCCCCCGTCGATGTTCACCTGCCCCGGACGGTCTTCGACGATCTCTTGGATGGACGCCTGTCCACGCTCGACGCCCTTCGTCTCGATCGGCTCTGGATGCGCGGTGAGTTGACAGACCTCGTGGCGTTTCACGGCGCGCTGCAGAGCTACGTGCACGGGGCTGTACGATGCCCCGGTTTCCCGGCCCTGCTGCGGCGATGGCGGGCGTCCGGAGAGGAGGACTGAGATGGCCGGTGTCGTCCCCACAGGACAGTCGGAGAAGTTCCCTGAGAGCCAGATGGACATCACGCGGGGTGCCACCCGGCGCAAGAAGGACCCGGCCAACCCTCCGGTCGTGAGCATCTACGGCGCCGGCGTGGCCGGGCTGACCGTGGCCCACGAGCTGATCGAACGCGGGTTCATCGTCCAGGTCCTGGAGCCCGCTGACTCCCTGGAGCTGGAGGGCGAGTGCGAAGTCGGGGGCATGGCCCGCAGCCAGTCCGGGCGAGTGCCGGTGGCCGTGGGCTTGCTGCACCCGAACCTGGAAGACCAACCCTCGCGCCAGGAGCTGAGTCTGGGTGCCCTGTTCGACTGCTTGCGCTCCAACCTTACGCCGACCCAGCGGCCCGCCCGCGTTCCCTTTCGAGTTCGGTGCAAGGCCGCCCACGACGGGTGGTCCGACAGCCTCCCTGCCGGAATCGGGGAGACCGACGCCGTCCCGAACTTTCAGTCCGAAGAGGACTGGGCCGACGGGCCCTGGCTGCCCGAAGACCTGTGGAAGATCCCCGTGGTCGCGGACACGCTGGCCTGTTCACTCCACGACTACCGGGCGCACTTCCTGGCCCAGATCCTGCGACTCGAAGCCAAGGGCTGGCTGCGCAAGGAGGCCGGACCGGTCACGTTCGCGGACGAGTGCAGGAAGAAGCTCCAGGCCATGCTCAACGCGGAACAGCACACGATCGCAGAGCACCGGGCGGCCCACGCCGGCACACCCCCTCCCCCCGACATCGAGCAAGAGCCGCGGTCCCCATGGGATCCGGCCAAGGTGCTGAACATCCTGGGCTATCGCGTGGTGGACAGCGGCGATCGCGGTTCACCAGACGCCGGCGGCCGCCGGGAACGCAGGACCGCTGCGATCCGCAAGAAGAAGTCCAACACCCTCTGGGACGCTGGCTTCTCCGCCAAGCCGAGCAAGAGCGCACGCAACCAGGCGATCGAACATGACAACTCCATCGACAGCCTGACCCTGCGGGGCTTCGACGAGCGACCCCACGAGGGGCTCATCTTGGAGGAACCCTTCAGCTTCCTGCGAGACGCCTCTGAACCGGTGTCCGGCGAGACCTTCAAGCAGCTGATCGCGATGCTCGATCGCGAGATCCTGTGGGTCAAGGTCTTTGGCCACACAGACACGGACGGACGCCCCGAGGACTGCCGTGACACCAGCGCCAGGCATGCCCGGGCCACCGTGGAAGCCCTCGTGGCGCTGCAGCCCACGCTCAAGCCCCACCTGTCACCGGCCGGTGTCGGTGCCTACTACCCGATCGACACAAACGCCACAGCAGCAGGACGGACCCGCAACAACCGGGTGGACTTCGAAGTCATCGAGAGCCTGCTTCCAGGCGAACACGGATACCGATTCTTCCCCGCCCACTACAGGCACCTGCGCGACACGATGGAGCGCATTCCGATCTACGCGCCCGACGGTCGCGAGTCGCTGGACACGGTGCACGACAACCTGCTGCCGACCACCAACCAGGGCGTCGCAATGCGCGGCGGTGACAAGCCCGTCGAGGTGCTCCGGGGAAGACCCGAGAGCTTCGCGGAATTCCGGGAGCTCTTCGTCGAGTGGCGCAAGGCGATGAAGATCACCGACAAGGACCTCACGCGCTTTCAGTACAGCCTGTTCAAGTACCTCACCACGGCCGACGAGCGACGCGAGGCCGAGCTCGAGGACGAGTCGTGGTGGGACTACATCCAGGGCGACGACCTGAGCGAGGGCATGCAGCTCCAGGTACGGGCGATGGCCCAGGCCCTGGTCGCGTTCAACGCCAAGGAAGCCGACGCCCGGACCTACGGCAACATCGCCCTGCAGCTGATGATGGACCAGTTCTCCACTGGGGAATTCGTCGACATGACCCTGAACGGCCCCACGAGCGACGTCTGGCTCCGGCCCTGGAAGCGCTACCTGCAACAGCATGGCGTCCGCTTCTTCCTGGGGTCTCTGGACGGGATCGTGACCCATCCGTCGGACCCGACCCAGCTCGTGCCGATCGTCACCCCGACCCGCCAGGGGCGCGGCGGCGCATGCCAGAGCCTGTACCAGACCTGGACCGCGCTCTCCCCAGAGGGCTCTGAGCGTCCCGTGGCCGAGCCTACCCAGGCCCTCGTGGCCTTGTTCGAAGCCCTGAAGCAGGCCAAGGTCACGCCCTTTGCAGGGCCCGGTCCAGCCGCGGATCCCCGGGCCGACGGGCTCGCCGACCACGACCCACAGCTGGCCTGGTCCTTGCCCTCTCCGGACTGCAGCCAGGAGCTGGTCTGGCTGGACGAGTCCCACTCCGTGCCTGCCCTTCGCCCGGACTTTCACGTGCTCGCCCTCCCCCTGCCCCGGGCCAAAGCGATCCTGGGTGCGTTGGAGGCCGACCCCACCGGCGACAAGGCGCTCCGGCCCGCGCTCAAGGAGCGTGGCTTCGACTTCGATCTGAAGCGCTCGGACGAGGACCCCACCACAGTCCAGCTCGAAGGCGACCTGGCCCAGTTCCAGGAGTGGATGCGGTCCTCTGTGACGTTTCGGGACGATGACGACGAGACGGTGACGCGGCCGCTCGTGTGGGAGCCACCCACAGTCGAACGCAAGGACACCGAGCCCACGAAATTCTCGCACCAGCCGATGCGTCACATGGTCGGCATCCAGTACTACTTCAACACGAACTTCCGCATCGGCGACGGGCACATCTACTTTCCCGAGTCCGACTGGGCGCTGTCCAGCATCTCCCAGCCCACGTTCTGGCGCTTCCGGCCCACCGCCGCTGCGGGCTACCTGGGGCTCCTGTCCGTGGACATCTGCGACTGGAATGCACCCTATGAGCTCGAGAATCCCGAAGAGGATCAGGCGCCGAAGGGAGAGATGGCGTGGCGGAACTCGTGCCAGGACATCGCCGAGGTCACGTGGTCCCAGATCAAGGCAGGTCTCGATCAGACCGTGGCCCAGGACGTGGTCCCGCCCCAGCACTACCACCTGGACGTGAACATCCGGTGCGACGAGCACGGCAGGCCACAGAGCAACGAGTCTCCCTTCCTGGCCGCCACCGTCGGACTCTGGAAGAACCGTCCGGGTCGCTGCTGGGCGGCGGACACGGACAAGATGCAGACCGTCGCCTACAGCGTGAGCCACAAGCGCTGGGTCATGGCGGGGACCCACATGGTCACGCACACGCGCATGACCACGATGGAGGCCGCCAACGAGACCGGACGCCACACGGTCCGAGCCATCCTGAAGCACCTCAAGGCGAGCGTGCCCAACTCCCCGGACAAGATCAACTACAACGGCGCAGGCAAGCGACTCGGCATGGATCCGGAGATCTGGGACCCCGAACAGAACGAGTTCCCCGACCTGGCCTTCCTCAAGGGCATCGACTCCCGACTGTTCAAGCGCGGCGTGGAGACCCAGCTCTTGACCCTGCTCGGCGCCGACGACTGGCTCGAGCACCACCTGGCCGGAATCGACCTCGCCGAAAAGGGCATGCGGTGGCACGAGGACGTCCTGGAGCACATGGAGGAAGGCGAGCGACACCTGCGCAACCTGGACCTGGACGACCTCACCAAGCTGGGCGAAGAGGCCCGCGAGCACGTTCGCGAGGCCAGCCCCAGCGTGGACCAGGACCCTCGGACCTGGCACTTCGAGCGCATGGAAGACCGCTTGGGCAACCTGTTGGCCGACAAGCGGCTGGAGACCGAGATCGACTACGTGGGCCGCGTCCTGCGGTGGTTGCTCGAAGGCAAGGGCGATCCCCCGCGCCGCGATCAGGGACCGAAGTGACCAGACTCACCCCACGACCAGTCCGGGCAGGAACAACCTGACCATGCCCTCGGGTCGAACGACCTCGGCCTGGGCGAACCAGTCCAGAGCCTGGGCTTCTGTCCGCAGGTCCCCCAGGTGCCATGACAGCGCCAACCGGGCGGTCTCCCGCGCCAGGTGCATGCCCGCCTCTTCGAATCCTTCGAGCGCCCGGATCAGCTCCCGCTCCGGGTCGCCACCCGGGCCACCGACGGCCAGGCACGCCCGGAGTGACGCCGCAAAGGGCGCGCTGAAGGGCAGCTTGCCCTTTTGCAGGACACGGCTGTCTGCCGCGGCGATCTTGCGAAGGGTCCCCGAGCGGTCCGCGCCGGGGGCCCCAGCCGCAGCCATGGCGGCGCGGGCCCGCAGGTAGCGGAGCATCTGACCCAGCGCCTCCAGGTTCAGGAAGCCGGCCTTCTTCAGGGTCGGCCACAGCCCGGCGATGCGCTCCCAAGCGCCGGCGCCATCGCCCCCGTACAGCAGGGCCCGGGTGGTGCCCTTGACGTGGTGATAGTGCTGTGACGTGAAGCCGTCCGCGGGCCAGCGGGCCAGGGCTGCGTCGGCCTGGACCACCGCCTGTGTCCAGTTGTCCCGCGCCAA